>Ga0209800_10004178_pt1 | contig 10818 bp, 12 predicted proteins | sample Higcelweek8metaG_FD_187174 | JGI IMG/M metagenome (GOLD analysis project Ga0209800, IMG submission 187174) | Freshwater pond sediment microbial communities from the University of Edinburgh, under environmental carbon perturbations - High... | ecosystem: Environmental > Aquatic > Freshwater >... | reverse complement strand
AGTACATTAAAAATATTTTGTACTTTTGTCGCGGAGAGCTGGCAGAGTGGTCGATCGCGGCGGTCTTGAAAACCGTTGACCCGCAAGGGTCCGGGGGTTCGAATCCCTCGCTCTCCGCCACCCTTTCATAAACAGCCATGCGAAAGCGTGGCTGTTTTCATTTATGCCTGAGCCGTGAAAGCTTGCTTTCATAAGGCTCAGGCATAAATGAAAAAACATCATTCGACTAGTCGAATGATGTTTATGAAAGGGCGAAGCCCCCCACCTAAGGGATCATGGCGAGCGAAGCGAGCCATAATCCCGACGCTTTATTCCTATGCGTCATAATGACTACATACAAGAGAAATTCTTTGAAAATGAAATAACAAACCGCATAAAGGCTCGATTTTTTTGCAGCCGCAATCCAGTGAATCAAGGGCTTTTTTACTTTAAAAACGCATGACTCTACAAGCTTCCGGAAAATTTAACGCCCGGGTGGTGGATGATTTCATCAGCAAGTATATGATGAAGATTCAGGAAAAGTACGGGAATTGATATTGTGAAACGAAGTGAAATGAAAGCATCCTGACCGAAGGGCAAGGTGATTTTTGATTTTGCTACCAGTTAGCGGTTGGCGTTTTTATTATTATAATTAGTTACTCCTGTTTATTAATTGGTTTTAATGTTACACCTTTAATTTGAAAGTTTAATTGTTTAAAGTCAACTTTTTTATATCCACTTTCAATCATTGCAAGTCTTATATTTTCTATGGTAGTCCTATCAACATTGCAACCAAAACAAACTGCTATTAAAGACTCTTTATTGAATGGCTTTGCTCCCTTTACATTTGCTATTATTCTCCATTCATCTTCCTTTATCCAAGCAGTTCTTTTGAGGAACAATGCTTTTGAAAGTTCGTCAATTGAATTTATTTCCGGGAAAGTGTCATTGTATTTAACTGGAAAAAGTTTATCGTATAAATCCGGTGTCTTTGTAAAATCAAATTCTAAGCATACTCCTTTGTTGCTATCTGCATAATGTGCCCACATTAATTCATTCAAGGGATTTGTTGTGAAGCAACATACACTCCATCCAAGTATTTCACCAAAAAGCATTTGATAAAATTCATTCATCCTTTTATCACTCTTATGAATTGATGAAATTTTCTCCAATAAAATATCGCTATTTACATTTTTTAAACTAGGAACTCTATCCTGCAAATCCTTTAGTAATGCTTTTGAACTTTTATCCAGCCATGAATTTAAAAAACTATCAGAAAATGAATATTTGCAATCGTATGGGTCGTTAAGTTCACTCTGGTGTGAAAACCAAAGTTGCCCATTTCTTAAAAGGTCGAACAAATGATCATTAATCTTATGATACTTATATACAATATGTGGTCTGTTTGTTGTCATTTTTTTTAACGCTTGCCACTAAGGTTCTGCAGCCGCAACACAAATATAGCAATTGCGACAATGCAAAACATAAATTTAGCGATAAAAATTTAATTATTTTATATAAAGCTGCAATACAGTGGATTAAACAGCAATAAAACAAATATATGCTGTTTTGATTTGGTAAAGAATACCTTTCAACCTAGCTAAAAGGCCAAGGTGCTTTTATAGATTGTTTGCTCAAAGCTAGTTCTCTTCAAGGAAATTCCAATAAACAAAATTAAAGAAACTGTCTATTTCTAAAAGAGATTTCATGTGCAGTTTTTTCCTTATATCATCAAGCAGATTGACATATTCTTTATAGTCCGCACCCTTGAAATAAGACATTGGGTACTCTTTACCGATATAGGTTAATACAGAAATTGGATTTTCGTTTAGGTTTGCAAACTTTTTGGGGTTAAAGCTTAATAACATTTCTGTAATAACATTTGCGCCGATACCGGAAATAGTTTTGGATTTTTTCATATTCATTAAAAGCCCAATTATATTGTCATAAGCTACATCAACTGGATTAATTATATTCGCTTTAACTGCGCGGACTAAATCTCTAAATGAATCAGCATAATTAAGGGTCTTATATGTTGCTCGATGAATGCTCCCTGAGTGCCACAATTTTGGCTTGTAGTCTTTATGGCCTACTAAAGGGCCAAAAAGCTCATGAAATTCAATATCCGAAAGTGTTTGGTTCGATGCTAAAATATCAAGGTTTTTCCTGGCAACTAAATATTGCTTTTCTCTTGTTTCAGGAACAACGTACTCCGTGGATTTTTCATATTGAGAAAAATATTGTTCCAGTTTTTTGAAGTCTATTTCATCGGTTGAAGAATTTTTCCTAAAATTGAATCGTGGCGTTTTTTTATTAGCTGCTGAAAATTGTTTTTGTTCCTTTGAGTATCGTATAATCTCTGATTTAATATCGCAATCAGGATATTTGGCTTCTAAAGCTTCAAAGTAGTTCATTATTTGCAAAAATACTGGTGTATCAGTAGTCGTTTCATAAACCATGGACATTTCATCATTAATGTTAAGGCCATGGTATGTCCAATTAGCAGAACCAGTAATAATTGTGGCGTTTTCTCCAGATACAAAAAGAAATACTTTTGGATGAAAAATTCCAGCATCAGGTGTACAAAGAAACAATTTGTGGTCTTTATATCTTCTTACAATCATGTATAGTTTTTTTAAAGCTTCACCGTCTGTTTCACCAAAACCTGTACCGATAAAGAAACGTGAAGCTTTCACTGGGTCAGAACAAAATTGAGTCACAATATCGAAAACCCTGTCCAAACCCCGGCCTTTTAAGAAGCCAACTGCAAAGTATACTTTGTCTGCCGTCTTCAATTTTTCTACAATAATTCGTTCATGTTTGTCTTCATAATTATTGACAAAAAAGACTCTTGTTTTCATGATTAAATTTTTTAGTTTTAATATAGTACAGTCGAAGATGCATTCAGTCACAAATGTATTGATTATTTATTGAAAACAAAAACGCCCCAACCCCCGCCATTGTGCCATGTTTAACCGTGAAAACAGAGAGAGAAACTATTGAACGATGGAAGTGGTGTCGAATCCTGCTTTGAATTCAATCAGAATCCAGGGCGCGTTCGGCAGGTTCGGTTGTGGATTTTCTGAAGTAAAGTCAGTCGCCATGATGAAGACCCCTACTTTGTCGCCAACCCGATGGGCATGACCTTGCACAAAGCCTTCCGGTAGCTACCTTTGTTTAAGGGGTTAATGAATTAAACTTTTTCATCCCATTCAAAATGATATTTGCCATATTTGTTTTTTTCCTCAAAAATATCTCTGGGATGAGTGCCAAAATTGGCTAAACCAAAAGGAATATTTTTCAGGAAACAATAATCAGATATCAATGATTGGGATATCCAAGGCTCCCCAAATGATGATAGAGAATTGTAAAACAGCATTAGTTGCTCATGACTAGATAACTGAGCTCTAAGAATTTTCACATATTTATACTTGTCGATGTTTATTTCTGGTGATGTTTCATCAACATATTTTACGATTTGAAACAAATGACGATAATAGTGACCTAGGCTTGAAACATGGCCGGAAAAAGGATGATATGGAAGAGATAACTCAACTAAGTATTTTGGGTCATCATACTGTTTGCAAGAAACTTTTTTTTGAGTTGTATAATCTTTGCTTAATGAAAAAACATATTTCAAATATTCTTTAATTAGGCCTTTTTTGTATTGAGAAAGAAATCCTTGTTCAAAACTATAGGCGGCAGCTATATAACCCATAAAGAACACTCTGTATGAAATATCCATACATTGCACTTCTGATAAACTATCAACATCAGATTTCGTGCTCGGTATTTTTAAAGGCAGGGCTTTTAAAACAAAATAATGAAACCTATATTCCGCATATAGGTAATTAAAAGCGTTTCTTCCAGAGATTGCCTCTGTTAAAACAATATCTGACACATTATCTCTATGCAGTTTCAATAATTCGAAAAACACAGTTTCAAAGCGGTCTTGAGATTCTTTGGTTGCTTGCTTATTAAACTGAGCTGTTTGAGCTTTATTAGACTTATATTGAACCCAAAATGCTAAAAATGTTAGGAGGGCAGCAATCACAGCAATAAAAGGGCCTACTATCCCTCCAATTGTGTCTCCTATTTCTCCAGTGTCTGAAAAGTTGAAACCAAAAGGAGATTTTAGGGTAAAAATCATTGGGGTTAAAAAAAGAAGAAGTGTGATTAGAGGAAAAAGTATTAGTACTAATTTTGGACTTTCGCCATTAATCAGAGAGTTATAAAGCCTTCTAAGGTTTTTCATGTTTAATTATTTTCAAAAATCAAATATAAATAGTATTTTAAGAACAAGGAAAAGTATTAGAGCTTTAGCGTGTGTTTTTGTTCTGCGGGGTGGCGGAACAGCTTAAATACCGCTAATGGGTGGGGCAAACGAAGGCTGCAAGACCGCTGAAAAGAAGCTGCCGGAATTACGGATGAGTACGATACAACGGTAGCGGAATGCGCCAGTGAGGCTTGTGTAATGAATGAAATGAAGCGTTGCAGCCGTCCGGATCACGGAGTGTCCGGCGGGTGCGTTAGCGAAATGTAATGAATGAGCAAACGAAGCTGGGGCGTAAGAAAATATAAGCGCTTGCTGCCTGAAGGTTTGCGAACCAGGGCGGGTTCATATAAGAAGAGCTGTTCCTGTGCGGTTGGACAAAAACCATGACAAAGCCCTTTCGTGCGGTGGCTGTGGGAGCAGGTTTACATAATTTGGTTATAGGGCATGGAGTATTTGGCACACCTTGTCGTAAAAGGTAGCCTATAACGCCATGTTATGTAAATCCTGTCTGGGGTTGCTGGTGGCTGCCCCGTCGGCTGCTGGCGGTGGTGGTTGGAAGCAGCCGGTTTCAAATATAAGCTGGGCGCGGATGTTTCGCAGGAGCGCCCACCGATGTTCAAGGGGCAGAACACCAGCAACGAAGCGTTGGCCGTGGGGAGAGAAGCTCAGCAGACCGTGCAAGCCCAGAGGAGTATTCCGACGATGGGCGGGGCTGCTGGCGAACGGGGGGTTAGTGTTACATGGGAATTGGAGGAGGTTCTTCTGCTTCAACTTCATCATCGGGCTCAATAAAAGCAAAGCGAACATTAATATTCTTTATTTCTTTAGATTCAATTACAAAAAGCTTGCTTGAGAATTCCTGAAATTCAATATGTTGATTAGTTGCATCCCTAACATCAATAAATCTTCTTCTAAAGGTGTCTTTTAAAATGATTTTCTCTAATTTGTTATTCTTGTCTAAATAGTATTTGTAAAGTAAACCTTTGTATATCATATCACCTTCTGTTGTTCCAACAAGAATATCAAGCTCAACTCCTAAAAAATCATAACAGTACTTTTTTTGCCTCTTATACTCAGCTATTTTTTCTTTAATTGCAAGTTTTAGTATTTCAAGTGTCTCTTTTGCTTCGTTTTTGGTATTTTTTTTCTTTTTCAGTTCCTTCCTTCTTATGCGATAAAAAGACCTAACAAGCTTTTTTGATTCGTTAATACTCTCTACTTGGCTACATAAAAATTGGCGACCGGATAATAGTTTATCCCATTCATTTGAAATTGGGATAAAGTCACATTTAATATCCCAAAAGTGATTAAGTATTAAACGTTTCAAGAAATAGGCTGATAATGATGCTAAGAATGATGCTATTAAGATATAACAAAGAAAAAGCGGAATACTGGGGCCGATGAGATTTAGTTGAATCAAATCAACATTACCAATTAATACTAAAAACAGTTGAGTAAAATCAAGAGAGTATAAGCCAATTGCATTTATTAATAAATATCCAATTAAATTAATTACAATCGAAAACAAAAAAACTAACCCAATTTCAGTTTTTATTGATGTATCAAGAGGATTTTCAAGAGAGTCTGAACTGATTAGAAATGCGCGAAAAAGAAAGCCAGGAAGTAAAAAGAGAATAATTATTAAACTAATCAATGCCAAATTCATGATCCAATTTATTGATGAATTTTTTCGCGTCAGCAACAACGTGCGAAGCCCTGCCAGCAGTTACAATATAAGCTCGCTTTTCAAAGAAAACCCTAGTTCCAACGATAGAACTGTTAGTTTTAATTCTATCATTAATGATTTTTTTGTTCTCTGGCTGTGAGAAAATATTTTTTGCAAGCTTTGAACTAGGGCCATTCATAATTAATATTTTTACAAAGATAGCAAAAATATTTAACGGTGTAACCTGGATCTTGATACAAAACAACGCATGTGACTGAAAAGATTACACATACAATACGAAAAAGATGAGAAGCTAAATCTAACGCGTCTTAAACTTTCCTGTATTCTCCATGCCCCACCAGGTATCGAAAACAGTTATTCTTGAATTGTCGCTGAAATAACGTGATGTCTAATTCAATTTGCATCGAAATGAGTGGCTCTGTTTTCTCCTAAAAAAGTGGTACTATTGGGTTTTATCAAACTATAAATCTGGAAGAATACCAAACGTTATATTCCATTTCCCAAACTTTGGAACAATGCTATATTGAAATACTATTGTTCTACCTTCATTATTTTTTGCCAAAAAAGCATCCATTTCACTATTATATTGGAAATATGGTTTTGTTTGAGAAACTATTTCATTATATAGTTCTAAACTTTTATTCACTTGCGTTGGACCTGAGATAGCGCACATTTCACATTTCCCCTCTTTAAAAAGCTGGTGTAATTGAATAGTAAAACCAGTGTAGTACATTTCGTAAATGTCACTCTCTTTGGAATCGCCTGTTGTTTTAATAAATTTGTAACCTTGCGATATGGCTTTTTGATATGCCTCACTTCGGGTTTTGCCCAGAATTTCAATTGACTGAGAAAAACAAGACAAAAATACAATGGCAAAAATAAGACAAAATGCTGCTTTTTTCATGATGTTTTAGTTTATAAAAATTGCAACACTATAATTTGAGCCGTATACGTGATCTATAGATACACCATACTTCGATGTAAAGCCTATAACAGTATTTTCACCTCTCGACTCAAAAGTGATATTGGGATTTGCTTGAATTTCAGCAAGCGGAGTTGTTTTAGAAATTTTATACCCAAACAAGTCAACATACCCTTTATATGCAAATTCTTTATTCCCACTTCTCTTTATCAATCTTGCTGAAACGTAATTTAAATATACGCCTCCGTCTTTCTCGGAAAAACCAAAATCTAAACCATATTTATTGTATGAATAATACAAATCCCCAGAAAAACCACCATAATTTTTTTCATCAGGCGCTCCAATCAAAGATTCAAGAGAATTAGGCGTTATGCTTGAAGTCATTCTAAATCCATCAACTTTTAACTCAGACTGAGAAACCACAAGGGCTTGTGAAAAAAGATTAATTGAGGCCAACATAATAATTGATAGAAATGCTAAACTTTTCATAGTTGTTTTTGGTTGCAATTTACAAATTTTCTTTTTTATATAAGCCATTTTTCGCTTTAAATTAATGTATGAAAACGATCCAAATATTTAATCAGATTCAAACCCAACCACCGGCAAACCTTTCACAGGCTGCACATACGGCAACAATGTTGAAATGGTGACTTAATTTACTGTGTATTTTGGGGAGATTTACATCATCGAAAGAAAGGGGGCGGTCTTTGATATATTACTGAGCGGGGCTGCTGGCGAACGGGGGTATTCCCTTCACATATATTTTTGAATAGCGGCTTTGAATCGCAGATAAAGAAAAAAGGGGCGAAAGCCCCTTTTAATATTTAACAAGCCGATGCATATAGTGTCGAGGTGTATTTCTTCACTATATTTAACACAGTCGGGGTGTAATTGGTCATTTTCAATCTGCTCTGCAGACCATCTTTGCCATACTGTTCGAAAATTTCACCAATTGAAGAGTTCAAAAATGAACTCGACAAGGATGAAACACCTTCAAATGAAATTGTAACCTGCTCATTATCAGCTAACGCTTTATCAATAGCTAATTTTAAAACAAGTCCATCTGCATTTGAAAAGGTTCCAGAAACTATATCGGAAACAATAAGTTTCATGTCGTTTGTAGGGTTTTGGTACTGCAAAGGTAATCAAAAAATATCAACTTCATCAATTTCCTCTGGTTCTTTATATGATATTTGTCTGGTATCGATGGTAATAACAACACTAGTCCCATGAAAATTGTATGAAAAATCGTACATTCGTACTTCGCCATTGGGGAAAATGACATAATTTACACTATTACTAATAACTATCAATTTCGCGCGAATAGCTTTAACGTTTGAAACAATATTATCCCAACCGCGGCCTTTGTTGTGCGGCGTTGATTTTGTGGAAAATTTCGTTTCAATTGCTTCTTTTAGTGCTTCAGTTTCACTTAGAATGATATTCTCAGTCGATTTTTTAAACTCCTTGATTTTTCGCGGAATACCTACGCCAAAATCACAAACGCTTGTTATAATTCTATTATTCGTGGTGTTGTGCTGTGTAAAAGTATAACCTGGTATACGTGAATTTGAATGATCAAATACATTGTTTAGTAATTCGGACAAAGACCCACTTAGTAAATGTAGGTTTCTATCAGAGAAAAAATTGTCTTCGTAATACTTCTGAACTCTGCCTGGGTACAATGAAATAGCATTTTTATCAATCAACCATAAAGGTAACGTTTTGCAATCAGTTGGATACGGGAAATCGTTATAAGCTGGATTGCTTGTAAGTTGAAAAAAATGAAACGAATCCAAATACTCCTGGATGTGGAATGGAATATTTTTATATTTGATAATATACCCAGAAGCAAGATATTCATGAACTAAACATGCCAATGGTGTTATGTGATATGGTTTCAAAAATCTGGAAAAAGAAAAACTAAGGTTTATGACTTTTCCCGGATACTTTTTTTTATCCAGTTTGTTTACTCTGTTCAAGAAAACCCACTTAATGTGATCTCCTATATTATTGAAATCTACTACCTCAATTGTTTTGATTTTCATCATCTGATATTTTCAATTACTCAATTTCAACTGCTGGCAGACATTTCTACATCTGCTTAATCAACTCCTTCGCCTTTGAAAGGGTGTAGGCGCCTTCGGTTTGGGCTTTGTCGAAGACCATGAAATAGTAAAAGTCTTTGCCGGAGAGTTCGGCCCACTTGGCGCCGAGGCGGCATTTGGCGGCACTGTCGGAATTATCGCGATCGTCGCCTTTGGTTTCGAGTAAAATGATTTTGCCTGATTTTGTCACGACGATGAAATCAGGATAGTGATTTGATTTGTAGCCGATTTCAGCACTAAAACCATACTGATGTTGCACGACCCTAAACGGCACATCTCCGAGGTGATTTGCAACTTTCTCTTTTTCAATCCAATGTAATGTTGGCATAATACGCTCCTCTATAAAATAATGTACGCTTACAAATGTATAAAAATTGAGAATATATAAATACGTAAAATATAAGTATGAAATCAGGCAGAGACTGAAAAAAGCAGCCTTGCAAGCTGCTTCTGATGGGAAAATGAGAAATGGATGGGGTTACTGTTTCGGTGCCGGTTTCGTCTCCCCAATTGTAGTATTGGTAAGCAATTGAGTGTTTGAAACTGTTACTTCAAAACAAGCGCAAGTGAATTTCAACCATTTTCACTACCTTTGTCCCACAAATTTTTCACCCATGTTCTCCACCATTAAAAAAAGCCTGCGCGCCGGATTGGCAGTGACCTGCATCATCGGATTTATCTGTTTTGGTTCGCTTGGCCTGGCTTCGTGCGGCAGTGCTGCTGAAAAATCAGATGCGGAAAAATCGAACGCGATCAACAAAGATTCTGTTGAAAAAGTCCGCAAAGACAGCATTGCAGATATAAAAGAAATGAATCGTTTCGACTCCATCGCGTATGCAAAGGAAGCTGCCCTGAAGAAAAAAGAAGGTAAAGACTGATTTTTCGCCAGATCAATTCCTTTGCCCGGCACAATTTCCCGCATTCCATTTGCGTTAAAAATCACAGATTGTCAGTACTCACTTACTAATGATTTTGCTATCTTTGATGTGATTTTTTCGTTTCGACGCTTATATAAGATTTGAAAACCATGCAAAAGTATTTTTTTCTGATTTTAATAACTCAGCTCAGTTGTCTCTCACCCGTTTTCGGCCAGAAAAAAATTCTGCTGACAGAATCAACGATGGAAATAGCTCCGGGCGAAATGCAGGAAGCTTGTTTCGGATTAGCCGCCGGCGATGAAGTTGTTTTTTCGGCACGGGTAACAAAAGGCACGAAACTCGAGAATATTATTGTCACTGAGTATCCGCAGTCAGTGCGATACAGCGACTATATGACCCGCAGGCTTCATTCAAGAAAAATCAAAATTGCCACCACCGGGGTATATGCTTTTGCCTTTGTTGCCGACACATTCGAAACAACCAAGGTTGCCTACAAAGTAGTCCGTATTCCGGCCAGTGATTCGGTGCAGAACTTCAATACCAATGTGTACTGGCGCACTGTTTTAGATACGACCTGGGCTGAGAAAAAAGAATACGGGCTTCGGAAATCCGATACCACCATCGTCAATCTGGTCGATCAGTCTGCAAAAGTTCATTCCAGAACCAATCTGAACGGATCAAGATCCACCATAAAGTTTACCTTACCACCCAATACGGCAGCATGGAGTTATTATATAGGTGTTGATCAGGAAGGACAGGAAGAATTTGAAGATGCAACGCATATGGTTGCCAAATACGGCGGAAAAGTGATCACAGCCATTCCCGGATATGGTCCGCTGGCAGCGCTGGCACTGGGCGGCGTTTCGTATCTTACGCAATTGCAGACCGGCGAAGACATTGATTATTACATCGTTGCCAATGGACAGGAATCGCTTTTCCTCGATGGAGAGCCATTCACCTATATCCGC
>Ga0209800_10004176_pt1 | contig 10821 bp, 8 predicted proteins | sample Higcelweek8metaG_FD_187174 | JGI IMG/M metagenome (GOLD analysis project Ga0209800, IMG submission 187174) | Freshwater pond sediment microbial communities from the University of Edinburgh, under environmental carbon perturbations - High... | ecosystem: Environmental > Aquatic > Freshwater >... | reverse complement strand
GATTATCTTTGCGTTTTATATGTACCTTTTCATGCATAATGATATAATCTGTATCACCATGAACTAATGCAGCAGGAAGAATAATTTTGGGATTTATGATGCCATATACAGCAGGAGCCGATAATTTATCAGATTTATATATATTATCCCTTATATGTTCAGCTGATTTGAGCTCAGACTTTGTATAAGCATACAGTAAAAAAGATGATATTATTGCAGCTGTTGCAACAATAAGCCAAACTATAGATGCAATATTAAAAATGCTTGAAAGCAAATCATTCTTGTATTCAATTGGAAAATAACTATTAGCCCCCATAATGCAGTTTGACATTGTAACTTCAGGCGAATATTTTATAGCAACTGTTTTAGTTGTATACCTAGAAATAAGGTTAAGAAGACTATATTCATTAGCTATACCAAAAGGAAGCCACAACCTAATAAAAGGAAGAATCCATAAAACATATATTGCAAAACGCGGTATAGCCTTGAATTTACGCATTATCAATACAATAAGTCCAGCAGCGCTGCCTATGATACTTGCATTTAATAACCAATAAAATACTTCGGATATCATGGCTACCTCTTTTCTATGAGCTTTTTTAACTCCTCAAGCTCATCATTAGAAATGTCTTCCTCAATAAATGCTGCAAAAAAGGCTTTTCTTGAGCCGTTAAAAAGCTTATCAATAAGGCTTTGAGTTTCAACTTTACGTACATCCTCCTTTTTAATTAGAGAAGTGCAAATGAAGTTAGGCTCGGTCCTGAGAATAGCATTTTTCTCGACTAGCTTTTTTATAATGGTATACGTAGTGTTCTTATTCCAACCAATTGTTTCAGCGGCTATAAGAGATATTTCTTTCGCAGGTACAGGTTCCTTATCCCATACAATGCTCATGATTTTAAGCTCACTATCAAATAATTTTATATTTTCCAAAATTACTCCTCCAGACTATTGTAGTAGTGTATGATCATACTATCATAATAGTCTGAAAAATGTCAATGTGAAAATTCCAATATAATAAAATAAATGATATAATTATATATGTTTTAATTTTTAGGCGAGAGAAAGTTTAGAGAGGAATAAAAGCAATGAAGAAACAAAAGTATTCATACTATTCGGTAACTAAGTTTGGTTCAATCAAGGAGATGCTTCAAATAGCTGTCAAGGAAGCTGGAAGTAGTATTGCTTTCAAGTACAAGAAGGATAACGACAGCATTGTTGATGTAAGTTACTCGGAATTTGAACAGCAAACAATATGGCTTGGTGCGGCGTTAACTCAAATGGGGTTTTCTGATAAGCATATTGGTTGTATTGGGAAAAACAGCTACGAATGGATAGTGACTTATCTTACAGTGCTAAAAAGTGCAGGAGTATATGTCCCTGTAGATAAGGAACTTCCAGTAAATGATATATTACATGTATTAAATGATAGTGAATGCAGTGTGATATTTTACACAAAGGCACATGAAGAGCTCTTTATGAGTAATAAGGACAAGCTTCCAAATATTAAGTTTTATATTGAATTTGACCGAGATGAGGACAGTGGAAATTTCTTGTCTTATAAAAAGCTTATTGAGTATGGTAAAAAGTGCGATTCAGCGAAATATTGTGCATTAACAAGCGATCCTCAAAAACTTAAAATGCTCGTTTATACTTCAGGTACAACAGGAATTGCAAAGGGTGTAATGCTATCGGAACATAATCTCGTATCAAGCGTATATTATGGATTACAGGTTTCTACTGTATATGACAGGTGTCTTTCTGTTTTGCCATACCACCATACATACGAGTCGGTATGTGGGATACTTGTGTCACTTCATAATCATTCAACCATTTGCATAAATGATAAATTAAGTGCTGTATTAAAGAATCTTGAGTTGTTTACACCATCTTATATTTATCTTGTTCCTGCCTTTGCAGAGGTTTTCCATTCGAAAATAATCAAAAATATAAAAGATACAGGAAAAGAAAAAGCGTTTAACATAATGGTTTCTATAAGTAACAGCTTAAGGAAGATTGGTATTGACTTAAGAAAAGTATTCTTTAAATCCATTCACAAGGCATTTGGAGGAAGACTAAGGAAAATAGTATGCGGTGGTGCGCCTATACGTTCTGAGATAGGAAAGTTCTTTGATGAAATCGGCATCAACCTTATAAATGGATATGGTATTACTGAGTGTTCACCATTGGTATCTGCAAATCATGATGACTTTAATGATTATAATACCGCAGGGATAAGGCTACCATGCCTTGATTGGAGAATTGACAGTCCTAATGAAGAGGGTATTGGAGAAATATGTGTCAAGGGTGATGTTGTAATGCTTGGATATTATAAGCAGCCCGAAAAAACAGCAGAGGTACTGAAAGGCGGATGGTTCTATACAGGGGACTATGGTTATATTAATGACAAGGATCAACTGGTCATAACAGGCAGAAAGAAGAATATCATTGTTTTGAACAACGGTAAAAATATTTATCCAGAAGAGATTGAGTCTTATATTCAAGGGATTGATTATGTTACAGAGGTTGTCGTAAGAGCGCATGCTGATGAAAAAGGTGATGAAAGATCAATCATGGCAGAGGTTTTCCTTAGTGAAGAAAAAAACACGACAGAGGTGCTGAAGGATATCAAAAGGGTAACACGTGAACTTCCTGTCTACAAGCAGGTTACAAAAGTGGTAATAAGAACTGAGGAGTTTGACAAGACGACATCAAAGAAGATAAAAAGGTAGGAGCAAAAGAAAGAGGGAAATGGTTTGCAGCATAGAAAAACATGGTTTTTAAAAGGTATTCGTGATGGTGTCCCGATCTTTTTGGGATACCTAGCGGTTTCGTTTACTTTGGGTATTGCCGCTAGAAATGCAGGGTTGACAGCTTTTCAGGCAACATTGATGTCGTTGACAAATAATACCTCAGCAGGGGAATTTGCAGCACTAGGGATTATCTCTTCAGGGGCTACCTACATGGAAATGGCAATTACTCAGTTGATAGTTAATCTAAGATATTTTCTGATGTCTTGTGCATTATCGCAAAAGCTTGATTCAAAAGTGCCGTTTTTTCACAGGCTTTTAGTAGGCTATGACGTGACTGATGAGGTTTTTGGAGTGTCGGTAAGTGTTGATGGTAAGCTAAACCCTTATTATACATATGGGCTTATGTTTATTTCAATACCTGGATGGGCAATGGGAACTTTTTTTGGTGTAACAATAGGGAATATTCTTCCTGACAGAATAGTAAGTGCAATGAGCATTGCATTATATGGTATGTTTATAGCGATCATTGTTCCACCATCAAAAAAGAATAAGGTTTTAGCATGTGTTGTAATAGGATCAATGTTGACAAGTATCTTGTTTACGATGATTCCAATAATAAAAGAAATATCCGCAGGTTTCAGGATTATTATTTTGACTGTTTTTATATCAGGAATTGCGGCAGTTTTGTTTCCTGTTAAGGATGAAGCTCTACAGGAGGAAATACATGAGTCATAATGTTTACTTATATATACTGGTTATGGCACTGGTAACCTATATGATTCGAGTTTTACCTCTAACATTAATCAGGAAGCAAATAAAAAATACAACTATACGCTCGTTCTTTCATTATGTTCCGTATGTGACACTTTCGGTTATGACTTTTCCAGCAATATTATCTGCAACGGAGAGTATCTGGTCAGCATTATTGGGCTTTGTTGTAGCAGTCCTACTTGCATATAAGGGAGCAGGATTGTTCAAGGTATCAGTTGGCGCATGCATTGTGGTTTTTGTTCTCGAATGGTTTGTATAATGGACATAAATGGACAAAAGGACAAAAGCGTTATGTTGAACTTTTTAATTAATAATGATATCATTACGAGTAGAGGAATATTTTAATCATGTCATAATTATATTAAATACATTAATAATCTTACATTTAGCAGAGCAAAATTATGAACGCTTTAACGGAATTTTGCGATAGATGAATGTAAAAGATTAATTGCACTTTACATAAGAAGTATATAAACAGGAGGTTTTTATGAGCGTTAAATTCCATTTACCTGACTTTGTCCAGAATTTTGATCTGAACATTTTATTGTATGAAGTAATGAAAATGAAGCCCGAATGGTTTCGGCCAGATATTACTATTGGATCTGTCTATGGTACGTTTCCAACTTCATTGTGGAATGGAGGACGTTCTTACGGTGGAAGCATGACGGATCGCAGTACAATTTCAGAGATTTTGTATCAGTTTAATGCAAGAGGTATTCCATGTCGTTTTACTTTTAGCAATCCTCACATAAAAGAAGAACATTTATCCGAGAGTTTCTGTAATATGTGTCTTAGAATGGGACATAATGGGGTGAATGAAGTAATTGTAGTATCACCTGTTTTAGAAGCGTATGTAAGAAAGAATTATCCTAAATATAAAATTATAAGTTCAACCTGTAAGCAGCTTGAAGATATTGAAGGTTTAAAGGAAGAGCTTGAGAAGGATTATAGCCTGGTAGTGCTTGATTATAATTGGAATAATAGGTTCGAGGATCTAGAAAAGATTTCTTATAAAGAAAAGTGCGAGCTCCTAATTAATGCATGCTGCATACCAAACTGTAAACGCAGAAAAGAGCATTATGATTATATTGGTAAGTATCAAATAGCATATACTGAGCATATAAAAAGAACACCGGACAGACCTTTTAAAATGAATGACTTCGAATGTAGCCATATTACATCAAACTTTTATGAGACTACTAAACATAAGACGCATATTAATCCAGATGATCTATATGGCAAATATGTACCAATGGGGTATGAAAACTTCAAAATAGAAGGTCGTTCAATAAACCAATACAGTGTGCTGGAAAGTTATGTATATTACATGGTGAAGCCTGAATATAGGGATGAAGCTCGTTTGTTCATGCTTATGACTGAGATTTCACTAGTTAGGAAGAAATAAAAGTTCTTGTCTATATTAAATACATTATTAATCTTACATTTAGCAGAGCAAAATACCGAACGCTTTAACGGAATTTTGCGATAGATAAATGTAATAGATTAATCGTATTTAATCTATTAGGAGCAGAATGTTTGAGATAGAGATAAAAGCTCGTATTGATAAAGTGTTAGTAAACGCAATTAGAGAAAAGATTAATTTGCTGAACCCATCAAGGTGCGAGAGAGTGGTATACCATGATGCGTATTATGATAATAAACATCATGATTATTATAAAAGTGAGAAAGAGCTACGAATAAGAAAAATCATATCCAGCAATAAAACAATTACAAATTTGCTCACTTTTAAGGATGCGCCTATTGATGATGCTACCAAATCTAAAAAAGAGCATGAGGTAAGCTTCAGCGATTATAATACCATGTCTGATATCTTATTGAGCATGGGATTTGAAAAAGATATTGAGTTTATAAAAGAGTGTGAAAATTTTCATATATACTGCAAAGGAAAAGATATTGCAATAACTATTGCTTTTCTCCCTGAACTCAAAGAATATTATATAGAGTTGGAGATCTTATCTGAATATATGGACAAAGATATAAAAGAATTGAAACTCATATTGCTTGAGTTATTATCAGATCTTACAATATCGGAGTCAAGTGTTACGGCAAGTTACTACACTGATATGGTCAGAGAAAAAAGAGTAATTGGAACTATAATTTAGACATTAACAAAGCCAGACAAGGTTTGAGGTATATTTCAAATGATTGTCTGGCTATTTTTAATGTCAAGCAATTATGGTGCCCATAATTGCTTTTACTCTCCACTTCCTCCATAGTTTGAGAGAACTCTGGCAGATGGGTCTGAAACATTACAACCTTCCCATGATTTGTTAGGCATCCAGAAATCTTTGATCATTTCAGCCTGACCTGGGTAGTATTTTTCAAATATCTCACGATAAAGAAGGCTTTCCTTAGTAAATGGCATTGCATGGATATATTTTTGACGTTTTTCTTCATATTCATCCTGAGTGTATTGTGAGTCAGCATATGCGATTAGATGGTCAACCATAGAGTGCCCAACTGCGTCGCTGAAGGCAGCTTTTTCGCGATACAGAATCGAGTTTGGAAGCCAATCTCCCTCAAAAGCACGACGAAGAAGATATTTACCCTTGTTGTAGACATTAATTTTCTTTTCAGGATCTATAGCCATAACATATTTTACAAAATCCAGATCGCCAAATGGAACGCGGGCTTCAAGCGAGTTGAAAGATATACAACGGTCAGCACGAAGAACATCGTACATGTATAGTTCATCAACACGTTTTTTTGCTTCCTGTTGGAAAGCCTCAGAACTAGGCGCAAAGTCTGTGTATTTGTATCCGAAAAGCTCATCTGAGATTTCACCAGTCATTAGAACACGGATATCTGTGGTTTCATGAATCGATTTACAAACAAGGTACATTCCAATGCTAGCTCGAATGGTTGTGATATCATAGGTACCGAGAATACTTATGACAGTTTCTAGAGCTGAAAGCACATCATCCCTTGTAATTATGACTTCCTGATGTTCGCTTTTTAAATAATCTGCTACTTCACGCGCATAGCGAAGATCAATTGCATCCTTTTCCATTCCAATTGCAAAGGTTCGAATAGGTTTGTTTAGAATTTTGGCGGCCACTGAGCAGACCAAGCTGCTATCAAGTCCTCCACTAAGCAGGAATCCAAGTGGTGCATCAGCATCTAGGCGCTTTTCTATACCAGAAATCAGACGAGTTTTAATTCCTTCGCAGATTGTCTCAAGGTCATCGGTACAATACTGGTCAACTTCTGTAATGCAACAATAGGAAATAAATTCACCATCAATATAATAATGACCAGGAGGGAAGGGGATTACGTTTTTACAAAGTCCGATAAGGTTTTTTGCTTCACTTGCAAAAACGATGGAACCATCCTCAAGATAGCCATAAAATAGTGGACGAATACCAATAGGATCGCGTGCAGCTATTAGACGGTCTTCTTTCGCATCGTAAAGTATGAGAGCGAACTCGGCATCGAGCATCCCAAACATTTTTAGACCATATTCATGATAGAGAGGCAACAGAATTTCACAATCAGAACCGCTTTTAAAGTCATACTTTGAAGATAAATCTTTTTTCATAGGACGGAAGTTGTAAATTTCACCGTTGCATGCTATATAATCACCATCAAGCTCAAAAGGCTGCATTCCTTCTGGATGTAAACCCATAATGGCTAAGCGATGAAAACAGATATAGCCTGATTTTGTCTCTATTATACGTGACATGTCAGGACCACGAGAAATCGTCTTGTCAAAACCTTCCTTAATCTTTTCATAAGATACACTTTTTGTGCACAAACCCATAATTGAACACATAATAAAACACCTCCGGATATAATTATCGCAACTATTCCTAAATTAATAGGACGAATAGCTGCGGATCCGCGGTGCCACCTACATTACTGCTCAAAAAGCAGTCTCTTTCAGACTCTAACAAGCCCAAGCGATTTAACGTTTCGCCTGACGTCGCACCTACTAACCACGCTGCTTTCGGATTGATGCTCCGGAGTGTTATTCGCTTAAACTCTTGTGCGGGGCTCCCACTATCTCCCGCTCACTGTGACAGAACTTTCAAGTTACTTGTCTCCATCAACGCTTTTAAATATTATTAATGTTAAAAAAATTTTATCGCTATTATTTGTTTTTGTCAATATATATTTTAAAATGCTATAAAATACTAAACCACAATATATTAAAACATAAAAGCAAAAAAAACTCTGTATTGACTAATTATGTATTGTGGATTATAATTTCAAATATAAAGTAGTATGAAATTTAATCTGTAGTATCATTTTTTCGTATGTGTGAGTATTAAGGTTGTGCGCTATATTTAAATAGTTTCGCGAGCAATTTAAATACAAGATTAGATTACATCTAAGCTTGTATTTTGTTTATGTCTGGGAAATTTTTGAAATCGCCTTATATATTCCGATAAATATTTATTTAGGAATATTTCGTTAAAAATTTTAGAGTCCCCGTCACAAAATAACCAACTATATGGAAAACATATTGTAAAGGGGTGTAATGAGTGCTCGGAATAAAAAGAGATAGCGGAAACAGCGAGCTTAAAGAAGTGTTTATCGATGATTATAGACTATTTGTTTTATGTCTTAGTAATCCTTTATTAATCTTACATTTAGCAGATCAAAATTAAAATGATTAACGAATTATGCAATAGATAAAGGTAAAATATGAATTGCTTTTAATCTTGATAAGTGAACAAGCACATGTTGATCAGACATTGCAATTTCTATCGATGAGTAGAGGATAAAAAATCTTCAATGCATTAATAATCTAAGACTTACTCAAAGATAATTCTCTTAGTATTTACATAAAAATCATTATTAAATTCATGTTTGACATAACAAATAATAAATTCTACAATAGGCAAATGTAAAATCAGTAAATTTTCATGTAGGTGATTACTAAAAATAACTGGTCAGCTGGCGATTTCAAAAATATTGATTTAATTACTTTTCGCCATTAAAATAAAATCTCGGGGGCATCTAGCCCCGCTCAATTTTAGGATTTGATTCGCAAATTCCATCAAGAATTGAACAAGGAAATTTTTGAAATCGCCTTATTAGAAGCACTTGTGATAGATAATTGTAATGACATATTGATTCTAATATAGTTACATAAATGAGTAATTTTAAAATTAAGTAGATTGAAATTAATTTGTTTTTTAGGTTTGGCTGCATATTTAAATTTTATATTAATTTGCAGTCAGATAGAAAAGATATTTATATAGATTAAGATCAAAAATTAATGGGTAAGTATTGAAACAAATAGACAGATATTGATATGACAAAAATGGAGAGGTCTTTTTCAATGTCTAGAAAATTATGGTGACTGTTGAGTTATTGAACATAGTGAGATAAATATACACCAGCACCATGGGGAAGCAAAAACATTTTTGTTTTTGATGAAGTCCTCGAGTAATTTTACTTATTATTATTTACAGGAAATAGAAAAGGAGAGTTTTATGAGTAAAAACAAAAAGTATATTTCTGTTCTATTGGTAGTTATAACACTGTTAAATACGTTCTTAACATTCAATATTAAGGCTTATGCAGCAGATTATATCGGGACATATGATGAAAGTACAAACTTCGGTATTGCGAATGATTTTAATTTGTTTATTTTTGGAGATCACAAGCAAAGTAATGTTGACTCAGAAGGTAGAGTAGCTGTTGGAGGTAATGCAACCTATAGCAATTATGCAGTTGGAAGTAGATTGCAACGGTCAACAGAAAGAGCTGACCTTATAATAGGTGGGGATGTTAATATTACTAGTGCTCAGAATCTAAATGGAAATACTGTGATTTCAACCAAAAGTAATGTTATAAACTATGGAATGGGCAATTTAAATGGAGTTAAAAACCCAATAATAGCAGATATAATTGATTTTGGACAAGAAAAGACAAAGATGATAAATCGATCGAAGTTTTTTTCGACTTATCCTACGAATGGTAAAGTTGAAATTGTTAATGGTGGGCAATTGAAATTGCAAGGAACAGACCCTTCTTTGAATGTATTCTTATTCAATGCAAATAATATTGATGGAAAAGGAGTCTCTTTCAAAAACATATATGAGATAAATGTTGATGTACCACAAGGTTCAACAGCGTTGATAAATATAGGTGGAGACAATATTGGATTTGGAAACTATTCCATATTTTACAAGGGAGCAACGGCGACTACTTCAAATGGTCAGTACTTTGTGTGGAATTTTTATGAAGCAACATCATTATATAATGAAAACATAACGATAAAAGGATCAGTATTAGCGCCTAATGCTAATTGGCAGGCAAATGGCTATGGAAACGTTGAAGGGAATTTTATTGTCAATTCACTTGTAGACGGAGCAAATGGTTCACATATCGAAGCGCATAACTATCTGTTTAAAGGCAAATTACCTAAAATAGGAGGCGTGAATTCTCCGCCTGAAGTACCAGATTACAATTTTACAATCAAAAAGGGAGCTACTATTACTGAGAAAATAGTTGCTACAGATAAAGATGGTGACATATTATCTTACTCAAAAATTTCTGGTCCAACAAATGGATCAGCAGTAGTGAACAGTGATGGAAATTGGACATATACACCCAACAGTAACTATACAGGAGCAGACAGTTTTAGAGCTGAAGTAAGTGATGGAAAAGGTGGAAAAGCGACAAGCACAATAAATATTACTATAATTGATATTAATAATGTACCAACAGTACCAAACTACACAGTAACAACAAAAGAAGATGAGCCAGTATCAGGTACAGTAGTAGGACAAGACAAGGACAAAGACACACTGACTTACACAAAGGATACTGATCCTACAAACGGAAAAGTAGTAGTAAATGAAGATGGAACATGGACATACACACCAAACCCAGACTACAACGGAACAGACACATTTACAGTAAAAGTAGATGATGGAAAAGGTGGAACAGCAACAAGCACAATCACAATAACAATAGTACCTGTAAATGATCTACCAACAGTACCAAACTACACAGTAACAACAAAAGAAGATGAACCAGTATCAGGTACAGTAGTAGGACAAGACAAGGACAAAGACACACTGACTTACACAAAGGATACTGATCCTACAAATGGAAAAGTAGTTGTGAACGAAGATGGAACATGGACATATACACCAAATCCTGAGTACAACGGAACAGACACATTTACAGTAAAAGTAGATGATGGAAAAGGTGGAACAGCAATAAGCACAATCACAATAAATGTTGGTGTTGATAACGATGTACCAACAGTACCAAACTACATAGTAACAACAAAAGAAGATGAACCAGTATCAGGCAC
>Ga0209800_10004175_pt1 | contig 10823 bp, 12 predicted proteins | sample Higcelweek8metaG_FD_187174 | JGI IMG/M metagenome (GOLD analysis project Ga0209800, IMG submission 187174) | Freshwater pond sediment microbial communities from the University of Edinburgh, under environmental carbon perturbations - High... | ecosystem: Environmental > Aquatic > Freshwater >... | reverse complement strand
GATTGCTCTTGTAATCATTCTCTTTATCATCCATCAGTACCTTGTAATTACTGATAATATTAAACTAACAAAGGAAATGCGGATGATAAATGCTCAACTCGAAAGCAAGGTTGAAGAACGAACTGCCGAGTTAAGTAATGCCAACGAAGGATTACAAGCCGAAATGCTTGAACGCAAAAAGGCAGAAGAACTCCTGGCCCGCATAAATCAGGAACTGGCACTTGTAAACAGGGAAAAGGATAAACTTTTCTCAATCATGGCGCACGATTTGCGAAGTCCTTTAGGTTCGATGATGAAACTTTCGGAACTCCTGGTCGATAATATTAAAGAATTTGACGAAGAAGAACTTCTCGAAATCTCGTCAACGCTTAATGCCTCGGCCACTCAAACGTTTCAGCTGCTGAATGATCTGCTCGACTGGTCGGCAGTGCAGATGGGACGTGGCGAAAGGAAAAAAGAACTGTTTCCTGTTGCTGAGGTGATTTCCGAAATTATTACAGCGCACACCGATGACGCTGCGTTAAAAAACATAGCCATTACGGATGAATGTCAGGAAGGAATGAGTGTGTTTGCCGATAAATTTGCGGTACAAACCGTATTACGCAACCTGGTGAGTAATGCTGTAAAATTTACCAATTCCGAAGGAACCATCAGGATTAAAGCTGAGGTAAAAGATTCGTTTGCCATAATTTCGGTTATTGATAACGGAACAGGTATTGCAAAAGAAAAGCAAGATAAAATATTCAGGATCGATGCAATAGGATCTTCGCCGGGAACTGCAGGCGAAAAAGGGACAGGTTTTGGTTTACTTCTGTGCAAAGACCTCGTTCAGCGAAATGGCGGACAAATATGGCTTAAAAGCGAAAAAGGAGAGGGAAGCACATTTAGTTTTTCATTGCCTGTTAGCGAAACTGAAATTGTTTCAGCCCCGGTGCCTGAGAATACTAAATCGGGCAGGATTGAGTACAAGTTTATTCACTCTAGAAAAATTGCCTTTACAGCTCTCATTGGGAAATTCACCAAAGAAATTATGCAATCGGAATTAAACCTGCTTTGGCGCAGCAGCGACTATCAGCCTGAATATCCGGTACTCATAGATCTGCGAAATGCTTTTTTTAATATAGAAGTCAAAGAACTCCCCGAAATAATCGGTATGTTTGAAGCTATGCCCCGAAGCAATACAACGCGCAAGTTTGCATTACTCACTTCAACTCCACAGCAGGTTGCTTTTTCGACCATGTTCGGACTACATATCAAAACTTTTTACCCGGTAAGTGTTGAAGTTTTCAGTACCTACGACGCTGCTATTGGCTGGATTGAAGGATAGATAAACGAATTGAATTATCGGACTGTTTATCCCATAACGAGAAGTATGTAAAGAGATGTTAATATTAAAATCGAAATCGTTATAAAGTTCGTTACGATAAAAAAATGTCCGCCCCTGCACCCACAGTGACGGACATCACCCTGTAAACAATAACCCGCTGAATTATCTCTTCATTCATATCGTTGCGAAAGAGCGGGGTATTTTTCGACTGACAGTTCGCAATTTCAATTATGTTTTTTAGTCAGTCAGTAAATTTTAAAACTGGTAAGCAATTTTTTTTATAACTCAGGTCCAACAGGATAGGTTGCTTTAACCCAATTGTGGTATGCAATACCTGCAAAAGTATTCGGATCGCCGTCGGAAGTGTATCCTAAAATCACTTTTCTGTCGCTCATCATTTCCGGATTGAGACGTTCGAAAGGTGCCCAGATAAGGTTATTATCGCAATAAAACCGGGTATACCTGTTTGCTGTTACTTCTATTTTTAGTTTGTGCCAGCTATTGCTGTATTGATCTGCAAAAATGTACCCCGATGACACCCTGTTATTGTTTTCGCCAAGAAATTCCATCATAAAAAAGGTATGCCCACGGTACTTTGCCGGAAACCAGGTAGCATTAACTCCGGCAAATACGATTTTCATCGATATACTTGTTGGAATTTCGTTGTCCTTATTTACTTTTGGAACTATTTCCTGTGATACTGCTATGCCGGGACAAACGCAATTGCCAAATATATCCAGAATTTTTACCATCACTTCCGATTCAACTACGTAACCCATTCTCTTTCCAACAATGCGATTCGAAACAGCATGACTCTTATTGGGCGATGCTCCGTTATTATCAAAAAGTCCCTGATTCCCATAAGCAGTAGCTACCCATTTGGGTAATGGAGTACCATAAAGTTTCCAATTCGAATTGAGGCTAAACTGATTTTCAAAATTCTCAGTCCATGTTTTTTGAATAGGAATACTGTTCTCATCAATAACATTTGGCAGAGCCGGTAAATCCTTAAATTCCTGTACTTTGCTCTCTTCTGCCTCATACTTTGAGCAACTGATGCATGCAATACTCACTATTGCTGCAATCAACAACAATAATCTGATTGTTTTCATGGTTTTTGGTTTTGTGTTATTCTGAGCCTGTTTTATTAATACAAGCGGTGGTAAATAGTTTAAAATCAGTATTATACAAACAAGCGCAGCGCAACGGATTAATGAATGAGATTAATTTTACAGCTACAAAGTTAGAAGCACTTCCTGGTACCGGAAAACTGATTTCCGCAAACATGAAGCATGTGATTTGTATAATTTGAGACAGAATGGCCTTTTCTACCAATTACACTCCTATGTTTTTGCAGTTTTTGCGAAAGCATATAAAAGTCTGTTGGTTAATAATAAAATCATCTTCAGTTTCAGTAAAAATTATTGATATGCAATAGAGTGCATGTAACCGGCATTGCACACAGCACAAGCTATTTCGACGAGATTTACGAGGAATCAAAATTAATATGTTGTTGCTTTCTGGTTTCAGATTTTGTACCTTTATATAATGTTACTCCAGGCTTACTTATTTCCCGTGAATTAATTTTCTTTATCAATATTCCGGGAAATGCTTGCAGGCGTTTTATTTCTTGCAGCGCAGTAGTAATTGGGGTTTAAAATGTTGTTGGCTTTGGTTTTGTAAATCATTATTATCTTCCTGCGCAAGTATTACTTCGAAAAAGTGACAGAAAGGATACCCTTGTTTGCACCTATTTATACTGGTTTTGGATTTACTATCAATTCTATATTCCTATCATGCTGCACTTTACGCATTTCAAACGCTTTTTAGTTCATTCAAACATTATTTGCGCCCCTTCGGATACCTACATTGTCCCTTTTCCCTGACTAAAAATGAATTTGAAAAGCGTTGTTGCAACACAGAGGTTAAACTCATCTGATTGATTTCCTGATTTGTAATGTATTGAATATTAATAGAATGAATAAGGGGAAAGTTATACAGCAATTATTCTTTGAATCAATCAGGCAGCGCTTGCCAGGTCATATTTCTGTTGTACATGAAATTGCAGATATGCTGGAACTTAGTTACGACAGTGCATACCGGCGGCTGCGCGGCGACAAGGATCTGTCAATCGAAGAAATGAAGGTATTGAGCACCCGGTTTGGGATCTCAGTCGATTCGCTTTTCGGAAATAATAATGCTGATATTTTGTTTCAGCCTTTCAAGATGAGGTCTGAGGAAACCGGATTTGAAGATTGGTTGCGGTTAAGGATTTCAGAGATTGCTAAAGTAAAAGAAGCCAGAACCAAAGAAGTGATTATGGTGGCGCGCGACTTACCCATTTTTTATTATTTTGATTTCCCCGAACTGGCAGCGTTTAAGATCTATTTCTGGAAAAAAATGCTGCTTCACTATCACGAATATCATGAAAAGTTATTTGATATCAGCGATATGCCTGTTGATCTGCTGAATTTGGGTAAGCAGATGCTTTCTGCTTACAATACTGCTAATGTAATCGAAATATGGTGCCAGGAAACCTTTACACGCCTGATGCAGCAGATTGAGTTTTGCCGCGTTTCGGGATTTTTCGCTAATAAACAGGTTGCGGTTACTCTTATCGAAAAATATGAAGCCCTTATCAGGCATATGCAGGATCAGACAGAGCAAGGGTGTAAATTCCATTTAGGGCAAACTGTAACTGAAGACGGCGACGAAAACATGAAAATTTTCTTTAACGAAGTGCTCCTCATCGATAATACGGTATTTATACAAAGGGATGGGATAAAAAAAGTATTGATGACACATAATTCGTTGGATATGTTAACTACAACCAACCCGGTTTTTTGTAATCAGGTTGAGAAGTCGTTGCATGTGATAATGAAAACGGGGAACCATATCAGCGGTACTTCAGGGCTCGAATGCAACCGTTTTTTTACACCGCTCTATGAAAAACTTGAGGAATTTAAAAAGGAATCCTATTCGTACCGGTTTGTGCTATAAGTATAATTGATCTGCCTTTTGGGAAGCCAGTCTATCCTTTTCATGTCCTTCATGGTTTAACACTGGTGAATTATTCTGATTATAAAGTTGAAATTTAAATATTATATACGAACTTTGAGATTGATTTAGGATGCATCGTTCATTAGGTTTGATTATTAGATATGAAAAAACATTTACTCACAGTAGCTGGAAGCATTATCTTCTTTTGCCTTTCAGCCCAGGATGCGAAGAAAACTTCATTCGAAATATCGGGACAGATCATGACCGATGTGGGGTACAATTTTAATCAGGTAAATCCCGATTACTTTGATGTTATGCGCCCAACCCAACTGCCATCATACAAAAACGAATATGGTACCGATGGGAATACGTACTTTGGCGTTCGTCAGTCGATGCTTGGTTTTAAGAGTTTCACGCCGACAAAATACGGTGAACTGATGACCCGCTTTGCTTTTGATTTGTATGGCGTGGGCGCTGATGCCGGGCGCACAACATTTCATATGCTTTACGCTTATGCCGAATTAGGCATGTTTGGTGTCGGTCATAACTGGAGCTTGTTCTGCGATTTCGATGGGTTTCCGGATCTTGTTGAATATTGGGGGCCGGTAGGAATGTCGCTGGCTAAAAATGTGCAGGTCAGGTTTATACCTCTACAGGGAGAAACACGGCTGGCTTTTGCACTCGAACGTCCCGGTGCCAGTGCCGATGAAGGTGTTTACCGCGACAGGATTGAACTTAGTGATGTGGCACCCAAGTTTTCCTTGCCCGATTTTTCAGCTGAATTTCGCTTAACAAAGGACTGGGGATATGCCGAAATTGCCGGTATTGTGCGTAAAATAGAATGGGTTGACCAGGGAAATGAACCTTTCGATTTGAGCGGCAGCGCCATCGGATGGGGATTTAACCTGAGTACGAAATTGAAACTGGGAAAGAAAACCGATTTTATCGGGCAGACGATTTATGGCCGGGGCATTCAGAATTATATGAACGATGCTCCTACCGATATCGCAATTAAAAATGATTTCGGAAACACCAATTCACCGGTAAAAGGAGTTGCTTTACCGCTATACACTTTCTCTACCTATTTAAATCACAGGTGGAACGAAAAATTCAGCAGCTCCATGGGATATTCAGCTATTTATACAGAAAATACTGATGGTCAGTATACTGATGCCTTCCGTAATGGGAAATATGCCAGTGCTAACTTACTATTCTATCCGGTGCCTGCCGTAACAGCCGGTGTTGAGCTTGAATGGATCAACAGGGAAAATTTCAGCGATGGGTGGAAAACTTCGGCTACCAAAATTCAGTTTTCCTTCAGGTATTATTTCAAACAAGAGTTTTCGAAAAATGAACGTTAAATAATTATTTATTTTTCAGTGAAGACGTCTCGATAATGATTGTTTCGGGTTAATTCCGCCCGGAATATCCTCTATTATAATTTGCTTTTAAACGTTCATATAAGATAATAAGAATCAAATTTTGTTAACTACTATTTCTTCTTCTGAATTTTTTCTTTTGCCCGTTCCTGGTTCTCCAGAACCCTGAATTTAACAATTTCAGCTATCAATTCCAGAGGCATGGGTTTGTCAATCGGAAACTGAACTGAGCCTTTTGCACCCTTGTAAACAGAAAGTTCCGTTTTAAAAGCGTCAATCCCGGATGGAGCCGGGTAAAAACCAATATGCTTTTTATTGGCAGCAAAATGAACCAGGTTTCCATGGAAAACGAAAGTAGGTATTCCGTAACTTATTGCTTCCTGAGCTTCAGGCGCTGCATGCCTGATGGTTTTCCTGATTTCTTCGAGTATTGTCTGAATGCTTTCTGGGAAACCACTTATGTATACATCAATGCTGTTACTGAAATTGTACATTGTAATCAAATGTTGGTGAATCGACAGTTATAGTCAGAATATCATTCATTAACATTTTATACTTTAATAATGTTCTGATCCATTAATTTTTTGTGTGGTTTTCTATTTTGGTAATTTGCGATGATGAAATTTAAACTACTAATTCAGATAATTCAGGAGAATTTCAATTTTAACCTGGCTTCTGTATTATCAGCATTTGTACCTTTATTGCGAAATTGAGTTACCCGGTTTTAACATTCAAAACTATGAAACTTTTAGGACTTGCCCCGATGCTCTGGACGAAACACCTCAATCTTACGGTTGGGTTTTATACCAGTGTTTTAAAATTTAAATGCGACGAACTGCACGAAGATATAGGCTGGGCTTCGCTTAGCCGCGATAATATACAGATAATGCTGGCTGTGCCCCGCTCGCACCCCGAATTTAAAGAAGCGCAGTTTACCGGCACCATTTATATTCATACCGATGATGTGGATAAATTATGGAAAGAGCTGAAGGACAGTGTTGAAATAGTATATCCGATCGATAATTTCGAGTATGGGATGCGTGAATTTGCCATTTACGACAATAATAAATATATACTTCAGTTCGGGCAGGAAATTGATTTAAACAACCTGAAATGAAAAAGGCCTGGTTCGTCCGCACACGCAGATTTTACAAGCCAATTTCATTGTTTGGATGGCTGCTGACTTTAGCAGCAATCGCATATGTAGGGTTTTCGGTATTCCGGATTTTACGGCAATCACTCGAACTGAACGAAACACTTGCTGATATTACGTTGCAGGTTATTTTAGCAGCTGCAATTTATGTGCTGATTGCTTATCTGACGCAAAAAAGATGAAAAGGATTAGTGTCATTTTAATATCACAACTTGAAAGAGCATTAATCCCGGATTTTCAATTTATTACGAACATCCGCAATTACATCCGCAACCTTCTGGTTTGTCGCCGGTAACGGTAATGCTGAAAATACCTGTGCTTCCGTTTTTAAATTGTTCCAATTCATCCATTGACATATAAGTCAGAAGCAAGTCATCAGGGAGTTCAATTTTCTTTTCTTTTTTGATCTCAATATTTTTAAAACCGGCTTCGGTAATTATTTTGAGATATTCGTTGCGTTCAAGCGCTCCCGAAACACAACCTGCATACATGGTTGCATCTTCTTTGAGTCCCTGAGGTAATTCGCCTTCAAGCACTACATCTGATATACAGAAATGACCACCTTGTTTCAGCACCCTGAAGATTTCTGAAAAAGCTTTTGGCTTGTCAGGAACCAGGTTGAGCACGCAGTTACTCACAACCACATCCACAACGCCAAATTTCACAGGAATATCTTCGATATCGCCTAGTATAAAATCAACGTTCGAATATCCAAGTTTGCGGGCATTTTCGCGTGCTTTTTCTATCATAGCTTCAGTAAAATCAATACCTGCCACATAACCGGTTTCTCCAACCAGTGCGCGGGCAACAAAGCAATCGTTACCGGCACCCGAACCCAGATCGAGCACAGAGTTTCCCGGTTGTATTCCGGCAAATTCGGTTGGCAGTCCGCAACCCAAACCAAGGTCAGCATCCGGGTTGTAGCCTTCTAATTTATCGTAGTTTTCGCTAAATACTGTATAATCGACTACGGAACAACATGAAGTTGCACCACAGCACGACGATTCATTTTCCTGTTTGGTTTGTTTCGCAATTGCGCTATACTTTTCTTTTACGATGTCTTTAATGGTATCCATGAGAATTTATTTTAAGGTTTCTATAATTTTTTCAGTCAGGCGAACGGCATCACTTACATATTTCCTGCAATTGTTATGAAAAAGATTCTGTTCGTTAATTGCATCTAAATCCTTGGCGTCGTTCATGTCAAGGTTATTCAGCAGGGTGCGGCAAGTGGTTGATCCGTGCAATCGGGTAAACTCGTTGAATAGAGTTACCGTTTTTTCATACGTTTCTGCTTTATTTTCGTCACTGTCATTTTTGCCTTTACCGAATTTTAGCCCGATTGCCATTGATGCTCCCGTAACTGCTCCGCAGGTAAACTGCTGCCTGCCTATTCCACCTCCAAATGCGCATGCTACGCGGAGCGATTCTTCTTCTGTCAATCCCAGTTCATCAGCGAAAGCAGTTAATACAGATTGTGAGCAATTAAAATGGTTATCGAAATAATTCAAAGCTTTTTCCGACCGATCCATACAGTTATTTATTTGAGTGAATTAATCTGGTGCTTACTAACAATTACAGGTTTTTGATTTTTCGAGGGTAGCTATCATTTCCTTCAGTGTTTTAATTACGTTTTCAACACCTTCGGGGTCAATACAATAGTTGACTTTTACACCGTCAACCGTTCCCTGAATGAGTTTACAAGTTTTTAACTCGTGCAGGTGCTGACTTACTGTAGTTCGGCTTAGCGGCAATTCTTCGGTGATATCGCCGTTGATACAGGTCCCGGTTTTAGAAAGGTAATATAGAATTGCCAGCCTGGCAGGATGCGATAAAGCTTTAAAATAAAGAGCCGTTTGCTGCAACGATTTGTCAAATAATCCTGTTTTGGCCATCATTTTGTATTTTGATGACGCAAAAATACGACATAATTTAATACGACGTTAAAATACGTCATATTTTTTCGAGAATGATAAATTTTTATAACTAAATGAACGTTAAGCTTTCATTACACTGATAAGAATTATAGTTAAATTATTTAAAAACAGATACTTGAATAGACTCTTTCTGTGTTTAGCTTTAATATTTGAGTTTAATAAAATGATTAATATATATTGTGTGAAAATAAAAAATCCGGCGAAAGATTGAACCTTCGCCGGATTTTTCTCATCAAAAGTCATTGGGAGATTCTAAAGCTCCCACAACTTAAATTATAAACTTTTAATTTCTGCAACCAGTTTTTGCAAAGTTGCTTTAGCATCACCAAATAACATCCTGTTTTTCTGGTGGTAGAACAGGTTGTTTGGGATTGCGGCATAACCTGCAGCCATGCTTCGTTTCATAACAATTACATTTTTGGCGTCCAGAGCTTTAATGATCGGCATGCCGTAAATCGGGCTCGAAGGATCATCCTCCGCAGCCGGGTTCACAACGTCGTTTGCTCCAATTACTATTACCACATCGGTATTCGACATTTCGTTGTTGGCATCTTCCATTTCAACGAGTTTTTCGTAAGGAACATCGGCTTCGGCCAAAAGTACATTCATATGTCCCGGCATACGGCCGGCTACAGGGTGAATGGCATATTTTACTTCAACACCTTTGCTGGCCAGGAGGTTATCGAGTTCGTGACACAGATGCTGAGCCTGTGCAACGGCAAGTCCATAACCGGGAACGATAAATACTTTTTGCGAGTAGCTTAACAAAACAGCCGCATCGCTGAGTGAAATTTCCTTAACAGTTTTGTCACTGTCTTCGGTTCCGGCGGCACCGGCAACGCCAAATGCACCTATAATTACATTCAACAGCGAACGGTTCATTGCATTACACATCAATATGGTTAGAATGGTTCCTGAGGATCCAACAAGGATGCCGCCAGTAAGCATTGCCTGGTTTCCGTAAAGGAATCCACCCATAGCAGCTGCAACACCGGTAAATGAGTTCAGCAACGATATTACAACCGGCATATCTGCTCCGCCAATGGGCATTACGAAAGTTACACCATATATAAGCGCTGCTACAGCAAAAATGTATATTGGCAGGTTATTTCCTTCTTCGGGTTTCATGAAAAGTATTAACACCAGGGCAACAAACAATCCAACCAGAAATGTGAGGTTTACAATCCGAAGTATGGGATGTTTAAAATCGCCAATGCGTCCATCCAGTTTCCCGAAAGCAATCATACTTCCGGCAAACGAAACACCACCGATCATAAGCCCCAGCAGAATTGCAATTCCTTCGCCGGTTAGCATATGAGCAGCTCCTGTTTCGGCAAGGTGGTTTTGCATATTCGGAAATTCCATAAGCGAAATAAGCGCGGCGCAGGCACCTCCCATTCCGTTAAAAATGGAAACCATCTGCGGCATGGCAGTCATTTTAACTTTTATTGAAGCATACCAGCCGATAAATGAACCAATGGCAAGAGCAATAACAATCCATATTACATTACCAATTCCTTTGGAAATGATGGTGCCGTCGGGCTGCTCAATATTTGTTTTGTGAAAGAGAATAGTGAACAGGATGGCTGCTCCCATACCTGCCGCTGCCCATAGGTTTCCGGCACGTGCGGTTGCCGGATGGCTGAGTTTTTTTAGCCCTAGAATAAAAAGTATGGAGGCTAAAATGTAAGAAATCTCAAGAATGGAGATTTCACTGGAAAATTCAATGAGTTTAGTAATTGTTTCCATGATTTATCTCCTTATTTTTTCTTTTTCTTAAACATTTCGAGCATGCGGTCGGTAACAACAAATCCACCTACAACATTCAGTGTACCAAGTATTACGGCAACAAAACCGAATATCAGCGCAAGAGTGCTTTCGGCGTGACCCATTACAATAATGGCACCGATAATTACAACACCGTGAATAGCGTTACTTCCCGACATCAGCGGAGTGTGAAGCACCGCAGGAACGTGCGATATAACTTCTATTCCAAGGAATACGGAAAGGACAATGATAAAAATCAT
>Ga0209800_10004173_pt1 | contig 10833 bp, 16 predicted proteins | sample Higcelweek8metaG_FD_187174 | JGI IMG/M metagenome (GOLD analysis project Ga0209800, IMG submission 187174) | Freshwater pond sediment microbial communities from the University of Edinburgh, under environmental carbon perturbations - High... | ecosystem: Environmental > Aquatic > Freshwater >... | reverse complement strand
ATTTTGAATTGGCGGCCACATGCCAAAATGGTTGATAGCGATGTTCCTGATAAATTAACTCGAAGTCATCATCTGCTACCCTGTTAAAAAAACTGGTGACCTTTGAAACCGTATCAAAGGCACTTATTTTTTTATCCCAGGCTTTTTTTTCAGCTTCAGCGGGGGTTATTTGGTCAGAAAAAAGTAAAATCCGTTGATCGGCCACATTGATTTCCATACTAAGTGAAGTATAACATTTAATTAAAATGCCCATCTAGCCATGATTTTATATCTTGATTGGGATTATAGATGATGACCTTATCCGTTTTTAAGGGTGGCTGAAAACTTAAAATGGCCCGATTAAAATTTTCGTCGGAAACCTGATGTCTATCTTGGGTGGTTAAGTTGGATTTTCGTCTTCTGATCACTTCATCACTGGAAACATCCAAATAGATGATGGTGGCGTCGGAGTGGAATTGTTTGGCTAAAGCCCTAATTCGATCACGGTTGGTGGAATTGTCCCCCAAATTATCATAAACAACAGAGAAGCCCTTTTGTAATAAATCGCTTACTTTTTGCTCGCAAATTTGACTAATATATCGCCATTGGTCAACACTGTCTTTTCCGGGAATGAACCCGTTTTGGGTTTCTACCTCTTGCCATACTTCGTCAAAACTTATTCTGGGGATGGCAAGATAACTGGAAATCTCTTTTGAGAGAGTAGATTTCCCGGAAAATGGCAAACCTGACATGATAAATATAGTGGGCATAATGGAGTTTAGCAGACCACCCTTGTTAACGATCAGCTATCAAGAAGGTAGTTGTCGTATAATTTAGCCATGAGTGACCAACTACCTCCCTGTTGCTACCGAGTATCGGCAATGGCAATGATTTATAAAGATGAAAAAATACTTTTAATAAAAGAGGCTGATGGAAGATGGAGCTTACCCGGTGGAGGGCTTGAAGTAGGAGAATCTTTTTCAACGGCGATTGAACGAGAGCTGGAAGAAGAGTTGGGGGTAAAAGCAACCAAAATATCGCCTCAACCTGGGTACGCCTGGACTCTAGAGGACATAAACAAACACGGCCATAAAGTGGCTAAAGTAATTTTGGCGTTTGAAGTTGAAATTGAATCCTTTGATTTTAAGAATGATCCAAAGGAGAGTGTGGAAATAGGCTTTTTTTCAAAATCCGAAATACAAACATTAAATTTGCATCCGAATAGCCAGGAATTAGTAGGGCTGTTTGTTGACGATGTTCCCCTGCTCTGAACTTATATTTTTCTTAGATAATTATTGATCTGCCGGAAACTATAGAGCTTAGTAGTTTTTGATGAAAATGGCTTTAGCATTTCTTCGAGACTTTGCTTGTTTTTTTGTTCTCCAATTTGGTATTTTTTTACAAATTGGTGTTTACATAAGTTGAAAAAATTTCTCCAAGTTTCTTCTCTTCGGGATAATTTTCTTTTTAAAAGAGTCCAAAACTGAGAAAAAATATTGGGGAAAATTAAATAAAAAATTTGATCTGATTTTTCAATTCCTTCCCTAATAAGAGAACGGGTGGCACCTTCTACAATCCAAGATTTTTGGTTATAAATTTGGGATATATTTTTTAGACTGGTGGCCCTGTCGGCGATTTGGGTAAATTTTACTATCCAAAAAAAATCGTCGGTTGAATAATGGTTGATATTTAATTTTTGGGATAACGCTGTGGCAAAAGTGGTTTTTCCCCGACCAGAATCGCCAACTATCAAAATCTTTTTGATCATTGAATCACCTTTTTGTGACATAAGGAATTATACAAAAGATACTAGGGTTAACAGGGCGAGAACTAAATCCCCTTCCCCTCCGAAATGGAGGGGCTTTCCCCTTTGAAAAAAGGGGAACTTGAACCCTTCGACATGCTCAGGGCTAGGAGGGGAAAGGGAGGAGCTGATGGATGAGCGGTTTGGTCAAGATAGCTGGGTATAAATGAGATATGATGGTGATATGAAAAATATATTTACATTGATAATAGTGATGGCGATTGGATTGATGCTAACCGGATGCAATTCTAAAAAGGAAATGGCAACCCCAATCGAAAAACCAATAGAGGTGAGACCAACAGCCGAGATTGCCGAAACACCAACCGACATGACCTATACTTTTTTGGTGGAACTGACAAAAAATACAATGATACCTTTTTTGGCACCAGTGAAGGCGGATATTTTTTGGAATGAAGGGGAAACTGTTTCCAGCCTCAAAACTTTTTTTGGAGATTCATATTTAATAAATTATTCAAACCCGACACCGAAGGATGAGAAAACAATTGAAAATTACTTTAAGGAGAATGGTTTTATTTATATGAAATTTAACGAATCAAGGGGCGAGGATAGCCACAAAGTGGGATATAGAAAAGATAATTTGGTTTGTAAATATGATTGGAGCAAGTACCCAGACGAAGATAAGCCTCATTTAATTGTGTACTGCTCTGATTCTGATAAAAAAACAGAAAGGAAATAAATATCACGGTCTTTTGCTAATTACAGTATTTAGAGAGGTGGGAAAAAAACTACAGCTGGGCAATTTTCTCTATAAAGTCGGGTGAATACTTTACTTTAAGCAAAACAGACGCCTGGATGGGTGAAAACCAGTTATATTCAGTATGCTCTTCACTCAATCTGATATTTTCTAGTTGACTTGATTCACATAAATAGGATGACAAAATTAAACCCACTGTTTTTTCACCTTGTGGAATCCTGACATTAGACAAAATCATCAAAAATGGTTTTATTATTATTAAATCTGTAATTCCAGTTTCTTCTTCGACTTCTCGAATCAAAGTTTCTTCAACATTACTGCCAAATTGAATTCTCCCGCCCGGGATATCCCAGTATGGCTGACCAACATAACCTTTTAAATTTTTGGGGTTGACTTTAAGTAACAATATCTGACCGTTTGCATTTCTAATTAGAGCCTTTATGCCTAGATGAAAATTATCTTCGTTCATAAATTTTTACTAGCAATAACTTCGATGACGTGATCTTCCCGGGGAGAAACTTCTCGGCGCATGAAATCTTTGTAAAGTCGCTCCTGATATTCGGTTAGTTGATCAACCCGCAACCCAGCGGTATTTAAATGCTTAGAAATTGTCTCTGGAGTGTGAAAATATCGAGAACCAGACCCAACAACTTGACCATCAGAGTTTTTATAGGTGACAGTGGTTAGTTTGGTGGTGGGATCGTATGAATTATTGACATCATTTGGATCAACATTTTTTACAGATCTAACCACAATAAATGTTTTTCCATCAGGTTTTAGAGATTTATTAAACCCAGCTAAAACCAGGTCCAATTCTTGAGCCGAAAGATAATGAAGAACCAACCGGGCATAAATAAAATCAAAATAGTTTTCGGGATAATTCCATTCACTTCTCAAATCTTGCTCACGAGTATCAATTTGATCATCTAATCCTACTTGAGCGATAGTTTGTCGGGCAAATCTCAAACCATCCAAATCGATTGTGGTGGCGATTATTTTTCTATTTGGATTTTGTTGAGCCATTCTAATTTCAGCAAATCCAGCGGTACTTATTCCCGGACTAAAAATCATTCGATCAGATTCTCTTAATTGGGCTAACCCCCGTTCTTCACTAATTGATGGCTTGGATCCTAATTCCTCTAGGATTTCGATTTTCATAGATATTAGTATTTTATCAGCTAAAAATGGGCATGAAGATAATCTTTATTTGATTATCACCTTTAACTTGGGCCATTTTTCTAACCATTTTTTACTTTTGACCCGGAGATTGAAGGTAGCTATTTTTTCGGGTGAATTTGAAATTGGTCGAAGAATCAGGTTGACTAGATCATCAATGCCTCGGGGAGCAGACAATATTAGCTGGTCATTTTGATCTAATCGAACCCCAATGCAAGTAGCTGTTTCCACCCATTCACCTAGTGCTTCTTCGGAGGAATTATAAGGGGTGGTGTGGTGGAATAAATGCATCCGAGCCTGGTTGGTAACTGACCACCGAACGCCGGTGAATAGTTTTTCCAGCCTTTTTTCATAAGATATTTCAGCAGTGGTTGATTCGCTATTTGCCTCATCCGGGGTAAAATCGGTTTTTTCAAAATAGATGACATCGACATCGGGAAGTGATGTTCTTTGGGGATAACCATGAAGAGTGTCCCAAACCTTGCTTCTAATAAAACCAGCGCCAATATACCAATCTGGGAGATCGAGGGTTTTGACTGTCCTCAAAATAGCCATCATCCAATTATCATTTTGGATAAGTAAGATGATATCTGCCTTGGTCATGGTGGATTATATCAAGAGGGAGAAAGTGGATGCGGGATTATATCTGTGACATTTCCATGTGTTCGACTACCTCATCGAGGCTAACGCCCAACATCTTTTCCATCCATCGACCCATGTGGGTATACTGATAATTAATCGCCTGTTCACCCCCCTTCATTTTTCCACCAACCCATCGCCTCTTTTCTGACGGCCACATTTCTGGTGATTCTTCATACTTTTTGAAGAAATGACCTTGAACCGTGACATCTTCCCACCGTCTTAGTCGACCATCTTTTTTCTTGGCCAATAAATCGGCTGTCAACACCACGGCCCAATAGGGATTACTGACAATGTCGGTGACACTGGAGGTGATTTTACCAGCGACTTTTTTGGGGGTCATTTTTTCCAAACCAAGTGGGGCAAAAATAGTGTCGGGGTATAAATCTTTTCTAAAGTCACTGGAAAAACCAATTTTCTTCATCAGGGCGGTTTCAATTACCTCATTTCTGCCTTTGCGATGGGTAAACATTCTGCCTAAATCATGGACTTTTCCTAAAGCCTCGGCTTTTGCCGGATCGATATCGACGCCTCTGGCTTGTAAGATGGTGGCAAATAATCTGGCGTATCTACCCGCAAGCTGGAGGTGCTCTTGAGTGCTGGGATTAAAAACTTCAGGGTTTATTTGGGCGGCCTCACTAATAAAGCGATCAATTCCGTTTATTTCTTCTTCCCCAAATGGTCCGCCGCCAAGGACGACTTTGGTCGAAGCCAAATTTCGTTTTCCGCTGCCAATCAAACTTTGCCAAATATCTAGTTCTTGACCAACCGGGGGATCTTTTCCTTCCATGAAAGCTGGTCGGCGTAATTCGATCATGGACTATTATATAGCGAAATGTCGGGTGCTACCCTTCGACTTCGCTCAGGGCTATAGCCCTTCGACCCACCAGAGGCGAGACTGGCCCGCTTGAGGCGAGGCAGGCTTCGCTCAGGATTCCGTGGAGGAACGAACCGATCAGAATCGCGGTTGGTAAATTAAAGTTGTGTTTTTATTTATTAACAGCAATAGCAAAAATTACACTTCCACCATAAGAACGAACACATCCTAAACCATAGTTTTCCATTAAAAGAGTTCCTTTTGATGAATCTGATTCCACCCATTGTTTTAGAATTCTCTCGGGGAAGTGTTCGGTTACCCCAAAACTTTCATCACCTTTACACGACAAATTCGCCTTACTATTAACGACGCTACACACATCAGGACGAAGAACTACATAGTTTAATTCACCATAATAATTTTCCTCCATTTTTTTATCGTTCATAAAAGTACATTCTGGACACAATTTTTTAGCATCATCTAAAGCAATTCCAAGGCCATTGTCCTGTTCTTTTTTGTAACTACTACTCGCAGAATCCCACAGACCAGCTTTTTCTTTGAAATTAATTTCGGCTCTTTTTTGAGCCAACTGACATATTCCGATTGATTCGATAAATGCGGGTTTTCCATTAGCCTGTCTAAAGGTGTTGATTTGTTCAAGCATGCCCGAGGTGGAAACAGAAATTTCGTTCTCGGAAAAAAGTTTTTTGGTATATTGTTGGGCACCAGATGTTTGACCTATCTTATTACCAATAAAATATCCAACAATTAGAACAACAATTAAAATTATCAAAGAACCTATAATTGCCAATATTTTCTTCATACCTACATTTTACCAGTTCCAAAAATTATGCAATTAGAAGTGTTTTTTATTCCAATCCCGACATGGTCCCATTTGGTATCTAGTTGATTTTTATCATGAGGCTCGTCGCCACCATAGACCCACTCTATCAAGTGAACCCCATTTAATTTGTAACCATAACTGGCATTTTCACCCAGCCAATTAAATCCTAATTTATTGAACCCATCCTGATTATCCAGAAAATCATTGAAACCATTATGTCCATCTAACCCCTTATTTGAATTGAAGAAATCGGCCCGAGTTTGAGCATAAGCAGTTAATTTGGGATCTAGGGTGAGTTTTTGAGAACCATTCTTGTTCCGATAATCATTGAGAGCAGTTAAAATTTCACTTAATGTTGCCATGGCAGGGTCGCTGCCAACTTTCATGGTCCAGGTATGCTCATCAATCTGTTTGGCAACCCCCCAAGGTTCACCGTTATCGGCGGTATTGCCTACTCTATTGTCAACGGTATTAATAGGTTTGGTTTTGATTGGCGTTGGGGTTGGGGTTGGAGTGATAGCAATAGTAGGTAATACAAATTCCCAGTTTAATTTCGGTTGAGTGGTTTTGTCTTCGTTAATATACAAAAACGTGGCAATTGTGATTAAGACTATAAACAATAATCCAGTAACCAAAAAAACATTAAGGAAATTAGTCTTTTGTTTTTTTTGAAGGTTGCCACAATGTTTACAAAACTTACTGTTATCCGTTATTTTTTTGTTACAAGATGAACAATACATAGCTGAATGTATTATATTATGTTTTTATCTACGATTTTGAGTATTTGAAAATCTAATTCTTCTTCTGACGAGGGTGGAGCAACAACTAGGCTGGGATTATCTTTATCAAACACAAAGATAGTATAACTGGTTTGGGGCAAAATTTGATTAAAAATAGATACTTGACAATCGTATAATTATCGTCTATTATTTGTATAATATGTTTGAACCAAAATATACAATTACTGGCTTATTATTGGCAAATATTACTAAAATTAATTCACTAGTTAGTGAGTTGAATAGTCGACATTTTGCCAAATTGGTTTTGGTGGAATTTGAAAGGACCGCCAGAGTAGTTTCGGCTCATACTTCAACCAGTATTGAAGGCAATCCTCTATCACTAACTGACGTAAAAAGAGTGTTGAAATCGAACACAAATAATATTCGGGATACTGAAAAAGAGGTGGTAAATTATAACCGAGCATTAGAAATGCTGGACAAGCAACTGAAAAACAATCATTTGGAATTGTCTTTGAAGCTTCTTCTCGAGATTCACCAGCAAGTAATGTTGGAGTTACTGCCAAGTGATGATTTGGGGGCGTTAAGAAAAAAACCAGTAATTGTTAACGATCCTCGAACAGGCAAAGTGGTTTATTTACCGCCCGATGTTGAAAAGGTGGCTACTTTGGTTACAGAATTAATGGATTATGTTGATAAAAACAAGGAGGAGGTAAACGCACTTATTTTGGCTGGCATTTTTCATAAACAAATGGTGATTATTCATCCATTTATGGATGGTAACGGACGGACAACCAGACTAATGACTAAGATATTGCTGGCCAAGATGGGGTTGGATACGTTTAATTTGTTTAGTTTTGAAAACTATTACAATCAGAACGTAACCAAATATTTTCAAACTGTGGGAGAGTATGGAGATTATAACGAGATAGAAAATAAAATTGATTTTACAAAATGGCTAGAATATTTTACCGGAGGAATAATCGATGAATTACTGCGGGTAACAAAAATACTACCTGATAATGGAAATTCCCCCGAAACCCAACTTGAGTCACATCATTTGAAAATTTTGGAATATATTAAAAAAAATGGCTATATTACCCAGCGTGATTATGCCAAATTGACCGATAGGGCGAAGCCGACCCGAGCATTGGATTTTGTAAAATTAATTGATCTTCAAATAATCGAACGTAATGGAGATGGCCGTGGGTCGTATTATGTTTTTAAAGAAAAAAGTTGATTTGGTGGCTTTGGTAGATCTAAGTTCTTTGAGATATAATAGGCCGTGAAAAAATCTAAGGAAGAAATAATGGATGATGTAGCTAGATTTTCGACCATTCCGGGCTGTAAAAGGGTTATTGGTTATGGGTCATATTTCACCCAATCAAAGAGATTTGATGTATCCCGATCTGACATTGATATTTGCGTGGAAGTCAAGGGAGACCCACTATCGGCCATGCCCACACTGAGGGAGCTAGAAGAGGCTGGAGTATCAATTGGGCGGGGACCGGGACAATACCACATTTGGGTATTACCCGAAAATAGCCTCCGACCATCATCTATATTGACCGGACCGATGCATGAACATTCTGAAGCGATCAATAGAGACGGAGTGACACTTTGGGAGAAGAAATATTGAAAACTAATTGCGGGTTAATCGGTTATTTTTGCGTCTTTGGCGCCATCCAAATATCTAAGTAAATTTGTTCGTCTTTTTTGACCTACAGCTAATTTTGCATATCTTTCGCCTGATTTTCCCCCAAATTGGGAGGCAAGTTGCTCTTCTGATGAGGTAAGCTCCCCCTCTCCACTAAGCGAAGTTAGCGCTTGCGCCTGACGACGAACAGAAATGGCTTGACGGGCATATTCGTTGGCACTGGGGCCACCAAATCGGGAAGCCAAAGCAATTTCCTCGTCTGTTCGAGGGCCATCACCGGCTAACCAAGAGGCGATCTCTTGTTGGCGATTGGTGGCGAGTGGTTGGCGAGAAGCCAAGCCACTTTTTGATTCAATTGAATTTTTTCTGGCCATAAGATAGTTTAGCCTATAAGACGGGCTAAATCAATATTTTTTAAAGATTCTTTTCAAGACTGATATCAATTTCTTCAAAACCCTTCCTTTTGTAAAAATCAATGGCGCTGACGTTTTTTGAATAAGCATTTACAAATACCCTTTGAAAACCTTTTTCTTTGGCTAGCCCAAGACACTGGTCCATTAACATATTTCCAATTCCCTGTGAACGATACTCGGGAGTGACACCCATATTCTCAACTTCAATATAACTGCTTTTTCGATATTTAATTTCTTTGGGAGCGGCGGCAATGTAACCAACAATTTTTTGGTCAACTACGGCCAATAAACAAATTGAATTAGAGTCGTTTAGTAAGTCAGTAAAATATTTTTTACCCCCATCTTCAGATTGGGCCCACTCAGTTCTTAGATCGGGATCGTACTTATAATTATCGACAAATATTTCGTCATTAAGATTTTGTAAAACCTTAACTTCGTTAATATTTGCCGGTCGAATTGTTACTTTTACCATAAACGGATTTTACACTATTTCATCCCAAAACCCACCCCCTGACCTAAAATCCCCTTCCCCTCCGACTGGTTCGGGGCAAGGACAAAATCCCCTTCCCCTCCGAAACGGAGGGGCTTTCCCCTTTGAAAAAAGGGGAACTTGAACCCTTCGACATGCTCAGGACTATAGCCCTTCGACAAGCCTTGGGTGAGAAAACGTGCTAACATGACTCAGGGTGCAAAATAAAATAAATATATGGTCGCAAAAAGAGGCGATCGAATATGAAACAACACAGGAATTATTGACAATAATAATGGCTATTTGTGTACGTGAGTTGGAAAAGAAAGAAATGACCGATGAAAAAATTGACTGGTTTCAAACAGTTTTGAAAGATGTCCAAGCAGCAAAAAAAAATATCAAACCAACAACTCCGAAACTGAATCAAATAAAGGCGACGTACCTCAAAATATTTAAATTAATCAATACCTATGCATGAACATGGGGATAGAGAGTTATTTTTACTCCCAGAAGCAGAGTCTTCAAGAATTTTTGCAAATTACATAGCCCCATATCTCTTTGGAGATGTTCGTCCGTCCAGAGACAAGAAGGTCATCTTTGTAGGTGGCCAACCTGGTGCCGGTAAAACTGTTCTACTGGGACATCTATTACACGAGGAACCAGATCAGGTGGTGGGGATAAATGGGGATGACTTGAGAGCTTTTCACCCTCAATACACTAATCTCTTAGATAGAGATGATAAAAGCGCAGCCTTCTTCACTGATGGCGATGCTGCAAAATGGACTGAAATGGCCATTAAATTTGCGGCGGAAGAAGCTAAATGCTCGGTGGGAATTGAGGGCACTTTTAGACAGTCTAAGGTCGTGGTTGACACTGCCCAATTATTTAAAAGTAGTGGCTATACAATCGAGGTAGATGTACTTCTGGCTCACCCACTTATAAGCAGGTTGGGGATTGCTGAAAGATATACGGCACTAAATAGAATATTGAACGCTGGTAGATTTACCATAAGGGAAGCACATGATAATGCTTATAACAATCTGCCGGATACTGTTGAACAACTTTTAAACACTTCGATTGTTGACAAATTTAGTCTTTTTGGCCGAGGCGGAAGACTTCTTGAAGAGTGGCCTTTGGTGGATCGTGAAGGACGACGACAAGAAATTACTAGTGAAGTAATGGAAATGGTTAATACTAGCCGAAAGTACCCATCCAAAGAAGAAATAAAGTATTTAATTACTGCCTTACCAAGGATTGAAAGAGAGGCTCGGGAAATAGGCAAAATACACCTGCTGGATGAAGTTGAAAGTATTAAGCAAGAAGTATTACAAATAAGAGAGCTGGCGGTAAATTAGCTGGGAGGAAGATAACAGCCTATAGTGTTGAATTAATGAGGTTTTGTTGATAAAATAGCCCTATGACTGGGGAAAAAAGAGAATCAGAAGGACGGGGTTCGAATGCCGGACTATTGTCACAAGTATTTAATTTTGAAGCCAAAATGAGAACTGCTAATTTGAGTGCTGGAGAAACTGTGGAAGACACACAACCAGCCAACGCCTGTGTAAGAGTACATACCAGCGATG
>Ga0209800_10004170_pt1 | contig 10841 bp, 8 predicted proteins | sample Higcelweek8metaG_FD_187174 | JGI IMG/M metagenome (GOLD analysis project Ga0209800, IMG submission 187174) | Freshwater pond sediment microbial communities from the University of Edinburgh, under environmental carbon perturbations - High... | ecosystem: Environmental > Aquatic > Freshwater >... | reverse complement strand
CGGGGAGGTGTACCCTTCCTCCGGGGGTGCTGGCAAGCCGGACCCGGCCTGGGTGCGGCCTCATAAGGCTTGCCCCGTGGCGTCTGATGGGCTATCTCAAGCGAGCGGCACTCCCGCCGTGGGAGACGAATGTCAAGGAGCGATACATGCAGCGGAAGGTACTCCTGGCGGCGCTGGTTGCGCTGGTGGCCCTGGGCGGCTGCGCCCAGCGCGATCCGAATCTTCAGGTGCGGGGTTTGAACGAGTTCGGCCGCGCTTCCGGCGACTACACCCTGACCCTCAAGACCTACGAGCTGGACGCCAAGGGCCACGCCAGGCTGGTCGGGTCCGAGGATCCCTCCCTGCGGCGCTTCGTGGCACGCGCCCTGGCGGACAAAGGCTACACGCTCAAGACCTCCGGACCGGCGCGCTACGCCCTGGAGGCCCACCTGCTCTGCGCCGACACGCGCAAGGCCAGCCTCGGCTTCATGGCCGAGGAGCTGCGCCTCCCGGCGGAAGCCGTGGGCGCGGGCTACAGCGAGGACATCCACTACTGGCTGCCCGACCAGGGCCGGGGCCTGAACACTTCGGACCCGAGGGCCCTGGACCGCCGCGACGTCGGCAGCCGCCGCCCCACGGGCGGAACCATCGCCGCCCAGCAGGGCGAAATCGACCGGGGCGGGGCGCCCCTGGGCAGCCAGGAGCCCGCCTTTTGCCAGGGCCGGGTGCTCGTCGCCGTGACCCCCGCAGGCAGCGGACCCGTGCGCCAGGTCTTTGTGGACCGCAGCGCCACGGGCGACTGCCCGGCCGCGCCCAACTGCCCTGTCGAGACCTGCCGCGCGGCCCTGGAGCGGGTCCTGGTGTACGAGCTCGACACCCGCTTCTAGCTGTCCCGGGAATCCAAAAGCGCAAGACCGCTCCCGCAACCGGGGGCGGTCTTTTTTCGTGCCGCCGCAGGTCCTTACCAGCTCTCGCGGTGGAGGCGCTCGGCCTGGAAGCGGTCCACGCGGCCCGAGGGCATGTCCGGGTGGCCCAGGGGGACGAAGCTGTGCGGGACCACGGCCTCGGGGATGCCGAGCAGCTTGCGGAAGCCCTCCACGCGCGGCTGGTCGGGATACACGCCCGTCCACACCGCGCCCAGGCCCTGGGCATGCAGGGCCAGAAGCAGGTTCTCGGTGGCTGCGGCGCAGTCGAGGGGCCAGTAGCCGGGGTATTTCTCCAGGGCCGGTTCGGCGCAGACCAGGATGGCCGCCTGGGCCTGCCGGGTCATGGCCGCGTACGGGTGGAAGTCCGGCACGCGGTCGAGCAGGGCGCGGTCGGTGATGAGCACGAAATGCCAGGGCCGGGCGTTGCCTGCGCTGGGCGCGGCCATGGCGGCTCCCAGCGCGGTCTGGATCAGCTCCGGGTCCACCGGCGCGGTGGTGAACTTGCGGATGGAGCGGCGGGTCATGAGACAGTCGAGAGCGTCCATGGGGTCCTCCTGGTGCGCTGGGCAGGCGCTGCCGTGAGCATACACGGCCCCGAGCCGTCCCGTAAAGGCCTCGTCCCGTGCGCGCCGTGCCGTTCCGCGAACTTCCGGTACGCTAATTCTTGCCTGGGCCTTGGCCTTCATGATACGTGCCCAGGCGGTAGGTATCCATGCTGAAGACCTTTCGCACCGGGGAACGCCAGACCATCTGCGTCATGGCGGGTCTGCTGATCGCAGCGCTGTTCGCTGTGTCCAGGGTCGACTATCTGCTTTTCCACGGCCTGGTGGAGATGATCGGCGTGGCCGTGGCCGCGAGCATCTTCTTCCTGACCATCCATGCCCGCGAGCACATGGGGAACGCGGCCCTCCGTCTGCTGGGCGTGTCCTTCCTGTTCATCTCCCTGGTGAGCCTGCTGCACACCCTGGCCTACAAGGGCATGGGCGTGTTTCCGGGGTACGGCGCCAACCTGCCCACCCAGCTCTGGATCGTCCTGCGGTTGATGAGCGCAGGCACCTTCCTTCTGGCGCCGTTGCTGCTGGGCCGCAAGCTTGACCTGGGCCTGGCTGCGGGCGTCTATGCCGTGCTCACCACGGTCCTGGTCTGGTCCGTGTTCGTCGGCGCCTTCCCGGACTGCTTCATCGAGGGCCAGGGCCTGACCCCCTTCAAGATCGCGGTGGAGGGCGCGGCCATGCTCATGCTGGCCGTGGCCGGGGGCCTCTTTTTCCTGCGCCGGAAGCGCTTCGACCCCGCGATCATGCCCCTGCTGCTCTGCTCCATCACCTTAAGCGCCCTGGCCGGGGTCGTCTTTTCGGTCTACGTGGGCGTCTTTGACCTCTCCAACTTCACCGGCCACCTGCTGGTCCTCTTTTCCATGCTCTGCCTGCACCGGGCGGTGTTCGTCACCGGCGTGTCCAACCCCTACGCGATGTTGTCCCAGAGGCTGCGCGCGGCCGAGGCCCAGTTCCGGGGCATCGTGGAGAACTCCAGCGAGGGCCTGTTCCAGGTGGACCGTGACGGGCTCATCCTGTCGGCCAACCCGGCCTTTGCCCAGGTCCTGGGCTACGCCGACGGCTCCCGCGCCCTGGGCCAGCCGCTGGGCCAGCATTTCCCCGGCGGCCAGCAGGAGTATCTGCAGGTGCTGGGGCCCGCCCTGGAGGGCGGCCAGGTGTTCCAGCACGAGCTGGACGCCCTGCGCCTGGACGGGTCAAGGGTCTGGCTGTCTCTCAGCGCCAGGCCCTCCCAGGGGCGGGAGACGTCGCGCCTGGACGGCTCCCTGCGCGACATCAGCGCCCAGGTGCAGATGGAGAACCTGCGCCAGGACGTGGAGCGCATCCTGCAGCACGAGCTGCGTTCGCCCCTGTCCGGGATACTGGGGCTGGGCAGGACGCTGCACGAGGACGAGACCCTGCCCGAGCTTGTCCGCGAAATGGGCGGCATGATCGCGGACACGGGCTGGCGGGTCCTGCGCATGACGGAAGAGTCTTTGGCTCTGCGCCGCCTGGAGGAGGGCGCCTACGTCCCGAGGCTGGACCGGGTGGATCTGGTGGAGGTGTTGGAGCGCGTGCGCATGTGGCACGCGACTCTGGTCGAGATCAAGAAGGCGCCGGTGCTTCTGCTGCTCGACGGCGAACCCTTGCGGGCCGGGAGCGCCTGCCCGATGCGGGCGGACGAGCACCTGTTGGAGTACGTCTTGTCCAACCTGCTGAAGAACGCCCTGGAGGCCGCGCCCAGGGGCTCCCCGGTCACCGTGCGCGTGGACGGCGGCGCGGTGGTGCGGCTGGCCCTGCACAACCAGGGCGAGGTGCCGAAGGACGTGCGCCTGTGTTTCTTCGAACGTTACGCCACCAGCGGCAAGACGGCCGGAACCGGCCTGGGCACGTACATCGCCCGGCTGGCCGTGCTGGCCCTGGGCGGCGAGATCTCCTTCCGGTCCTCGGCCGAGGAGGGCACCACCCTGCTGGTCACCCTGCCCGGCGCCGAGTCCAGGCCCCAGGACCCGGCATGAGGCCCGCGCCATGAAGAGCGTGTCATGAAGACCATTGGCCGCTACGCCATTCTGGGCCTGCTGGGCCGGGGCGGCATGGGCGTGGTGTACAAGGCGGCCATGCCGCGAACCCGCCGCGTGGTGGCCGTGAAGGTGCTGAAACCCGCCGAGATGCTGGCCGCCACGGCCGACCCCGCGCGGCTGCGCCAGGACTTCTTCCGCGAGGCCGCGCTCATGGCCGACATCCGCCACCCGAACATCGCCCAGGTGCTGGACGTGGACGAGGACGCGGGCCCGGCCCTGGCCCTGGATGGCGGCGGCGGGCGGCCCTTCTTCGTCATGGAGTACTACTGCAACAACCTGGGCGCGCTGCTGGGCGAAGGCTACCGCGTGGAGGAGCCCACCCGCCGCCTGGGCGTGGACCAGGCCCTGTCCTGCGCGCGGCAGCTGGCCTCGGGGCTCGCCCGGCTGCACCACGCGGGCATCATCCACCGCGACGTCAAGCCCTTCAACCTCATGCTGGCCGAGCGCCCGCCCGACGTCTGCGCTCCCGGCTTCTGGCCGCCGGGCTTTTGCCAAGCAGACGAGGTCAAGCTCATCGACTTCGGGCTCTCGCGCCTGCGCGGGGAGAACGCCCCGGCCCGGCCCAAGGGCGCTGTGGTGGGCTCGCCGTACTACGCCGCGCCGGAGCAGGAGCGCGATCCCGAAACCGCCGACGAGCGCGCCGACGTCTTTTCCGCCGGGGTCACGCTGTTCCGCTGCCTCACCGGGCACCTGCCCCAGGAGGGCGTTTCGGCCAGCCGCCTGCGCCAGGGCCTGGACGCACGCTTCGACGCCTTTTTCGCCAGGGCCTGCCACGAGGACCCAGGCAGGCGGCCCGCCTCGGCCCGGGACCTGCTGGCCGAGCTGGACGGGCTCGCCGCGCACTGGGCGCGCCTGCGCGAGAACGTCTGCGCCCTGCCGGACGAGACCCCGTTGCCCTGCGCCAGCGCGAAGCCTCTCGCCGCCCTGCGCTCGACCCCGGTGCGCCAGCCCCTCGCGGGCGCGCGGGAGGCGTTCGGTTTGGACGAGCTGTGGCGGCCTGCGGCCTGCGACCCGGAGCGCTTTGTCGTGGAAGGGGAGGGCCTGGTGCGCGACCTGCGCAGCGGGCTTGTGTGGGAGCGTGGCGGCAGCGCCTATGGCCTGACCTTCGCCGCTGCCCAGGCCAGGGCGCAGCGCTTGTCCGCAGAGCGCCGCCTCGGCCTTTCCGGCTGGCGGCTGCCCACGGCCCAGGAGCTGGCCTCGCTGCTTCTGCCCGAGCCGGACCTGCGCCAGCTTTGCCTGCCTCCGGCCTTTGCCCCGCAGCAGCGGCGCATCTGGAGCGCGGACCGCAAGTCCTTCACCGCTGCCTGGTACGCCGACGTGGAGCACGGGTTTTTGTGGTGGCAGGACCTGACTTGCGAGTTCTTCGCCCGCTGCGTCACGTCCGTGGGAGCGGAAAAGGGTTCATCCTAGCCTCGCGTCCTCGATTTTCAGCGACACGAGTGCCGCCTGGGAGCGTTGGTTCTCTGCGCCTTCTGCCCAGCCAGGCGTAGAGTCTTTCTTCGGGGACGCGACACGAGCGCCTAGCTGGCTGGCCAGCCGAAGCTCCAGCCCCAGGCCCAGGCCCCGGCCAGAAGCAGCGCGGCCACTGCCCCGAAGAGCCGGTTCAGCCGCTCGCCCCAGTCCTCGTTGGGGTAGCCGTGGCGCACGGCCCAAAGCCCCGCTGGCAGCCCCAGCAGCCCCCCGGCCACAAGCCCGAAGAAATGCGCGCCGATGTCCGTGTTCTCGCCCGCGGTGCCCAGGCTGGCCAGCAGGGCCAGGGCCGCAGCCACGGGCAAGAGCCAGCCTGCCCTGGCCTGGCGCTGGGCCAGGCTTGGAACTTGGCTCTGGATTTGGGCCAAGGCCTTGCTCTGGGCCTGGCCCAGGACCTGGCTTCGGCCCAGGGCGCCCTCGCCGCTCACGGCCTTGAGCCCGGCCAGGGCTCCGGCCGCGCCGAATACCGCCGTGGAGAAGCCAATGGACAGGTGCCCCGGCCCGTGCGCGAGAACATTCAGCACATTGCCCAGCCCCCCGGCCAGGATGGCCAGCAGCCAAGCCGCACCCGAACCCACCCGCCGCGAGAGCAAAATAAGAAAGGCTCCGCCGATGACCGCGTTGCTGGCCACATGCGCCGGGTCGGCGTGCAGGGTCAGCGCCGTGAACATGCGCCACCACTGGCCGCCGAGCATCCGGGCGGCGTCGCCCGCGCCCACGCTGTGCCAGTACTGCGGGTAGGAGCCGAAGGTCGGCCAGGGCCGGTGGGTCAGGACAAAGAAGGCGCAGAGCGCGAGCATGCCCGCCACCGTGGCGCGTGAGCGCTCCTCCACCGGGGGCAGGGGGATGGACGGGTGCGGGCTGACGTTCTCGCGCTGGTAGAGGGTGAGCTCGTTCACGGCCTGGGCCATGAAGCGCACCGGGACCTGCACCGTGTAGCCGCCGGGCAGGGAGCGCACGCGGTGCGGCACCCGCCGGGAGCGCAGAACCAGGCTCCAGAGCCGGGCCTGGGCCTGGGACAGGCGTCCGGCCGGGCGGCCGTCCACAAGGGGGGCCAGGTCCGGCCAGGGCGCGCGCTGGGCCGGGCGCTGTGCGGAGTGTTGCGTTGGGCGTAGCGGCGGCATGGGCACACCCTAACGGACTTTGCCCACGGCCCGCCAGCGTAAAATGCCGGGGGCCGTGGGGTGTGGCTGGCCGGGCCTCAAACTGAAAAAGGGCCGGCACCTTTTGGATGCCGGCCCGGGTGGGCAAGTCTGGCGTAAGCCGCTGGGCCTAGCGCTTCGAGTACTGGAAGCGGGCGCGGGCGCCCTTCTGGCCGTACTTCTTGCGCTCCTTCTTGCGGGCGTCGCGGGTCAGGAACCCGGCACGCTTGAGCGTGGTGCGCAGCTCAGGGTCGAAGGTCAGAAGCGCGCGGGAGATGCCGTGACGGACGGCCTGGGCCTGTCCGGACACGCCGCCGCCGGCGACATTGACCTTGATGTCGAACTTGTCGACGAGCTTGGTCAGCTTGAGCGCCTGCTGCACGATCATCTGCAGGGTCTTGCGCGGGAAGTATTCCTCGTAGGGACGGCCATTGATGGTGATCAGGCCGGTGCCAGCGGTGACGCGGGTGCGCGCCACGGCGTTCTTGCGCTTGCCGGTGCCGTAATTGAGATCAAGCATGTATCAACTCCTGTGCGGAGGTTACAGGGCCAGAGCCTGAGGCTTCTGGGCGACATGGGTGTGCTCAGGGCCAGAGAAGACCTTGAGCTTCTTGATGATCTGCCGGGACAGGCGGTTCTTCGGCAGCATGCCGCGCACAGCCTGGATGATCACCAGTTCAGGGTTCTTCTCAAGCATCTGCTTCAGATTCCGGGACTTGAGGCCGCCGGGGTAAAGCGTGTGCTTGTAGTACATCTTCTTGTTCAACTTGTCGCCGGTCACCTTGATCTTCGTGGCGTTGACCACGACGATGAAGTCGCCGCCGTCCATGTGCGGGGCGAAACCGGGCTTGTGCTTGCCACGAAGGCGGTGGGCGATGGCGGTGGCCATGCGGCCCAGCACCATGTCCGTGGCATCGACCACGAACCATTCGTGCTTCAGGTCCGACGGGACCGGGCTGTACGTATTCATTTTGGTCAGCTCCTTCACTTCAAACTGGAAACAGGGCTCTTACGGTTTTTGACCTGGCCTGTCAACTGAATTCCGCTTCCTTTTCGTGGCCACATCCGTGGAAAGGGCCCTCTAGCTCGCGGCCACCAACTCTTTCAGCTTGGCGATGGCTTTGTCAATGCCCGAGGCGTCGGTTCCGCCCGCCTGGGCCATGTCGGGCCTGCCGCCGCCGCTGCCGCCCACCTGGGCCGCAACATCCTTGATCAGGCCGGGCGCGGTGAATTTGGCGTGCAGGTCCTTGCTCACCGAGAGCAGCACCGTCACCTTGCCGTCCTCGCCCGGGGCGATGATGCAGGCCACGCCCGAGGGCAGCTTGCTCTTCAGCGCGTCCATCTGCTCGCGCAGGCTCTTGATGCTCGCGGCCTCGGCCTTTACCGCCAGCACCTTGACCCCTGCAATCTCCTCCACCTCGGCCAGGCGCGCCCCGCCCTCGCCGGAAGCCAGCTTGGTCTGCAGGCGCTCCAGGTCCTTCTGCAGGGCCTTGACCTGGGCGTTCATGGCCTTGACCCGTGCGGCGACCTCTTCGGGCCGCGCCTTGAGCACGGCCTGCACGTCGCCCATCTCCTGGCGCAGGGTCTGCAGGAAGTTCAGGGCGTTCCAGCCCGTGGCCCCCTCGATGCGCCGGATGCCCGCCGCCACGCCCGTCTCGGACAGGATGACGAAGCTTCCGGCCTGGCCGGTGCTGGTCAGGTGCGTGCCGCCGCAGAGCTCCATGCTCACGCCGGGCACCTCCACCAGGCAGACCGTGTCGCCGTACTTCTCGCCGAACAGGGCCATGGCGCCACGGGCCACGGCCTCCTTCTGGTTCACGTTCTCGCGGCCCACCGGGATGTTGTCCAGGATGGCGCGGTTGACGATCTGCTCGACCTTGGCAATCTCCTGCGGGGTCATGGGCGCGATGTGCGTGAAGTCGAAGCGCAGGCGCTCCGGTCCGACGAGCGAACCGGACTGCTTCACGTGGTCGCCCAGGACCTGGCGCAGGGCCGAGTGCAGCAGGTGCGTGGTCGTGTGGTTGCGCGAGCTCGCCATGCGCGAACGGGCGTTCACCGTGAGGCTGGCCGTCTGGCCGGTGCTGATGTCGCCCTCGTTGACGAAGATCTTGTGCACCGTGAGCTGGGGCGAGGGTTTCAGGGTCTCCAGCACGTCGGCTCCGCCGGTGGTGGTCCCGACCTCGCCGAGGTCGCCCTCCTGGCCGCCGGATTCGCCGTAGAAGGGCGTCGCCGCGGCCACGAGCCAGCCGCCCTGGCCCTGGGTCAGGGTTTCGACGCTTTCGCCGTCGCCGTCCAGCAGGGCGTTGATGCGGCCCTCGTCCTCAAGCAGGGCGTTGCCGGTGAAGCGGGTCTTGGCCCCGGCCTCCAGAAGGCCCTGGAACATGCTGGCCACGTCCTTCTCGCCGGAGCCCTTCCAGGCGCTCTTGGCCCGGACCTTCTGCTCCTTCATGCAGGCCATGAAGCCGGGCTCGTCCACGCTGATGCCCTGCTTCTCGGACACGTCGTTGACGATGTCCAGCGGGAAGCCGAAGGTGTCGTAAAGCTTGAAGGCGAATTCGCCGCTGATGCGGCTCTCGCCGTTCTCCTTCAGCCGCCCGATCTCGTCCTCCAGGATCACCAGGCCCTTGTCGAGTGTCTGGGAGAAGCGCTCCTCCTCCTCGCGCACCACGCGGGCCATGAACTCCTGGTTGGACAAAAGCTCGGGGTAGGCGTCGTGCATCTGGGCCACCACCTGGCGCACGGTCTCGTGCAGGAAGGGCTCGGTCAGGCCCATGATGCGGCCGAAGCGGAAGGCCCGGCGGATGAGGCGGCGCAGCACGTAGCCGCGACCCTCGTTGCTGGGCAGGATCTGGTCGGTGATGAGGAAGGCGATGGACCGGCTGTGGTCGGCGATGACCTGCAGCGCGGTGTCCACTTCCTTGTCCGCGCGGTAGGTCACGTGGGCCTTGTCGGCCACGAAGGAGATCAGCGGGCGGAAGATGTCGGTCTCGAAGTTGGAGTGCTTGCCCTGGGCCACGGCGGCGATGCGCTCCAGGCCCATGCCGGTGTCGATGCTGGGGCGGGGAAGATTGGTGCGGGTGCCGTCCGCAGCCTGGTCGAACTGCATGAACACGAGGTTCCAGATCTCCAGGAAGCGGTCGCAGTCGCATTTGCCGATGCCGCAGTCCGGGCCGCAGGACATCTCCGCGCCCTGGTCCACGTAGATCTCGGAGCAGGGGCCGCAGGGGCCGGTGTCGCCCATGGACCAGAAGTTGTCCTTGTCCCCCAGGCGATAGATGCGTTCCGGCGGGATGCCCGCCACGCTCTGCCACAGCTCGCCCGCCTCGTCATCATCCTTGTAGATGCTGACGTAGAGGTTGTCCTTGGGCAGCTTGATCTCTTTCGTGATGAAGTCCCAGGCCAGGCGGATGGCGTCGGCCTTGAAGTAGTCGCCGAAGGAGAAGTTGCCGAGCATCTCGAAGAAGGTGTGGTGGCGCGCGGTGCGGCCCACGTTCTCCAGGTCGTTGTGCTTGCCGCCCACGCGCAGGCACTTTTGGGAGGTGACGGCGCGGGAGTAGGGGCGCTTCTCCTGGCCGAGGAAGCATTTCTTGAACTGGACCATGCCCGCGTTGGTGAACAGCAGGCTGGGGTCGTCCTTGGGCACCAGGGTGGAGCTTTCCACCACGGTATGGCCGTTCTGCTCAAAGTACTTGAGGAAACGGGAGCGGATTTCTGCGGCGTTCATGCGTTGTCTCGTTCTCCAAAGAAAGAGTGGGGGGGGTGACGGTGTATCGGGTGGGGGCCCAGGCCCGTTGCTTACGCCTCGTCCATCTCCGCGGGCTCTTCCGCGGCCGGGATGAAGGCCACCGGGGTCATGCCCAGGTGTTCCAGCAGCTTGTCCTCGATCTTCTGGCGCAACTCGGCGTTTTCAGTCAAGAGCGCGCGCACGTTCTCCTTGCCCTGGCCCAGGCGCTCGGACCCGAAGGCGAACCACGAGCCGGACTGCTCGATGATCTTGTTGTCCACGCCGAGGTCGATGATCTCGCCCTCGCGGCTCATGCCCGTGCCGTAGAGGATGTCGACCAGGGCCTCGCGGAAGGGCGGGGCGACCTTGTTCTTCACGACCTTGATGCGCGTGCGGTTGCCGTAGGCCTCTTCCTTATCTTTAAGGCTCTGGATGCGGCGGATGTCCAGGCGGATGGAGGCGTAGAACTTCAGCGCGTTGCCGCCGGTGGTGGTCTCGGGGCTGCCGTAGCCGGTCATGCCGATCTTCATGCGGATCTGGTTGATGAACACCACCACCGCGCGGGATTTGTGGATGGTGCCGGTGAGCTTTCTGAGCGCGTGGCTCATGAGCCGGGCGTGCCCGCCCACCTGGGTCTCGCCCATCTGGCCCTCCAATTCGGCCTGGGGGATCAGCGCGGCCACGGAGTCGATGACCACGAGGTCCACCGCGCCGGAGCGCACGAGCAGGTCGGCGATCTCCAGGGCCTGTTCGCCGTAGTCCGGCTGGGAGATGAGCAGCTCCTCGGTCTTGACGCCCAGGCGGCGGGCGTAGCCCACGTCCAGCGCGTGCTCGGCGTCGATGAAGGCGGCCGTGCCGCCGCGCTTCTGGCATTCGGCCACCAGGTGCAGGGTCAGCGTGGTCTTGCCCGAGGATTCCGGGCCGTAAATTTCGGTGACGCGGCCCTTGGGGATGCCGCCCACGCCGAGGGCGATGTCCAGCCCGATGGA
>Ga0209800_10004167_pt1 | contig 10856 bp, 8 predicted proteins | sample Higcelweek8metaG_FD_187174 | JGI IMG/M metagenome (GOLD analysis project Ga0209800, IMG submission 187174) | Freshwater pond sediment microbial communities from the University of Edinburgh, under environmental carbon perturbations - High... | ecosystem: Environmental > Aquatic > Freshwater >... | reverse complement strand
ACCTGGACTCCCCAGCCGGGCGCGGCCACGCCGCCGCCGAAGTGGCCGGGTATCTGCTGCGGATCACCAGCCAGGTCGAGCTGGAGCTTTATATCCAGAAGGCGGCGGCGGCGCTGCGCATCAGCGGGGACGCGTTCTACTCCGAACTCCGCCGGGTGCAATCCGGGATGCGCCGGGTCGATTACGCGGCGGACCGGCAGCCGGGACCGGCGACTAGCCGGAACCCTCGCGAAGAGTCTCCGGCCGGGCAGGGGATCGCCTCCGCGCTGGTCACGCTGCTGGAGCTGGCGCTGGGTTCGGAGGAGTCGGCGAAACGGCTGGCCGAACTGTGCGGGCCGGAGGAGCTGGGCGGCGAGGAGCCGGTCGGCCGGGCGCTCAACGCCGTGATCGGCGCCGCGCTGAACGGCGAATACGAGCATTCCGCGGCGCTGCTCAACGAAATGCTGATCGAGTCGCCGGACCCGGCGGTGAGCCGGGCGCTGTTCGAACGCCGCGAATTCGCCGACCCCGCCAGGGCGCTCGACGATTCGGTCGCGCAGTTGCGGCGTCTGCGCAACCGGGAGATCCGGGACGAGCTGACGGCCCGCCTCCGGGTGACCGAAGATCCGGCCGAAAAAATGAAATTGTTCCAACAGATAGCCGAATTACGCTGAACAGATGAGGTGTCTTATGAATGGTTCGATTCCGATTGCCGCCGCGTGCGTCGCAGCCCTTTTCTGCGGCTGCGTGCAGGAGAAGGTGGAGAGCAAAGAGCAGAAGTTCGTCGCCGGTTCGCTGCCGCTGCCCGAATACGCGCCGCTGGAGCGTTACAAGCTGGAGATCAATCTCGAAGGCAGCCGCGAGCTGGTGGCGGGGGGCGACGGCATTTTGCGCTTCTCGATCCGCAACGCGGACTCGGTGCCGGTGAAGATTTCGGAGTGGTACGTCAACGAGCCGGAGAATCTGCAACTGCTCTGCCAGTCCTGGTTCCCGGAGATGGAGCAGCCGGCCGAGAACGCCTGGGTTCCGATCGAGTATGAAAAGACCCCCGAGCAACTCAAGCAGCCGGACTTCCGCTTTCCCCTCGAACTGGCGCCCGGCAACCGGGTGTTCATCGACCGCGAGCTGCGCATTGTCCGGCTGCTGAAGGTTTCGCCGGGAAACGAGCGCCGTTTCTTCATCAAGGCGAAGCTGAATCTGCAATCGGTCAAGGTCGAGAGCCCGGTGTTCGCCATTTCGGTGCATTCGCCGGAGGACGAGGCGAAACGGGTCGAGGCGCTGAAGAAGAAAAAGCCGGAGACCGCTCGGTAACCGCAACAGGAATCGGCCGGCCCGCACGCCGGGGAGAGGAGCCAGTGGACGATGCTGAAACTCATCATGCCGACCGGGTTGAACCGGGATTTTCGGACCATCAGGCGGTTCATCAAGATCATGGAGACCATGGCCGCCTTCGGTTTCCACGACCTGGCCGAGAACATCTACCCGAATCATAAATTCTCCTGGTTCCGGAAGAAACGGGGCGCGGAGAAAAAGTACTCCCGCCCGGAAAAACTCCGGATGCTTTTCGAGGAGCTGGGGCCGACCTTCGTCAAGCTCGGCCAGATCCTTTCCACCCGCGCCGACCTCATCACCAAGCCCTATGCCGACGAGCTGACCAAGCTGACCGAAGACGTTCCCCCGTTTCCGGCGGAGGTGGTCAAAGAGACGATCCGCGCCGAATTCGGCAAACCGCCCGAGGAGCTGTTCGCCGAGTTCGATTACGAGCCGATGGCCGCCGCCAGCATCGGGCAGGTCCACGCCGCCCGGCTCAAGAGCGGCATGGAGGTCGTGGCCAAGGTGCGCCGTCCCGGCATCGTCGAGATGATCCGCACCGATCTGGAGATTATGCGCTACATCGCTTCGAAGATGGAGACGTATTCGGAGTCCTTCGCCCGGATGGAGCCGACCCGGATCGTCGCGGAGTTCGCCTACTCGATCAACCGGGAGCTCAATTACCGCGCCGAAGCGGCCAACATGCTGCTCTTCTACAAGAATATGACCGACACGCCGAATATGAAAGTGCCGGAGCTGGTTCAGGATCTTTCGGGGGAAAAGGTGCTCACCATGGAGCGGATTTACGGCGAGTCGGTGACCAAAATTCTCGCCGACCCGGAGAAGGCGGCCCGCTTCGATCTCCCGTTCCTCGCCGAAGTCGGGGTCAATTCGCTGCTCAAGCAGATTTTTGAATTCGGTTTCTTTCATGCCGATCCGCACCCCGGCAATATCTTCATTATGGAAGGGAACATCCTGGTATTCATCGACTTCGGGATGATGGGGCGGGTCAGCCTCTCCGAGCGCCGCGATTTCGTGCGGGTGATCGACCATATGCTGGCCGGAGAAACCCCGCCGATGATCGATCGCGCGCTGCATATGACCATCACCGGGAAGTTCGCCGGCAGCCGCGAGGACCTCGAACGCGACGCCGCCGACCTGATCGACGAGAACATCAATTTGCCGCTGGAGAAAATCAGCGTCGCGCGCATCCTCGAACAGCTCCTGCTGCTGTTCGACAAGTACCACATGGCGCTCAAGCCCAATCTGTACATGATGTTCAAGGCGCTGATCACCATCGAGCACATCGGGCGCAGCTTCGACCCGAAACTGCGGATCATCGAAATGGTGCGCCCGTTCATCATGCGGATGAAGCTGCGGGGGCTGGATCCGCGCGGACACCTCCGGCGCTTTTTCGAGAACCTCGGCGACAACCTTTCGGCGATCGAGGCGCTGCCCGCGACGCTGCGCAACGTCGCGGCGAAGTTCGAGGAGGGCGACCTCACGCTCCGGGTGGAGCACCACCGGCTGAACGACATTGAAGAGACGCTCTACGTGACCGGCGAACGGATGTCGCGCTCGCTGCTGGTGGCTTCGCTGCTGGTCGGCTCCGCGCTGATCGTGGTGGCGCGGATCCCGCCCTACTGGGGGGAGGGGACTTCGGCGATCGGGATGCTCGGCTTCCTGATTTCGGGGTTCCTCAGCCTCATCATCCTCATCGCCGACCACCGCCAGCGGCGCAGCTTCCTCAAAGCGCGGGCGAAACGCAAGCGCGAAGAGGAAATTACGAAAATGCGTAAATAAGCTTTAAAACGGAATGTCGCCCCCTTCGGCGGGGGGCGGCGGGGCGTTGCGGCTGCCGGAGGGGACGGCGGCTTCGAAATCGGTCCACTCGCCCTTGTCTCCGTCGTCGCGGGTGAGCAGCTCGATCTTGCGTTCGAGCGCGTCGAGTTTTCCGCGGCAGATCTTCGCCAGCTCGCTGCCCGCTTCGAAATTGCGGATCAGCTCTTCGAGCGGCAGGTTGCCGGTTTCCATTTTTGCGACCAGCGTTTCGAGCTTTTCGAGCGCCTGCTCGAACGGGAGCGACTGGAATTCATCGAGTTCGGATTTTTTTTCGGTCATGCTTCACCTCCGGATGTGGAAAAAAACGGTTCGTCGAGCCGGTAAAAGCCGTTCCGTTCGCGGTCGAAGTGGAAGAGCAGCCCTCCGGCGACGTGGAAATACCAGGCGTGGAGCGTCAAGGCTCCGGTCTGCGTGCGTTCGCGAATCCACGGGAAGGTGAGCAGATTTTCCAGGCCGAGAATGAGCGACGCCTCCTCGCAAGCGCGGCAGCGGGTGGTTTCCGAGGCGTCGGCAAGCATGGCGTCCACCGCCTGCCGGGCCGGTTCGGCCAAATCGAGCCAGGGGTCGAGGAACTGCCCGGCGGGTTTTTCCGGCGAGCGCCGCATCAGGGCGCGGATGCCGCCGCAGTTGGAGTGCCCGAGCAGGATCAGGTGCTCGACTTCGAGTCCGGTGACGGCGTATTCCAGCGCGGCGCTGACGCCGTGGTGCCGTGCGTCCGGCTCATAGGGCGGCACCAGGTTGGCGACGTTGCGGATGACAAAGAGATCGCCGGGCTCGCTCTTGAGGAGCAGCGCCGGATCGACCCGGGAATCGGAGCAGGAGAGCACGCAGACGCGCGGACTCTGCCCGTGCCGGAGTTTTTCAAACAGCTCGGAGTCTCCCGCGAACCAGGTGTCGCGGAAGCTCCGAAACCCGTCGATCATTTTGTGAATCGCTTCTTCCATCGGTTCAACCGAGCATTCCCATCATGTACTGGAAGATCCGGTCGTTGCTGCCGGGGAGCCCTTCATGCCCGAAGTCGGGATAGAAGATCTGTTCCTTGGGCGCGGTGATTTTGTTGTATGCCGCGAACTGGGTGGAGGGCGGACAAATGGTGTCCATGAGTCCGGTGATCATGAAGACCCGGGCGCGGATGCGCGGCGCGAGGTTTTGCACGTCGATGTAGCCGAGCCGCTGGAAAACGTTGTCCTCGTTCGCATGGGTCGGATCGAACTGGCGGAAGTAATACTTGAGTTCTCCGTAGGCGTCTTTGGCGAGGTCCATGTTCCACACCCGGCGGTAGTCGGAGAGGAAGGGGAATACCGACGCGGCGCGGTTGAGTTCAGGAACCAGCCCCGCGCAGGCGAGGGTGAGTCCGCCGCCCTGCGAGCCGCCCATGGCGCCGACGCGGGCCGGATCGACCTCGTTCATGGCCATCACCAGATAGGTCAGCCGGGCGGTGTCGAGATAGATGTTGCGGAACAGCAGTTTTTTCGGATCGGGGTCATCGAGGCCGCGGATGATGTGCCCGTTCAGCGTGGTGCCCTTCACCGGAGTCATATCGTCTGAGAGTCCGCCCTGGCCGCGCACGTCGAGACTGGCGACGGTGAATCCGGCCGAAACGTAATTGAGCTTGTCGCACCAGTCGCCGGAGTTGCCGGAGTAGCCGTGGAACTGGACCACCGCCGGATGCTTCCCCGCCGATTTGGCCGGGCGGAGCAGCTTGGCGTGGATGCGGGAGTTCCCGGTTCCGGTGAACCAGAGATCATAACACTTGGCGTTCGGAGCCTGGAACTCGGACGGGATCAGTTCGAGTTCGGGCGGAATCGCGGCCAGCTCGGCCAGAGATTCATTCCAATACGCATCGAAATCCTCGGGACGCGGCGAGCTTGCCGAGATAAACCCGCAACTCTTCAATCGGTTTGTCGACCAACATAATCTTTCCCTCAATGATTAAAGAACCTGACGGACATCAATAACATAGACGCGAAGCGTCAAAATCAAAAAAACCGCACGCCATGCACGACCCAGAAAATCGAACCCGCAACCACCGGCCGGGAACCGTTCAAGTGGCTCTACCCGATATACAAAGTGGCCTGCCAAGCCCCGGTAAAGGTCTCCACATGAGCAGATCTGTCGCGCTCCTTCGCAACGGTCTTGCGGTCTGCGCTCTTTCTTCCTGCAAAAACAGGCGGAGGGAGCGCCGCCTTCCCGCAAAAAAGCGGGAAGGCGTGCCGGAAGGAGCGGTATTTTGCGCCCTCCGGAACCTCGCATAACCTCCCGAATGTCTTAATCGGAGCGTCAAATGCGCAGCATTTGATGCGGATCTAAAGTACCCGGCACCGGCACCCTGCCGGTCTGGGGGAGGTTTGGAGGGGGACGAAGTGCCTCCTCCAATTCCCACGATTATTTTACATAATCGGGAACGTCGGTACGGAAGGGACAGGCCGGGAAACCGTCTTTGTTGTAGAAGTTGAGGTTTCCGGCATAGCTGACCCAGCCGTAACGGACGGCGACGGGTTCCTTGACTTTGGGGGAGCTGACTACGACGGTGTCGCCGTGGATGACGGCGTCGGCCCAGACGAAATTGCCGTCGCTGCCGGCGATGGCGAAGCAGCCGAGCTTGCCGTCTTTGCTGCCTTTGGCTTCGAGCCCCTGGCCGACGTTGGTGAAGGAGAGGATGGCTTTGCCGTCCTTGACTTCCATCGACTGGAACCCGGGACCGGCGGAGACGATGTCCATGCCGTAGCTGATGCGTTCGGCTTCTTTGGCCAGGCGGTAGCCGACCGACTGTTTGTCGGCGGGGTGGATGTCGGAGTGGTCGCCGATGTCGATGCAGACGGCCATGCCGGTGTTCGGGACTTTCTTCAATGTGGCGGTCTGTGCTTCGCGGAAGGCGCCCCAGCTCGGGTTGCCCGGTTCGCGGTTGACCCAGAAGTCATCCGGCAGCCGGTTGGCGGGGCTGTGCTTTTCGAAGCCGGAGAGCTGGACAAGGAGGAACGGCATGGCGGAATCGCTCCACTTGGTTCTCCAGTCGTCAATCAGAATCTCTTTGAGCTTGAGATAGTCTTCCGGGTTCCCGGCGTTGCTTTCGCCCTGGTACCAGAGGAAGCCGCGCATGGGGTAGACGGTCCACGGGGCGATCATCGAGTTGTAGAGGGTCGCCGGGAAGCTGGGGTGGTTTTCGTTGGTCTTCGTGAAGCCGAGCGGATCGGGGCGGCTGCCGATTTTCTTGAGGTCGGCGGCGAATTCGAGTTTGAACATCCAGTTTTTGGCGAGGCCGACTTTCTGCTTGCCATCGGGGGAGAGGAACATGTCGGAGTCGGGCCCCTGGAGTCCGCCCGCGCTGTACATGTCGCTGACGCGGAGGGCGACGACGTTTTTGCCGGGTTTGACGAGCTTGCCGGGAACCTTGTAGACGCGCTTGACTGACCAGTAGCTATCCACATCGGTGCCGGTCGCGCCGACTTTGACGCCGTTGAAGAAAGCTTCGTCGCAGTCGTCGATGGTGCCGAGGGAGAGGGTGAGATCCTTGCCCGCCCAGGTGGCGGGAACGTCCACGGTCTTGCGGTACCAGCCGACGCCGTCCACATCCGGGAACGAGCCGGCCGGTTCTTCGATCTTCACCCAGGCGGAGTCGTTATAGGCGGGGGTCTTCCACTCCGCGGCCGCGGCGGTCGCCTTGGGGTCGGAGGCGTAGAAGCGCTTCTCCCATTCGGTGAAATTCTTGCGGCCCTTTTCGGCGGCGGCTTTGTATTTCGCTTCGAGTTCGGCGTTGTTCGTGCCGATGCCGTCGATCTGGGCGAGTTCATTGACGCGACCGTTGCGCTCGTAGGCGTCGCGGCTGATCCACGGCTCGATCTTGGTGCCGCCCCAGCTGGCGCTCACGAGGCCGATCGGGACGTTGACGTCCTTCTGGAGCTGGCGGCCGAAATAATAGGCGGCGGCGCTGAATCGCTCGACGTTTTCGGGGGTGGCAAGCTGCCAGCCGGGCCCCTTGACCTCGGCCTGGACCTTGCCCGGGGAGACATATTTCTGGGAACTTGCGTTGTAGAGGCGGATGTTCGGGTTGTTGGCCGCGGCGGCTTCCGCCTTGCCGTTTTTCGTGGACCAGAACTTGCCTTTGCTGTAGACCGGCATCTCCATGTTGGACTGGCCGCTGGCGAGCCAGACGTCGCCGACGAGGACGTCGCTGAAGATCACCGGTTCGCCGCCGGACGCGCCGGAGACGCTGACCATATAGGGGCCGCCCGCTTTCATTTCGGGGAGAATTGCCACCCATTCGCCGTTCTTGTCGGCGGTGGCGAAGACGCTCTCATCGCCGATTCCGACCAGGACCGACTCGCCGGGCGCCGCGTTGCCGCTGATGCGGACCGGTTTTTCGCGCTGAAGCACCATGTGGTCGCCGTAGACCTTGTGGACCGAGTAGTCTGCCGCCATCTTTCGGGGTTGGGTCGCCGTCGAGCAGGCGCCCAGGATGAGTGCGACGGCGAGCGCCGCCAGGATGGGAATCCGTTTCAGCATCTTTTCTGAACCTCCCTTTGGGTGTTTTGGGGTGTGGCTATTGTTTTATTATAGTTGCGATTCCGCGTTTTGCAATTGTCCGGAAAAAAATATTGAAGGAGATTTTGTGTTTTGCCCGGGATTTTTCCGGGGGCGGCCTTGCATTTTCCGCGAAAACAAGTTACTTTATATCTTCAAACGGAGTGCCGAAAGCCGTTTTCGGTATCATATTTCAAAAAGAAGGAGTCTTCTTATGGCGGTCAGCTACAAGGATCTCGGCCTCGTGAACACCAGAGAGATGTTCGCCAAGGCGATGAAGGGCAAATACGCGATTCCCGCGTACAACTTCAACAACATGGAGCAGCTCCAGGCGATCATCCAGGCCTGCGTCGAGACCGAGTCCCCGGTGATTCTTCAGGTTTCGAAGGGCGCCCGCGAATACGCGAACCAGACGCTGCTGCGCTATCTCGCGCAGGGCGCGGTGGAGTACGCCAAGGAGATTTCCGGCGGCAAGGGCATTCCGATCTGCCTGCACCTCGACCACGGCCCGGACTTCGAGACCTGCAAGAGCTGCATCGACATGGGATTCTCGTCGGTGATGATCGACGGTTCCCACCTGTCGTATGAAGAAAACATCGTCGAGACCCGCAAAGTGGTCGAATACGCCCACAAGTTCGACGTGACCGTCGAAGGCGAGCTCGGCGTCCTGGCCGGCGTCGAAGACGACGTCAAGGCCGAGAAGCACACCTATACCCAGCCGGAAGAGGTCGAAGACTTCGTCAAGCGCACCGGCGTCGATTCGCTGGCGATCGCGATCGGCACCAGCCACGGCGCGTTCAAGTTCAAGCCGGGCGACGATCCGAAGATCCGCCTGGACATCCTCGCCAAGATCGAGAAGCGCATTCCGGGGTTTCCGATTGTGCTGCACGGTTCGTCGAGCGTTCCGCAGGAACTGGTCAAGATCATCAACGAGAACGGCGGCAAGCTGAAAGACGCGATCGGCATCGGCGAAGACCAGCTTCGCGCCGCGTCCAAGTCGGCGGTCTGCAAGATCAACATCGACTCCGACGGCCGCCTGGCGATGACCGCGGCGATCCGCAAGGTCTTCAACGAGAAGCCGGCGGAATTCGACCCGCGCAAGTACCTCGGCCCGGCCCGTTCGGCGCTGAAGGAGCTCTACAAGCGCAAGAACGTCGATGTGCTCGGCTCCGCCGGCCACGCTTACGACAAGTAAGCTTCGACAGGCAATTGCCGAAATAAGAAGGCGGCCTTCCCGACCGGGAGGGCCGTTTTTTGGTGTCCGGAGTTACAATTTCCCTTCAGCAAAAATATCTTACCTTAAAATCAGGAGGTTGGCGATGCGAACGATTTTTCTTGCAGTTCCGGTGCTTGTTGTCATCATCTGTTTCAGCGGATGCGGCGACAAGGAAGCGTTGTTGAAAAACCAGCAACAGATTGAGGCTCTCCAAAAGGATGTCAGCGATTTGCGGGCGCAGATCGAGGCGGAAAAGGCGGGTAGCGTTTTGCTTTCCGCTAACGAATTGGCTTCGATTATGGACGTTCATTGCTGCAATCTTGAGATTCCGGCAGGCGCCGAGGCGAACCGGGTTAGTTTTTTCCGGCAGATCGGAGCGGGAAAACCGGTTGAAATCGCGTCTTTCAAGACCCCGGAACCGATCAGCCGGGCGCTTCTTTATCTCCATCGCTCCGCCGATGGAAAGCGTTTGACCATCTACTACAAAACAGACCGGCAGAGTGGAAGTTTTGTTTTTTCTCCGGGAAAGGAGTCGATGCCGACGATGCAGTTCCGCTGTGCCGACGGGCTGCTGCGGCAAAACGAGTTCTTTTTCCAATATTCTTCCAAACCTGATTCCGGCAAACGTCCCGGCAAAACACTCAATGCCGGAGATGTCGGATACTTCTGCCGCTTTTCCCGCGTGGCTTCGCAGGAAAAGCAGCCCTGATACTTCGTTATTGAGCGGTCAGGCGGAGCGTGTTCCCCGCGGCGCGGAGCAGGTAGCCGTCTTTGTCCGGTTCGATTGAACCGACTTCCGCCCGGAGCGTGACCTCGAAGCCGTTGTGGCGAAAGTGGAGCGCGCCGTTTTCGAACCGCAATCCGGTTCCGTGAGCGGCCATCGCTTCGCGGTCGGCCAGGTAGCGCAGCGCGGCGTTTTCGCCGGGGAAGCGGAGTTCGAGTGCTTCGGGGGAGAGCCGGATCCGGGTGACGTCGCCCGTATCCGCGCGCCATTCGACGAGCAGCGCTTCGCCTTCTTCGGTGATTTCACCGAACTCGCCGGGGCCGCCGGGGAAGGCGATCTTCGCCGGGTGCCAGAGCATCCCGTCCAGCACCGGGAGCGCGTCGTAGGCGCAGGCGTTGCTGGTGCAGACCGAGCGGAGGAACGGCTCCTCGCACTCTTCGCGGAACAGTTGCCAGTCGCGGATGACGAGCTCGCGCGACTCCGTCCGGAAGAGGTTGATCCGGCCGAACCGGGTGAGATACCAGATTCCGGCGTGGTTTTCCTTCTTCCAATCCGTCTTCGTCACCACCGCGCTGGCGGGCGTGACGGCGAAGCGTTCGCGGAACCACTTTCCCGATTCGGCCAGGGTTTCGACCCGGATGGTCCCCGCGTCGCGCAGGCGGGCGAGCTCCTGATACTGATAGGGGAGGCCGGAGGTCATCTGCGGCCAGCCGAACGAATTTTCCTGCCCCGCCTGCGCATAAGCCATCGCGAGATGCGGCGTGGTGAAATTCTCGTTCAGGAACCAGTCGATCCACGCGGAGCTGCCGCCGCCTTCCGCACAGACCGGTTCGAGCGTGACGACCGCCTGGCCGTTGCCGCCGACTCCGGCGTCGTACTGATAGAGCGGGTCGCTGCCGAGCATCCGGAAGACCGGGACCGGAATCTGTTCGCTCTCCCGCTGCGCCGGAAGGTAAGAGTTGCGCTTCGACGGGTAGTAGGCGTTCGCCCAGTAGCCGCCCCAGAGGGTGTAGCCGTCGGTTCCGTACTGGTCCTTGCAGTTGCAGGCGGCGGAGACGCCGTGTTTGCGGTGAAGGTGGTCGAGCAGATGCGCGTCAAAAAGCCAGCTCCCCATCGAATCGGGCTTGCGGCCGAAGAGCTCCGCGAATTTTCCCACGAAGACATCGGCGAGCTTTTCGCGTTCCTTCGGGGTGTAGCCGACGGAGAAGCCGACGTCGGTGTGCCAGTCCCACGACCAGCGGCCGCGCCATTCGATTCCGGCGG
>Ga0209800_10004165_pt1 | contig 10859 bp, 8 predicted proteins | sample Higcelweek8metaG_FD_187174 | JGI IMG/M metagenome (GOLD analysis project Ga0209800, IMG submission 187174) | Freshwater pond sediment microbial communities from the University of Edinburgh, under environmental carbon perturbations - High... | ecosystem: Environmental > Aquatic > Freshwater >... | reverse complement strand
AAATCTGAGTTGTTTCATCTTTGATGGGCATAATCACGATCTGAATTACCTCGACTGGCCCTTTGAGCATAAGATATCTGAAGGTTTGAATTCAATCTTCAACACAGCAGAATTGCTGATGAAGTAGGTAATTGTCGTACAGGCTATCTGGTTCGATCAAGAGAAATATGATTAGCATTCAGATTATTTGATTAATGGTTATGCTTTCTTATCACGAACGAGGGTAATTAGAATACCTATTATGAATGTTAGGGTTACCCAGATCCAGAAATGTGGCTGTCAATAACCATTCCGACTCGTAAAATACGGCATCTGCCTGCTTGCCTGCCTCATGAGTTCATCTACCAACCTGGCCGGGGTACCCAAAGTTGATGAAAGCTTGTGGTCATAATTCCAGATCATCTTTTCTGAGCCGGTATCGTGGATTGACAAAGAAACTACCGCCTCGTTTGTCGGTGCCCACCATCCTGCAAGAACTGCCAATGCAATTGCAGCACCCTCGGATATTGGTTTTGAAAGCGAGTAATTAGAAGTCAGGATCCCGTCTACGTTCAGGACTCTTAATAAGTCAGCAGGTGTTAACAATCCCGCATCCTGAAAACCTATGTCAGATAATAAGGCATTTGTAGTTTCAACATCCTGGATATCAACGAAGATAGCTCCCTGCATTTTTCTTTTAAGCATCCAGCTATACATTTCCCGCTGGAAATTGATTGATTCTGTTTTTTGTTGTTCAATCAGTGCGGCAGCATCAACTTTTTTTGTTGCAGCAATAGAAACTGTGGGAGGTACTATGGCTATGATTTTATGGGCACGTGCAATGTACCTGGCATCTGGAGTGTAGAATACCTTAGCGCAACTCCCTAAAAAGAGAGTGGTGACGATTAGTAAAACAATTGAATTTTTCATGATGGTTTGAATTAATTCGTTATGATATAAGTTTGTCGTTCATTCCTGACGGAAAGTTCTAAATCATTGGATAAGTTGCAGTTGGGCACACAATAATTATTCTATATTTCTCAGTATGGAATTTCTCCATTCTGTTACTATTACTGGGAGTTCCAAATTATATACAGTAGTAAAGCCTTCAGTTATATCAGGATACTGATAAACTCTCTTTAACTTATCAATACCATGTTTATCAATTAAGAATTTGATAAACAGGCCAGATATAGGGTATGATAAACATTGGCCGTCTTTATATGGCCCCTTCCAGAATTCTGTTTTCCCGATTATTAAATCTGTTATTTCTAAATTGTCCTGAATTAATTTACATTCATTCGCAATTCGCTCAGGATGTTGAAATAATACAAAAGACGAAGGAATCCCTTCGTTAAAAAAAGCATTTGGGCTACTTGAATTGTAATTGAAAATAAAATGAACCCCTTCGTGTAATAACAACTCTTTATCAATTCCTACTGTATGAATCAGACTGTCAATTACCAGTCCTCCTGTAGTACCAGGTTTTGGGTCACCGCTGACTATATTTATCTCTATTTGATCACGGTGAATAAAGAATTTGAGTTTTTGAGACGGTTGTGTTACCTGGTAAAGCCTGCAAAACTCATCAAACGAATCTATTAAATCATCAATTGAACCTTGAAATTGATTTATCGATTCGTATTTACAGGAAAAATAAGCTTCTATATATTTATTGTCAATTTTTTGAGTGTAGTTTTCTTTTCTTATAAGTGCTAGATCCACCAGACTATCGGACAAAAATTCATTTTCATTTAGATTACCCAGATAGCTCATTTTATTATTTATGAGAATATAATAATCATACACTCCCAGGAAACGTCCAAACGATATATTTCTTAATGCTGTATATGTATTACCAATTACGGCTGAACATTGTGCACTCTCGTTGATTATTGCTATTGCATCATCAAAATCTGTTAACACAATTGGTCCGAGAGAACATTTGTTATTGTCAACCTTAAGGGGCAGATCAAAAATTGAAAGATCTTTTAGTTTACCGGTTAACCCGATAATCAGGTAGTGACAACTATCATCCAACTTTTTTACATCGTTAACATTTACTATATCGATCCTGGAGTTCTGATTTAAAAACCACTGTGACAGCTGATCAATAATGTCTCTGTTGCATATAGTATCAAAACCCTCGGGTAAGACTATTTTAAATAATCCACTCTGCCCAAACTTATTTAACTGAAGCATATTAACTTCCGGTTGCGCCAATGAGTGCAAATCAATTTTACACTCCTGAGCAGCAATCACTCCGGGAAAAAGAATCATTAAAGAAATAATAATGTGCTTCATGCCTTCGGCTTGCTTTACGGAGATTTTCCTATCTCTTCTCATTGGGTAAATTTTTTATTCTTATTATTTGCCATTATGACCTACAGTTATTACCACACCTCCCTTTTTGTGTCCTTTGCCCACATAGGTATGTGCTTCGACAATATGTTCTAATGGATATATTCTGTCGATGACTGGTTTAATATGTCCGGTTTCAACCAACTCTTTGATAAAAGCAAGCCGGTTAGAATCTAACATCAGGCTTCCATCATCAATGGTTACATATATCCCTCCCGCAGCGAGTGCATTTTTGCACACCTCTTTTAATTTTGAAGATTTTCTTTTTCCAACCGCGTCAAGAATAAAATCGTATTTCACTCCCGGGCTTAGTGTATCCTCTTTGGTGTAATCAATTACCTTATCAGCTCCCAGCGATTTCACCAATTCTAAATTTGCCGTACTGCATACAGCAGTAACTTTCGCCCCCAGGTACCTGGCAAATTGGATTGCAGTTGTTCCTGTTGTTCCGGAAGCTCCATAAATAAGAACCTCCTGTCCGCGCCGGATATTTCCCTTTTCCATATATTGAAATGCCAGAAGACCACCATAGGCTGCAACTGTCGCTTCTTCATAGGATATGTTATCTGGTTTAGTAGCCAGACACCCGTACGTTGAATCTGTCTCTTTCATGCATTTATACTCAGCATAAGCACCAAGTCCAAATCCGGTAAGTCCATACACCTGGTCACCTGGTTTAAATCTCTTTATGTTTTTACCTACTGATTCAATTTCTCCTGCCAGCACTAATCCGATTATTGACTTCCTGGGTTTTGTCAGTCCTATCGCCAGTCGCATAAGGATCCAAAATTTAACAGGTATTTGAGAACCCCGGATGAATATGTCGCTGGCTGTTACAGCTGTTGCATATATTTTTATAAGTACCTCATCTTCTTTTGGAGCAGGTTTCTCCACCTCTTTGAGCTGTAGAACCTCAGGTGGACCATATTTTGTGCATATAATTGCTTTCATTTTTTATTGATTAATTTTCTAAACAAAGGTCGGGTACACACATCAAAAAAAAATCACCCCCGAGGGTGATTCGGGAGGGTGATTTTTATAATAATAGATTTATCTGGTAACAGTAATCCGGAATAGAAGTTAAATTATTCCAAGCCCTTTTGCTTTGGTTACAGCTTGTATCCGGGAATCAACAGCTAATTTCAGAAAAATATTTTTAACATGGGTTTTAACCGTATTTAATGAAACAAATAATTTATCGGCTATTTCCTGGTTCGATAAATCTTCGGCAATTAATTTTAGTGCGTCGAGCTCACGGTCGCTTAATACGGATTCTGAATTATCTTTCTTAAATTTTTCTCTCTTTTCTAAAGTAAGTTTAAGCTTGTCGATTAACTTCTTAGGAATTTTAGTTTTTTTTTTAGTTGGATGGTAAAATTATAATTGTATCTCTGCTTATAGTATATGCGCCAAAATAGCCTAGCGCTCCATTACTTAAGTTTGTGTTGGGATTAGCCGGGGTTGTTAATGACATCATCTCTGTGCCACCTGAAATTGGGAATAAAGTTTTATAATAATCATACGTTTGCTCATCAAGTGAGTATAGCTCAACTACAACTGTATCATTCTGTTGATACACATTATTGCTCCATGATAATATTACATTATTGCCATTATAAAAGTCGTCATTATAAAGTTCTTTGCTATTCTTAGCTTTTGTTCCATCGTTAATGTTGTATGTTTTTAGCCGATAAAAATTGCGAGCCTCCTCAGGATCGGAAAAGTAACAACTTACCACATAGCCTACCTCATAAAAAATGCTTTCAGGATTATAGAAACAGGTTAATGAATCAATATTAACTCTCTGAGGAATAGTTGCTTTTGCCACATATTTATCTCCTTCTGAAAGGATGCTAAGAGTATAATTTATATGCGATTTAGCTTGTATACTTTCTCCCAAATAATTACCTGGTTCAATTTCATTGAATTTTACGACTGTGCCTGCGTTATCTGTTAATGTAATAACAGCATCTGAAACTGTTGGATTTGTCTTCTGATTAAAATAATCAGTCGTCTTTGACAGCTTTATATTACACTGGTTATCAAAATCATTAAGTACACCCTCAATTACTAGTTTTGGTTTCATATAGTCTAATTCAATTTCAATAACATTTTCACATGATGTTAAAAGTATAATCAGACTGAAGAAAATTAGTATTGTTTTCATCGGTTTAAAAATTAAAATTATAAGTAATTGAAGGGACTATCTGAAAAAGAGTTTGTTGAACTGCTTCTGTTTTCAAAGGATCATTTTTACTTTCTCTGAAACTAATTGAATAAGCGTTTTTACGGGCATAAGCGTTGTAAACTGAAAAGTTCCAGCTTGATTCAAATTTTTCCCGTTTTTTATTTATAAGAGTTACCCCCAGATCCAGTCGATGGTAATCAGGCATACGGTATCCATTTCTGTTAGTATATACCGGAACAGTAACTCCATCAATTACATATTTCCCGCCTGGAAAAGTAACTGCATTTCCGGTGTTGTATACCCAATTTGCAGACGCTTTCAATTTATCATTAATATCAAACATCAAAACAATTGACACATCGTGTGTTCTGTCATGCTTTACAGGATACCATGCACCACCATCAATGTCATTAATTGATCGTTCAGTTCTTGAAAGCGTGTATCCAATCCAGCCCGTTAAATCCCCGGTCCTCTTTTTGATAAAAAGTTCTGTTCCATAAGCTCTTCCCTTTCCGAAAACCAGCTGAGATTCAACATGTTCGTTAAGAATTATATTTGCGCCGTTTTGATAGTCGATTTGATTTTGGAAGTTTTTATAATATACTTCTACTGAAGTTTCAAACATATTGTCTTTGAAATTTTCAAAAAATCCCAACGCAATCTGGTCGGCAATTTGTGGTTTCACTATTTTACTGCTTGAGATCCATACATCTGTTGGTAAGGCTGCAGTTGAATTTGACAGAAGATGCATATATTGAGCATTTCTTGCAAAAGACATTTTAACAGACATTTTTTCATTAACAATATAGTTTAATGTCACTCTGGGTTCAAGGGTGCCATAATTCTGAATTATATCTCCTGCTGTGTATGCGATTGTGTTGATTATTTCGTCATTTTCATTATAAGTATAAATTGTATCCGGACCAATAACAGTACAATTTGAATATCGTAAACCGTAATTAAATATTAACCTGTCTGATAAATCAAACTTATGTGATATGTAAATAGCACTTTCAACAGCATGTTTCTTATCAATAACTTTTGAGTTAGTAAAATCTTCATTCCCTGAGTTTAACTCACCAGGACGAAATGTATGGTATATTGTATTAAATCCGAATTTAAGGGTGCTTCGGGTGTTGATATAATATTGAAAATCTTCTTTTAAATTATAATCTTTTATTCCGGAAGTAACTTCTAAGACTTCCCCGACATTATAACCGATACTATAATTATAATCGCTGTAAATGAGGGAACTGTTTAGAAAAAGTTTATTCCCGAAGATATGATTCCACCTTAAAGTTGCAGTTTTATTTCCCCAACTAAAACCCACTAAATCGGATAGTTTGAAAATATCCCTGCCAAAATATCCCGAAAGAAATATCCTGTCCTTATCATTAATTCTATAATTCGCTTTTGCGTTAAAATCATAGAAATATAGTTTTGTGCTTTTAGCCGCAGGATCCTTCCATAAGGGTAGAAATATATCTGCATAAGTTCTTCTGCCTGAAATAATGAATGAGCCTTTATCTTTAACTATCGGAGCTTCTATAGTGAGTCGGGAGGCGATTAAGCCTACGCCACCTGAAGCAGTAACCTTTTTTGAATTTCCTTCCTTCATTTGAATATCCAATGCCGATGACAGGCGTCCGCCATAATTTGCCGGAGCATTACCTTTATAAAACTCCATGTCTTTTACTGCATCTGAGTTGAATACTGAGAAAAAGCCCAGTAAATGTGAAGAACTATAAACCGGGGCCTCATCCAGAATTATCAGGTTTTGATCGGCACTTCCACCCCTGACATAAAAACCGCTATTTCCCTCGCCGGCTGAATTTACTCCGGGCATAAGCTGAATAGTTTTTAAAATATCCTGTTCACCAAATATCACTGGAATAGTTACTACATCTTTTGGAGATATTTTTACAGCACTCATTTCCGGAGCTTTAATATTCTTATTGGAGGCCTCGCTTACTATTACAATCTCAGCTAATTCTACAGATGCCTGTTGTAACTCAACATTGTTACTGATATTTCCGGTTAATTCAATCTCGTCGGTTTTACTGGTATTACCCAGGTATGAATATTGAACTGAATGTTTTCCTTCGGGTAAGGTAATTGAGTAAAACCCATATTCATTTGCCATCGTACCTTTATACAACTCTTTTACAAGTACTGTAGCCCCGAATAGCGCTTCACCGGTTTCGGAACTTCTTATGTATCCGCTGATAGTATAATTCTGTTGTGCAATTCCTTCATATGTTATAATAAACAATATCAGCAGCCATATTAATCGTCTCTTTTTCATAATGTTAGTTATTTTGATTTATTTAATACTTGTTTATTATGTTAGTCCTCTGAAGAATTAACTGAAATGAGTTTCAGGTTTAAATCCATAATTCGATTTAAAATTCCATGCATATGTGCTTCATCTTTCATAATACCGGAAAGAATTGTATTGTCACCCTCATAACTGATTTCCATTCCATCAAACCAATCCTCCCATTTCTTATCAAGATGTCCCTGAATTGTTATTTTAGTTTTGCCTGTCATATTCCAATTGATTAAATTCTAAACAAAGGTCTGGTACACCCACCAAAAAAAAATCACCCTTGAGGGTGATTCGAGAGAGTGATTTTTATAATAATAGATTTATCGGTACAGCAATCCGGGAAAGAAGTCAAATTATTCCAAGCTCTTTTGCTTTAGTTACAGCTTGTATCCGGGAATCAACTGCTAATTTCAGAAAGATATTTTTAACATGGGTTTTAACCGTATTTAGTGAAACGAATAATTTATCGGCTATTTCCTGGTTCGATAAATCTTCGGCAATTAGTTTTAGTATATCAAGTTCGCGGTCGCTTAACACGGATTCTGAATTAGTTTTTATAATTTTCTCTCTCTTTTCTATTTCAAGCTTAAGCTTGTCAGTTACCTTTTTGGGAATACTTGTTTTTGTTGCAGGAAGCTTCTTTAACACGTCTGTCAGTAAATCTTTTATATAGGTGTGATAATAGATGAATGGCATTAAGATCATTTCATCTGAAGCGTATTGCAATGATTCAATCAGCGATGCAGAAGCCTTTTCCACATATCCCATATGCTTATACAAAATTGCATATACTATTTTTACTGAGATTAAAGTCTCTATCCATTGTGCTGCTTGTGTAAGTGCCTGTAATCTGGCAAGTAATTTTTCTGCGTCGTTAAACTTTGATTCTGTAATCAGCAGTAACACAAATGAAAAATAACCACAAACCTCTACATATGAAATCTCCTTATCAAGTCCCAGTTCATTTTTTTCAAAAAGAGTATATGCTTTTTCGGGTTCATGCTGCTCGATAAACATTTTCCCTTTCATGTCAGCATAGATAGCTCTGGCAGCAGGAGATACTGTATTTTGTTTAATAATATCACCGACTTCATTCAGCATCCTGGTAATCCCGGCATTATCCCCACGTCCAAACAAAATATTTGAATAGATTAATCGTACCCATACTTTATATGAACTGTTGGAAAAATTCTTGCTCAGGCTGTATGCAATTTTTATATTCTCCAAAGCTTTTTCAAAATCAGTTCGCATACAATCAATTTCTGCCATACAGGCATATAGCTCTACGAAGGTAGGCTCCGATTCTGCTATTAATGAATAGCCACTTTCTTTAATCTCCTTTATCAGGTCAGAACATTTCATGTACGCGTAAGTGTAACGTCCCATCCGTTGTTCCATGTAGGCCACATTAAAGGCATTGGTTGATATAAGATATATGTTGCCTGATTTTTTGGCATAAGCCAATCCCTTTTCAAAAGCCTCGGCGGATTCACTGATAGGTCCACTTCTCTCTTTTGCCCATCCAATAGAGTACCAGACCCAACTGTACCAGAACGGATCATCCCCGGAGAGATTCTTCATCGCTGACTTACAATAGTTAAAAGTTTTTTCCGGGTCTGCTGATTTTGAGTAAAGGCTGGCAAATACACTATAAATTTTCCCCAGCAGTTGCTTGTAATACCTGACATCCTCTTTTGAAGAATTCTTATCATCAATAATGCTCTTTGCCAATAATTCGGCAGATGATAAGAAAGTTTCAGCTCTCTCATCTTTACCGGCTATGATTAATATACATGAGTAGTACAGGCTGAAATCTGCATTTTTTTTAATTATTTCATCAGGAAGAATGTCCCCATATCTTAAGATAGCAGCATGCTGGCCATTTTGCCACATTGTCTCTACTTTTTCTCCAAGTATCTCTATGGTTTTTTCAAGGTTCCCTGTATTAATTGCATGTTCAATGGCAAATAATGGGATTGAATTGTCATTGAACCACTTACTGGCTTTATTATGAAGTTCGACAATAGTTGCTCTTTCCCCTGAATGAAGTCTTTGTCTCAATAATTCTGCAAAGAGATGATGATATCTGTACCAGGTCCTTTCTGTATCTAAAGGGATAACAAACATGTTATTTTTTTCCAGGGTCTCAAGAATCAACTGGCTGTCATTTCTGTTCAAAACGTCGTTGCATAAAGGAGCAGACATCTGCTCGAGGATTGAAGTTTGCAGTAAGAATTCCTTAATTTCGTCGGGTTGAATCTTTAGTACCTCTTCCATCAGATAATCCATGATGTAACGATTATCTCCTTTCAGGTTCCTGATAAATTGAGAGATATCTTCACGGCCCTGCATTGACAAGGCTGTCAGCTGCAGACCAGCAATCCAGCCTTCGGTTTTGGATTCAAGAGAGTAAACGTCATCAACAGACAGGCCTAATTTCAGCCTCTTATTGAACAATATGGAAATATCATTTGCCGAAAAACTAAGGTCTGATGAACGTAACTCAACCAGCTGATGCTGACTTCTTAGCTTTGAAACAGCAAGTGCCGGGTCGGAACGGGTCAGGATCACAATATGGATATTACCGGGAATATGCTCTAAAAAATATGCTGCCAGTTTTAATACCTCGCTGCTATTAATCAGATGAAAATCGTCGAGTACAAGTAAAATGTTTTGATTGATGTTAAGAACTTCGTTGATTAACAGGCTTGTGATTGATTCTACAGATGGCGGATTGGGTGAATTTAAAAGTCGCAGGGTACTTTTTCCGAAGTTTTGGTGAATACTTTGAATTCCCGAAATTACATAGCCTAAAAAGACTGCCGGGTCATTATCGCTGTTGTCCAGTGAGAGCCATGCTGCCGGAATTTTGTTTTGGCTGATCCAATCGCTTATCAGAGTTGTTTTGCCATACCCGGCAGGAGCAGATACAAGTATCAGCTTTCTGCTCAGGCCGGAGTTCAGTTTTTCAAATAGTTCCGATCGGTGCACTACATTATTTCCGGCAGGAGGAATATGCAGTTTTGTTAATAGCATACGTGAAATTATGCAATTTATTTATTATAGAAATGTTTTTCTTATTACGTAAAACTGCCGGAAAGACAACAAAGGGGACGGGTTGGTGAGGGAATCCATTTTGTATCAGGCAAAAGTCATTATAAATAAATAACTTGGTATACTGAAAATAACTAATACTAATAAGATGAAAAAGTTTACAGCAATCTTGACAGTTCTATTCCTTGTAATAGGCAATTCGATAATGTCCCAATCGCTCGATGACATTCTTAAAGAACACTTTGCAGCAATTGGCCAGGACAACATTTTAAAAGTTAATACCCAGAAATTATCCGGAAAAATGATCCAGGGGGGTATTGAAATACCATTTATCCAAATGGCTAAACGTCCTGATAAAATACGTGTTGAAGGCACTTTTCAGGGATTGACCTTCATTCAGACCTTCAACGGCACAGAAGGATGGAGTCTGAACCCTTTTGCCGGCGTAACAGATCCTCAGCCAATGTCAGATGATGATCTTAAGGGAATGCATTATCAGGCCGATATGGATGGGATGCTCTGGAACTGGAATGAGAAAGGCTATACTGTAACCTTTGACGGGAAAGAGGATATGGAAGGGACATCCTGCTATAAAATAAAACTTGATACAAAGGAGGGGGATTCATTCACCTATTATATTGATGCTGACTCCTATCTGATGTTACGCACAAATTCAAAAATGAAAAGAATGGGTAATGAAATGGAATCAGATACATATTACAGTAATTACATGATGACCGAAGGCATAGCTGTCCCTGCAAAGATCGAAACAAAGATGAAGGACCAATTGATGGGGACTTTGGTTATTGAAACAGTCGAACTTAATACAGATCTCGATGACGCTCTCTTTGAAAAGCCGGTAAAATAACTGAACCAATAAAAATTAAGTACCTTATAATCTCATATCATGAACCTCAGGTATCTTGTAATAAGTATTTTCTGTCTGGC
>Ga0209800_10004160_pt1 | contig 10868 bp, 5 predicted proteins | sample Higcelweek8metaG_FD_187174 | JGI IMG/M metagenome (GOLD analysis project Ga0209800, IMG submission 187174) | Freshwater pond sediment microbial communities from the University of Edinburgh, under environmental carbon perturbations - High... | ecosystem: Environmental > Aquatic > Freshwater >... | reverse complement strand
TTCCCGGGGGCCGACCGCGTAAAGCCTGCCCGGATGGTTCGCGGCGGGGGCGATGCATTTGGTATTTCCCTTGCCGTTTTTCGAAGTACGGAACGTTTTGCCGCCATCTTCCGAAATCAGAATCGTATTATCCGCCATGCCAAGATAAATCCGCCCCGGAACCGCCGGATCGACGACAAGGTGATGAATGACGGTCATCTCGATTCCGTCGAGCGACAGCCGCCAGTTTCTGCCGCCGTCGTTCGTGCTGTAAACCGCGTACCAGTCGGTGAACAGCCAGTGATTCGGGTCGGCGGGATCGACCGTGACGGAAGAGGTTGCGCGCCCGAAGTTCTGCCACCCGCCCGGATGGTCGGCGAGAAACCAGTTCCCCTGATCCCGTTTGCCGGGGAGTTTCTGCCATTTCCGGCTGTCGCGGTCGAGCCGGTAAAAGCTCCCGCAGCCGGAGCCGAGAAGCAGAAAATCCGGTCCCGCTCCCAGCGCGGAATAAGAGGAATCGGAGGAGGAGGACGGCTTCTTGTCCGGAGAGAGCGATTCGAGCCCGTCCGTCAGTTTCGTCCAGCTTTTGCCGCCGTCCGCGCTGACCGCCGGCCAGGAATTCCGGAGAATGCCGTAGAGCAATGCGGGATTCCAGGGAGCCTGTATGATCTCGGTGGGCGCTTCGTCCGCAAGAAGCGTCCAGTCCGCGCCCCCGTTTTCGGTGACGAAGAATCCGCCCCCGAACTGGCGGTCCTCTTTTTTGCCGTTGTCCCGCACCTTGAACGGTTGAGCGCACAGCCAGAGCCGCGACGGATTGGCGCGGTCGATCACCAGTGCGCTGACGCCGTATCCGGCGTGGCCGAGTGTCTTCCAATTCACGCCGTTGTCCCGGCTGACGAAAATCCCGTCGCTCGAAGCCATGTAGACCGTGTCGGGCGCGGCCGGATTCCGGGCGAAGACATTGCCCGCCTCTTTGTATGCGGTGTTTCCGTAATGCGCCGAGGAACAGACCATCTTCCAGGACGTCCCGCCGTCCGCCGTCCGATAGACGCCGCGGCGGGGGCCCCATTGTTCCCCGACCGCCGCAAGTACGACGCCGCCGTTGCGCGGATCGACATCGATTCCGCGAACGAAATAGAGCGGCGGCGAGGCGTTGCCGTGAATCATCTGCCAGGATGTTCCGCCGTCTTCGCTTTTGAAGAGTCCGCCCACATCGCTGTTGCAGTAGACCATTTTGGGGTTCGATGCGCAGAAGACGGTGTTCAGCAGATAACCGCCTCCGCCGATGCGGGTTGAAGTCCAGTTCCCATATTGCGCGGCCTCCACGCCGGGCATGAGCAATGCGGCGGCGGCGGCGAGAATACAGAGATGGAGTCGGTGTTTCATTGCGTTTTCCTGTTTTGTTTGCCGGTCAGCGATGGGAATCGAAGTACTTCCACACGTAGTAGCGATTCCATGAATTCCCCTGCTTGACGACATCCTGAGTGAGGCGGATCGATTTCACCGCTCCATCGGAAAAGCCGACATTGGATTGCCAGTTATGGACGGGGGCATAGCCTGAATTGGCGACGAAACGGTCGGCGGAAATCGCTTTGACCGGGGCGGAGAGCCGGTTGGGACCACCGTAGTTTGCTTCGGAATAGGCGGCCCCCGCCGGATATTTGCTGACGCCGCGATAGCAATAGCTGATGATGGTTCCACCCGCGTCGAGGCCGGTTTCCGGAGTATACTTGTTTTCTCTCCTTGTCCTGTCGTCCGAGGGGCAGACCAGCATGCGCGGATTGCCGAGAGGACCTTTGGTCCCGGCGACCCTGGCCTTGTTGTTCGCCCACCTCAGATCAGGCCGCAACAGGGCGAAGTAGCTGAAGCGGATGCTGATCGGGCTTATGTAACAGCAAAAGTTGCAATTGGCGGCATTGTCCACGCCGTTCGCGCCCAGCGGCAGAAAATCCCGATTGTCACCGGCATAAATGGCCACCGCCATCACGTGGCTTTTCACGTTATTCGCGCAATTCGCCTTTTTCCCCCGCTCCCGCGCCGAGTTCAAGGCAGGCAGCAGCATGGATGCCAGAATGGCGATGATGGCAATCACAACCAAGAGTTCGATCAATGTAAAAGGTTGCAGACCAATTCCGGCGCAGCTTCCCGGCCGGGCGCCGTTTGATTTCTCCGACCGCATCGTGTCCGACATGTTGAATCCGCCTCTTTTGAGTTTCATGGTTTCAGATTCCTTTGGTTTGGAGTTGCTATCTTTTTGACCTGGAAACAATTCAGCGTATTGCACATCATACGGGGCAGCCGCAATTCGAAAGTTCCATTTCTTCGATTGGTTGCGTCGATTGCCTGGCTATGATCCGGAGCGGAACGAAGATCTGTTTTTCGCAGGGCTCTCCCCGGATCGTTTTTTCCAGGGCCCTGATGGCGGCGGCGGCGGCCGTCGGCCGGGAAATTTCAAGGGAAGACGCCTGCGGAGACACGATCCGGGAGATGGACAGATTATCCGTACCCAGTACGCTGAACTCCTTCCCCGGAACAATGCCGTACTCATTCAGCTCCTGGTAGATACCCGGGAGATGGTGATCCTGGGCGATCACGGCCGTCGGCCGTTCCCTGCCGTCCAGGATTTTTTTCATCGCCGCCCGGCAGGTGTCCGAGTCGTAGCCGCCGAACTGAATCCAGTCCGGATTCAGCGGGAGGCCGTGTTCAAGGGACTGGCGCATGAAGGCTTCCCGACGCATGCAGAGGTCGCGAATCCATTCATTTTCCCGGATGTTGTGCAGATAAGCGATCCGGCGATGGCCGAGGTTCATCAGGAAATCCAGCTGGGTGCGAATCACTCCTTCATTGTCGATCAGGATGTTGGGAGCATCCTCGTCCAGCCGGAGCGATCCCGGAAACAGATTCACGTAAGCGACATGATGCAGGCTCATGATCTTGCCGATTTCGCTGCTGGGAGACGCCACAATGATGCAGGCGCGACAGCGGCTGTTCCGGGCCAGTTGTTCGATGCGCTCGGAATCGGCGTCGCCTTCCAGATAGTGAATCCGAACGCTCCGCCACGACTCCCCGCACATGCTTCCCAACAGGTGCGACAGATCGCCGTGAAACTTCATCAGCGGGTCTTCGTTTTTCGCGGTCGTGCAGTAGATCAGGTCCAGTTCTTCGAACGCGGCGGCCGCAATCGGTTCCTCCGCCTTGTAATAACCCTTGCGGGCGCTGCTTTTAATCACGCCATCCGCCTCATATTGCTTCAGGACCCCTTGCACCGGAGCCTGGCTGACTCCGCATTCCTGCATGATAGTCCGAACCGGCGGCAGCTTCTGCCCCCCCTCCAGCAGCATCATCTGCCGGTAGAGGTATTTTTCAATTCGTTCACGACCGTTATATGACATTTTCCATCCCCTCTGTATCGAATCTGTATTAAAATTATACACAAAAACAGAGCCAATGTCAAGAGGCAATCAGAAAAAAATTAACTTTTTATGAAAAACAGGAATGCGACGGCATAGTCAAGAGGCGCACGGACAATTTATGGCTTAAAACGGAGAGGGGGCGGTTTTTCTTTGCGCCGGGCGGAAAATGGGCAAAAAAAAGTGGCGAGAGAGACGGGACTCGAACCCGCAACATCCACCGTGACAGGGTGGTACTCTAACCAATTGAGCTACTCCCCCGCATCTCTGCGGCGTCGTCTTCTTTCACCGGATACCTCGCGTCCACTTGAAAAAGTGGCGAGAGAGACGGGACTCGAACCCGCAACATCCACCGTGACAGGGTGGTACTCTAACCAATTGAGCTACTCCCCCGTATCCGTTGAAGGCTGACAACGTTTTTAAAAATACTCCCTTTTCCCGAAAATGCAAATCTCTTTCCGCAGAAAAACGAAGATTTTCCGAGAAAACCGACTGACAAGACGCGGTTGCCCAAAGTAACGTCGATGAATTTTTGTTCTGCCGCAAAGCCGGTTCTTCAACGCTCCCGAAGCGGCTTTACCCGGAGAGGTAAAGCCCGAGGGGCGGTGGGGAAGCGGCAAAGTGGCGGGCAAAAAGGCGCGACGGGACTTTTGGCAGGGACGTCCCCACACATTGCAATTTTTCCGGGCGGTGCTACATTATCATTTCTGGGTGAAGAAAGAATAAAGAAAGATTCCGGAATGAATTGTCATGAGATACTCGCGCGCGCCGTCGCGGGCGGCGAACTCGGCCGCGACGACCTCGCCTTCCTGCTCTCGCTCGAAGCCCCCGCCGATCTCGAAGCGCTCTATCGCGCCGCCTATCAGGTCAAGCTCAAGTACATCGACAACAAAGTGCGGCTGCGCGGACTTGTCGAACTCTCCAACATCTGCCGGAAAAACTGCTTCTACTGCGGCATCCGGAGCGGCAACCCCAAGGTCGAACGCTTCGAAATGTCACAGGACGAAATCCTCGCCGCCGCCCGCCACGCGGCGGAATTCCGCTACGGGTCGGTCGTCCTCCAGGCGGGCGAGCGGACCGACCCGCGCTGGATCGATTTCGTCGAAACCGCCGTGCGCAACATCAAATCCATCGACGGCGGACGGCTCGGCATCACCCTTTCGCTCGGCGAGCAGTCGGAGGAGACCTACCGGCGCTGGTTCGCCGCGGGCGCGCACCGCTATCTGCTCCGGATCGAAAGTTCCGACCCCGGACTCTATGCGAAGCTGCATCCGGCCGACCACCGTTATGACGAGCGGGTCGAAGCGCTGCAAACCCTGCGCCGGATCGACTACCAGGTCGGCACCGGTGTCATGATCGGCCTGCCCGGCCAGACGGTCGAGAACCTCGTGGACGACCTCGAATTCTTCAAGCGGCTCGATGTGGACATGATCGGCATGGGGCCGTACCTCGTCCACCGCGACACCCCCCTCGGGCAGCGGTTCCCGGAGTGCGGCAGCGACACGGCGCGCCAACTCGAGCGCGGCCTCGCGATGATCGCCGTCACCCGGCTTTATCTGCGCAACGTCAACATCGCCAGCACCACCGCGCTTCAGGCGCTCGCGCCCGACGGCCGCGAACTCGGGCTGCTGGCCGGGGCCAACGTCATCATGCCGAACATCGGCGACCTCGCCTACCGCAAGGGCTATTTGCTCTACGACAACAAGCCGGGGACCGATGAAAACGCCGAAACCGCGCGGCAGAAACTCGAACGCGCCATCGCCGCCATCGGAGAGGAGATCGCCTACGACGAATGGGGCGACTCCCTCCACTTCGCCACACGCGAAAAAAACAGGAAAGGTTAACCGGAAACTTGCGCCGAATGACTTGTATTCCGCGGTTTGACCGTTTAGATTATGGTCTGTGCCGTGAACGATTCTCTAAGGACAGGAATGAGAAAATGAACTGGAAACGTTGGATTCTCTCCGCCGTGCCCGCGCTGGCGGCAGCGGCGTTTTTCGCCGGTTGCGCCTCGTTTAACAACAACTATCTGCGGCCCGAGGATTTCGCGGCCTATCTCGAACGCGACGGCGTCAAAGTCGAAGGAACCCGGCCGCTGCCGGGCGATCCGTTCCGCGCCACCAGCGGCTGCGCCGTCAAGGTGGACGGCAACGAAATCGGCGTCTACAAGTTTGACCGCAGTTCGAGCGTCCAGGACAAGCGGATCACCCGGATCGGGGAGGAAGGGAAAACCTATATCCAGGGCATCCCGTTCCCGGTCGAAGTGCGCGGGTCTTTCATGTTCCTCGGCCTCGAAAAAAATCCGCAGAAACGCAGAATCCTGGAGGTTGTGGACAAGTTTTATTGAGCAGCATAGTCAGGAAAACAGGGAAACGCGAAAAAGGAAGGGAAAAAGGTATGACGGAAAAGAAGTATGTGTACTCCTTCGGCGGCGGTGACTCCGAAGGCTCCGGTTCGATGAAGGATCTCCTCGGCGGCAAAGGCGCCAACCTCGCGGAAATGGCCTCGCTCGGACTGCCGGTTCCCCCCGGATTCACCATCACCACCGAATGCTGCGTCGATTATTTCAAGGTCGGCGGCAAACTGCCGCAGGGCGTCGACGCCCAGATCGCAACCGCGTTGCGCAAAGTCGAAAAAGTGATGGGGATGAAATTCGGCGACCCCGCCAACCCGCTCCTGGTCTCCTGCCGCTCCGGCGCCCGCAGCTCGATGCCGGGCATGATGGAAACCGTGCTCAACGTCGGCCTCGCCACCTCGACCATCCCCGGCCTCATCGCCAAGACCGGCAACGAGCGCTTCGTCTACGACGCCTACCGCCGGCTGATCATGATGTACTCCGACGTGGTGATGGAGAAGGCCGAGGGGATCGAGCCCGCGGAAGGCAAGGCGATCCGCCGCCAGCTCGACGAAATGCTCGACCACCTCAAGAAGGAGAAGGGCTACTCCAGCGACACCGACCTTGCCGTCGCCGATCTTAAGAAACTCTGCGAAGCGTTCAAGAAGAAGATCCGCGAAACGCTCGGCACCGACTTCCCCGACGACCCGATGAAGCAGCTCGAGGGCGGCATCCACGCCGTGCTCAAGAGCTGGAACGGCAAGAAGGCGGTTTCCTACCGCCGCATCGAAGGAATTCCGGACGAATGGGGCACCGCCGTCAACGTCCAGAGCATGGTGTTCGGCAACATGGGCGAAACCTCCGCCACCGGCGTGGCCTTCACCCGCAACCCGGCCACCGGCGAAGACAAATTTTACGGCGAATGGCTGGTCAACGCCCAGGGCGAAGACGTCGTCGCCGGAACACGCACCCCGAATCCGCTCAACACCGACACCTGCAACGAACAGAACAAGCATCTCAAGTCGCTCGAAGAGCTCTATCCGAAACTCTACAAGCAGTTGTTCGACATCCGGAACACGCTTGAGGCGCACTATCACGATATGCTCGACATCGAGTTCACCATCCAGGAGGGCGTGCTCTACATGCTCCAGTGCCGCGTCGGCAAGCGCACCGGCACCGCCGCGCTCAACATGGCGATGGACATGCTCGGCGAAAAGCTGATCGACGAAAAGACCGCGGTGCTCCGCGTCTCCCCCGCCCAGCTCGATGAGCTGCTCCACCCGATCCTCGACCCCAAGGCCGAGAAGAACGGCAAGCTGATCGCCAAGGGGCTCCCGGCCGGTCCGGGCGGCGCGGTCGGCCGCATCGTCTTCAACAGCGCCGAGGCGGTCGCCGCCGCGGCGAAGGGCGAGGTGGTCATCATGGTCCGCGAGGAAACCAACCCGGAAGACGTCGAAGGCATGCGCGCCGCAACCGGCATTTTGACCGCGCGCGGCGGCATGACCAGCCACGCGGCGCTGGTCTGCCGCGGCTGGGGCAAGTGCTGCATCGTCGGCGCCGGGGCGCTGGTCATCAGCGAAGCGAAGCGCACCCTCAAAGTCGGCGGCGACACCTACACCGACGGCGACATCATCAGCATCAACGGCACCCGCGGCTATGTCTATGCGGGGCGCATCGCCACGATCGATTCGAGCGAGAATCCGCAGCTGCGCAGCTTCATGGCGCTGGCGGACAAATACCGCCGCCTCGGCGTCCGCGCCAACGCGGACACGCCGGAAGACGCGCACGTGGCCCGCGGCTTCGGGGCGGAAGGCATCGGGCTCTTCCGCACCGAGCACATGTTCTACGGCAAGAACAGCGAAAAACCGCTCTTCGCGCTGCGCAAGATGATCCTCTCGAAAACCCGCGAAGAGCGCGTCAAGGCGCTCGACGAGCTGTTCGCCTTCGTCAAGAGCGACATCAAGAACACGCTCAAGGCGATGGAGGGGTTGCCGGTCACGTTCCGGCTGCTCGACCCGCCGCTGCACGAATTCGTGCCGAACGCGCCCGAAGCGCGCGCCGAACTGGCCGCGTCGCTCGGCATCACGGTCGAAGAGATCGCCCGGCGGGCGGAGGGGCTGCACGAGGTCAACCCGATGATGGGGCACCGCGGCGTCCGCCTCGGGATCACCTATCCGGAAGTCTCCGAGATGCAGATGCGCGCCATCCTCGAAGCGGCCTGCGAGCTGGAAAACGAGGGGACGGACTGCAAGCCGGAGATCATGATCCCGGTCACCTGCGACTCCTCCGAGCTTCGTTTCCAGAAGAAGCTGCTGGAGAAGATCGCCGCCGAAGTCGCGAAGAAATTCGGCCGCGCCTCGGTCGCCTACAAGGTCGGCACGATGATCGAAATTCCGCGCGCCTGCCTGCTGGCGGACGAGATGGCCGCCGAAGCCGACTTCTTCAGTTTCGGAACCAACGACCTGACGCAGATGACCTTCGGCTTCAGCCGCGACGACATCGGCGGATTCCTCGGGGACTACCTCGACAAGAAGCTGCTGGCGGCGGACCCGTTCCAGACCATCGACCAGTCCGGCGTGGGCAAGCTGATCGAGTTCGCGGTCGAAAACGGCCGCCGCACCAAGCCGGAGCTCAAAATCGGCATCTGCGGCGAGCAGGGCGGCGAAGCGAAATCGGTCGCCTTCTGCCACCGCGCCGGGCTCAACTACGTGTCGTGCAGCCCGTTCCGGGTGCCGATCGCCCGGCTGGCCGCGGCGCAGGCCGCGATTCTCGCGGGCAAATAAGGACGCGCCAACCGGCACGGGAACCGGAACCCCTTTCGGGGGGTCCCGGTTTTCCATGCCATCAACAGGAAAAACATGGACGAACGCCGATATCTGGAACTCGCCGACGAACGGGGAACCATCAACCGGATCGCCTGGTATGACAACGGGGGAGCCGGGTCCCCCGTGCTGCTGATCCACGGCTTCGCCGAAAATGCCTGCACCTGGGATTCGCTGCTTGAGCTGCTGCCCGAGGGCCGCCGCTACATCCGCATCGACGTCAAGGGGTTCGGCTGGTCGTCGAAGAACGACCCGGAACACATGACGCTGTTCGACCTCGCGGCCTGTACGGCGGCGGTCGTCCGCCGTCTCGATTTGCGCGAACTGACGCTGATCGGCCACTCGATGGGCGGCGCGATCTCCTGCCTGCTGCTCGCCGACCCCGAAATCGAGGAGCGGGTGGAGAAACTGGTGCTGATCGACCCGGCCGGAATGTTCACCGAGGTGCCGGAATTCATCGCCTCGCTGGCGCTGGTCTCGCCGCAGAATCCGCTGATGCGCTTCGCCAGCGAAGACCTGATGGTCTACCTGGTGATGTCGCAGGCGTATTACCGCGAGGAGCGAATCAGCCAGGACCTGATCCGGCAGTACGCCGAAGCGATGCGGCTGCCCGGCGCGCGCGAAAGCATGATCGCGGCGGCCAAGAACTTCCGCATTCCCAACGTTCCGGCGTTCCAGACGGGGCTGCGCAGGCTCAAACTGCCCGCGCTGATCCTCTGGGGCGCCGAGGACCGGATCATTCCGCCCGGCGACGCCGAGAAATTCAACGACTGCCTGACCAACTCGCGGCTGCTCGTGTTCTCCGAGTGCGGACACTCGCCGCAGGAGGAAATGCCCGAAGAGACCGCCGCCGCCGTTTCGGAATTCCTGCTCGCCGCGCCGTCCACGCTGCCGGCGCCGTCCGAGGCGGTGCCGCCGCCACCGGCGCCGTCCGAGACGAAGCAGCCGCTCGGCGCGCAGCTCAAGCAGTTGACCGGCAATTATTCGCTCAAAATGCGGCGGCTGGTGGACCGCTGGAGCCCGGGAACGCTGGTGCTCTTCTCCTTCATCAAAATCCTCCAGCTCCTGAAGAAGTTCGGGATGAAGGCCGAGGAGAACGGCTGGCGCAAGGCGACCGGGATCTTTCTGCGCAACGAGTATTCGAAGTTCGTGCTCTCCTGCTTCCGGCTCACCTACTACACCGGGCCGGTGCCGAACAATTTCGTGATTGCGCGCGAACAGTTGATTCGCAACCTCGCCGACTACATCCGCGCCCACAGCCAGCTCCACTGGTCGGCCGCGCCGGGGAGGTTCCGGCTCGGGCGGCGCAAGGTGGACTTCACCGACATCGCCGAGGCGTTTTACGACAAAACCGGCGAACTGCTCTGGATCGAAATGCACTTCGACTCGTCGCGCGAAAACTTCCAGCTCCTGACCGCCGACCAGGTCCGCGCCGCGCTGCGGCGGATGGTGATCGACGTCAACAAGCTCCGGGTCAGCGAATGCGGCGACCAGGGGCGGGTGCTGGCCGGACGGCTGCGGCGCTGGGCGCGCCGGGTTCCCGGCTACAGCTACGGGGCGCGGCACGAGCTGCGGCGGCTGGTGGAACGGCTGCTGACCGCGACGTTCATTCACTGCGAGCTGCTGCCGAAAGACCCGGAGACGCTTTCGGCGCGGCGGCTCTCCAGCCCGAACCTGCGCAAGTACCGGAATCCGGGCTGGGGGCTGCTCAACGTCATCGCCCGCTTCACGCCGGACTTCCGCGAAGTCGATCTCTGGATGCAGTACCACCACGTCCCGGTGGACGGCATGCCGATGCAGGAACTGCTGGCCGACCTCAAGGAGCGCTGGGGCTGCCTCGGCGTGCTGCCCTACCCCGCGCTCAATTCCCCGGCGGCGCGGCCGGAGATTCTCTATGCCGGGAACCGGCTGTTCCGCAACCGGTTCTTCATCGACTTCGAGCCGATGCTGGAGCTGCGCCGCGAGCTGAACGCCCGGTACATCACGCTGATGGAGGGCCCGGCGACGGTGGCGGGGATGCTGATCTGGGGGCTGGCGCAGCACCGGTTCTTCCGCAACTGCAAGATGCTGTTCCCGGTGGACGCCGAGCCGAAGAGCGGGAATCCGGCCGAGCGGGAGCTGAGTTTGGTCTTCATCCGGGGCGGAAAGTACATCGACCGCGCGAATCCTTTGAACGGCTTCCTCAACTTCCAGAGAGAGTTCAACCAGCGGCTCTGGCGCACCCGGAAAGGGGAGAGCGAGAGCTACGAACTGCTCGAACTCTATTCGATGATCCACCCGGTGTTCTACCAGATCGGCCTGCGGCTGATGCCGGATTCGATG
>Ga0209800_10004157_pt1 | contig 10881 bp, 8 predicted proteins | sample Higcelweek8metaG_FD_187174 | JGI IMG/M metagenome (GOLD analysis project Ga0209800, IMG submission 187174) | Freshwater pond sediment microbial communities from the University of Edinburgh, under environmental carbon perturbations - High... | ecosystem: Environmental > Aquatic > Freshwater >... | reverse complement strand
TGAAAGTGCGGCAGTGTAAACAGCCAACAAGTTGTACGCATTGAATTTGCCCACAAAATGAGTCCAAACCTCCTGACCGTCGATCATCATTAGTGTACCATCGAAATGGCTTTCGAGGATTTTGCATTTGTGATCGGCCATTCCGCGAAGAGAATAGGTTATTTTATTCGCTTTTGTATTTTGAAGCATCACATTCCCATTCTTATCATCGACATTGGTAATGGCAAAAGCCTGTGGTTTTAATCCGTCGAAAAATTGCTTCTTTGCTTTAATGTAAGCATCGAATGTTTTGTGATAATCGAGATGGTCGTGGGTAATGTTAGAGAAAATGGCTCCGTCAAAATCAAGTCCCGAAATCCGGTTCTGGTCAATGGCGTGTGAACTCACCTCCATGAAACAGTATTCACAACCCTCATCAACCATTCTACACATCAGCTGATTAAGCTGAAGCTGATCGGGAGTTGTATGGCTTGCAGGCAGTTCTGCATCATTGATCTTGTATGAAATGGTAGAGATCAAACCAGCCTTGTAGCCCAAACTTAAAACCAACCGGTATAAAAGGGTTACGGTTGTGGTTTTGCCGTTTGTCCCTGTAATACCTACCAATTTTAGTTTTTTCGAAGGCTGCCCGTAAAATTTTGAAGCCATCTCTCCAAGGGTTATCGTTGAATTATCAACTTGTAAAAAGGTTACACCCGCAGGAACTACTTCAGGAAAAGTTTCACAAACAATGGCAATTGCACCCATCGAAATAGCTGTATCAATGTATTGGTGACCGTCGTTATTGGCTCCTTTTATAGCAAAGAACAGATAACCTTGTTCAACCTTTCTTGAATCGAAAGCTAAACCAGCTACCTCAACATGATCACTCCCTTCAATTTTCAGGAGATCATTCCGATCGATTAAATCTTTTAGTGTTGCCATTTTCAATTGTTACAAAACATTTAACTCAATGTCAGATTCACTCTTTGCCCTTTTTGGCACCTCGCTCCAGGTTGAGGAGATTGCCTCAAAACCCTTCCCACTCCGCTTATTTTTGTTTTCAATCCCGACTTCTCTATCAGGTAAACCGCATCGGTGGCACCCATGCCCAATACATTAGGCATCATCAAATCGACAACCTTTCGCGATTTCATTTCAACCGATTTTTCACCTTCAATCGTAGTGACCCAGTCAGCTCCTCTTTCAGGTGACTTATATCTAATTCCCAATTCCTTACATACAATTTTTGTTTCGGGATACAAGCCGTTCATGATCGACGGTAATTTTTTCGTTCCTTTATCTTTTCTGGCAATATCGAGCGATAGGTCGGTTGCATAAATGCAGTCGGCAATATCGCGGAAAACCGGAGCAGCTACATACGATCCGGAATATTGCCCTTTGGGTTCGGATATTACCACAATACAAGAGTATTTTGGGTCATCGGCAGGAAAATAACCAGCAAAAGAGGCCCGGTATTTCCCTTCAGCGTATCCTTTGTTTCGATCTGCAATTTTTGAAGTCCCGGTTTTACCCGCAATCCGGTATCTCGATGTATATATTTGACTTGCTGTTCCCCGTTCAACAACCCCTTCCAACATTTTTTTCATTTTACGAAGGGTCTGATCAGAACAAATCGAATATTTCATCACTTGAGTTCCGAATTTTTCCTCAATAATCCCATTTTCAGAAATAGCCTCAACAAACACGGGTTTCATCATTTTCCCATCGTTGGCTACAGCATTGTAAAATGCCAACATTTGAAGCGGTGAAATCTGAATCTCATAGCCATAAGAAATCCAGGCCAATGAGGTTCCCCACCAGTTGTTATCGGTTGGATATTTAACGTAAGGTTTTGCTTCTCCCTGAAAACCGAGATCAAGTTTTTCGTTGAATCCCAGCCGATAAACCTGATCGATAAAATCTTTCTCGCGCCCTTTATATTTTGTATGAATAATCTTTGCCACCCCAACATTCGATGATCTTTCAAAAATTTGCTTCACTGTCATCTTCCCATGTGCGGCCTTACCATAATCACTATCATAAATGATTTGGTCATAAAATTTCCATTTACCTTCACCTACATCGTATACATCCGAAGTATCAACCTTCCCGTCTTCCATGGCGATCATCAGTGAAACGAGTTTGAAGGTTGAACCAGGTTCGGTACATCCCTCATGCCCCAGCGCGTAATTGTAAATTTCCTGATAACCGTTTCCTGTACGTCCAAGATTTGCAATGGCACGAATTTTACCCGTTTCAACTTCCATGAGGACCGCTAAACCATATTCAGCCTGACTCAGAACAAGCTGTTTTTTCAGGTTACTTTCAACAACATCCTGCAAATAAAGATTGATCGTGGTAATTACATCCTTGCCATTATCGGGTTCTTCAGCAACTATATTGACCCATCTTCCCGAGAGGTTTTGCTGCAGGGCTATACCCGCATCTCCCTGAAGATAATCTTCATACTTTTTTTCAATCCCTGAAATTCCAACATTCCCCTGACTTCCGTCTTCAGCGCCCTTGCTTAACAAACCAATGGTACGGTAAGCTAATTTCCCATGTGGCATGACCCTTACATAATCTTGTTCTGGCATGAAGCCCCCCTTATATTTTCCCCTTTCAAAAATCGGGAACTTACGTGCCCTTTGTAATTCATCATAGCTGATTTTCCGGGGATGAACGAGGTAATAGCGGATCTTTTTCTTGTATGCCTTTAGTAATTCATTCTTAAATTGAAGAGGCGAGCGGTCGCCATATAACTTTGACAAACATATCGCCAGATTATCAACTTCATTCTTAAAAACAGCCCTTACCCCCTGAGCACCTAAGTCGAACCGGATTTGGTAGGATGGAACTGAAGTAGCAAGCACTCCACCATCGGATGAACAAATATCTCCCCTATTCCCATAAATCACCTCGGTTCTGGCTTCAATGTATTTCAACTTGGCTCCCCATTTTTCGCTTCCGGTCAACTGAATAATAACGACCTTAATCACAATACTCACTGAAAACAGAAAGAGTAGTGCAAGAAGCAATCCGTAACGGGCCAATATGATTTTTCTCAAATTCATGCTTTTAATCCCTTACATAAATTTTTACCGGTGGTTCATCAGGCTGTTTCAATCCCAATCCTTTCTTTTCAACTTCTCTTAAGACTGTTGAGTATCGGCTCCTAATCATCAGTTCAGCCTCTACAGTTGCAGACTCCGAGCGCAAATTCCTTACACTGTCCTGAACTACGACCATTTTCCTCAAAATCTTCTCACCTTTGAAACGTGTCGAAATCATCAATAATCCTAAAAATGTAATCAATCCAACTACCGGCAACCACCTCAACACCTGATCATTCACCAGAATATTTCCAAGAAGTATTTGCTTCAAATTGATTTTCTTATTTTTTTTCGAACTGGTTGTCATTCTATGCTTTTTCTGCTATTCTTAATTTGGCGCTTCGAGCCCTTGGGTTTCTCGCAATTTCTTCATCCGAAGGAACAATCACTTTTTTACCTATCGGTTTAAACTTTGATTGTATATTTCCAAAAAAATCTTTTTCAATTTCTCCCGTAAAATCACCCTTTTGAATCAGATTCTTCACCAACCTGTCTTCAAGTGAATGGTAGCTAATTACAACTAACCGCCCCCCGGGCTTCAACACATCAACGGCATCCATCAGAAACGACTTTAGTACTTCCAACTCCTGATTAACCTCAATCCTCAACGCCTGAAATACCTGAGCCATGTATTTATTGGCAGCTTTCTTGGGCACCAATGGTTCAATGACCCTGCAAAACTGTTGCGTGGTTTCGATGCGCTCTGATTTTCTTGCTGCAACAATTACCGAAGCAGTTTTCCGGGCATTTGGAAGCTCGCCAAATTCCTGAAATATTTTAATCAGAGCCGACTCATCATATTCGTTAACTATTTGTGCTGCTGTAATTTTGGCTGATTGATTCATCCGCATATCAAGTTTTCCATCAAAACGGAAAGAAAAACCACGATCCGGAACATCAAAATCATGAGAAGAAACTCCTAAATCGGCTAATATTCCATCAACCTGTTCAAATCCATGATAACGCAGAAAATTTTTCAGGAACCTGAAGTTATGCTGAATAAAAATCAACCGATCATCATTAATAATATTGTGTAGGGTATCCACATCCTGATCGAAAGCCAACAAAGTCCCTTTCCCCAAGGTTTCAAGAATTTTTTCAGAGTGACCTCCTCCCCCGAAGGTTGCATCGATATATACCCCTTTCGAACCTATCGCTAAACCATCAACCGATTCATTCAACAATACAGGTATGTGAAATTTCGCTTCCATGAGGTATAATTAAGTATTTTGTCCTCCACCCAGGAATTCTTCAAATAATCCACCGAATTCATCATCGGGCAACATGGCTTTCCTATATTCTTCGGCATCCCACAAACGAATACGATCACCTTGCCCGGTAAAAATCACATCCTTTGAAATACCTTTCTTCTCGTAGTATGAATTGGGAATATTTAAACGACCGTTTTCGGCCACAGAAATCTTAACAAAATTTTGATAGAATTTATCCAGCAAACGGCTTTGACGTGGATCGTTTGGGTTTAATCTCGATTTGATAAACTCCAACCTTTTATGCCATGAATTAATTGGGTATAAGTTCAGACATTTCTCATAAGGATCAAGTTCAGCTGTCATTACCCATTCAAAAGACTCTCCCAATTCCCGTTTATAAGCTGAGGGTAAAACGACCCTTCCCTTATCGTCGATCGTGGCATTATATTGGTTTGAAAATTCGGGCATATAGATTTAGTCAAATAAAATCCAAAAATAAAACTTATTCCACTTTATTACAATTTTATTCCACCTTATTCCACGCCATTCCATTATTATTCTCGAAAACTTTTCAACAATTTGTTGAAAATCCACTCGGTTACTGTCTATCTGTTGAATTTCAATGAAGAAAATGGTGTTATAGCAGATCAAAAGAATTAAAGGAATATTTACACTTCAACTGAATATTTCAAATAGAGATAACATACAATCCCTATTTTGCCCGCTCCAGCATTTTTTAGTAAAAAATTTGTATTTTTCGGGGCATAAAAAATCAGAAATGGAAGGAGAAATACAGCAAAAAAGTTTCCAACCAATTGATATCAGAAACGTTGTCAGGGGAAAAAATCCAAAAATTGCCAAGAAGATTCCCGGCTTTGTTTACAACTACTTTTCTAAAATATTGCATTTAAAAGAGTGGAATGAGTTTTTGAAACTTCATGGTGATTTAACTGGTGCTGAATTTGTTGATGCTTTTCTGAAATCACACAACATTCAATATGAATTTATTGGGACTGAAAATATACCAGGTGACCAAAAATTCATTTTTGTCAGCAACCATCCTTTAGGTGGTGCCGATGGTGGCATCATTCTAAAATTCATGAATGAAAATCTGGGGGTTTCTAAGTGCCTGACCAACGACTTCTTAATGGAACTAACCCCATTAAGTAATTGGTTCATACCTATTAATAAACTAGGAGGGCAATCGCGCAACTCAATCGACCGTATAGAGCAACTGTATTTATCAGATGATCAAATATTGATATTCCCTGCCGGTTTGTGCTCCCGGAAAATAAAAGGAAAAATTGTTGACCTTCAGTGGCAAAAACATTTCATCCAAAAAGCTGTTCAGTACAAAATTGATATAATACCCATCTTTTTTGAAGGAAGAAATTCTAATTTCTTTTACAACCTTGCCAACATACGTAAATTCCTGAAAATCAAATTCAACATCGAGATGATTTACCTTGTTGACGAATTGTTCAAGCACGAAAACCATACATTCAGAATCTATTTTGGCAAACCCATTCCTTACACAACGTTCGACCATTTTAAAAAGCCCATCGACTGGGCAAAAGAAGTAAAGAGAATTGCATACCAAATTCCTCAGACTATTTGTAAATAACCGGATGGAATAGGTATAACTGAGTTAAAGTATTAAAATGAATAAGATGAAGGATATTGTTCCAAAACTACCATTAGAATTAATTGAAGCAGAGCTTACCACTGATAAATTCCTCAGGGAAACAAACAAAGGAGGAAACCAAATTTATATTGTTACAGCTCTAAATTCTCCCAACATTTTTCATGAGATCGGGCGGTTAAGGGAAGTTACTTTCCGGCGCGCCGGAGGTGGAACCGGATTAGAAACTGACATCGATTTTTACGACACCTGCGAGGTGCCTTACAAGCAGCTTATTGTTTGGGATCCTGATGCCAAAGAAATTCTTGGCGGATATCGCTATCTTTTAGGAAATAACCTTAGCTACGACGAAAAGGGAGAACCCAATCTGGCAACAGCTCATTTATTCCATTTTACTGAAAAATTCAAAACCGAATATTTGCCTTATACCATTGAGTTGGGCCGCTCATTTGTTCAACCCGATTATCAATCGAGCAAAGCCGGCGCAAAAGCGCTTTATGCACTTGATAATTTATGGGATGGACTTGGAGCTTTAACGGTCGATCACCCCGAAATGAAATACTTCTTCGGAAAAGTAACCATGTACACCCACTTCAACATTGAAGCTCGAAATTACATCTTAGCTTTCCTTAAAAAATATTTTAATGATCACGAAGAATTGGTTTACCCAAGAGAAAAATTCTTGATTAATATTGATTTTTCAAAAGCCGAAAAGGTCTTCATTCACAACAATATAAAAGATGATTACAAGATCCTTTCTAAAAAAGTGCGCGAGTTGGGCGAAAACATTCCACCATTAGTCAACGCTTATATGAATCTTTCGCCCTCCATGCGTTCATTTGGCACAGCGGTTAACGACACGTTTGGCGATGTGGAAGAAACAGGAATCATTGTAACCATCAAAGACATTTATGAGGCCAAAAGAGACCGGCACATTAAAACATATATCGGACCAAAAGATCGTTCAAAATTATATAGATTCATAAAAAGACTCCATCGGTAAGTCTTTGTGGCAGATTTTGTTTGCGCCTTAGAGGACAATAACATTGAGGGAAAAACTCAGATTAATAAGCCCTTCCCTCTTTCCCTTCATAATATTGAATGAACGAAGTATTTACAACTTTGTTTCCACCAGGTGTTGGGTAATCGCCCGTAAAGTACCAGTCACCGGTGTGGCCTGGACATGCTTTATGAAGGTTTTCAACGGTTTGAAAAACCAATTCAACTTCAGCAATACATTCATCGGGTCGAAGCATATCAGCCATTTTTTTCGAAATCTGTTCGTCGGTAAATGGTTTATATATTTCAACCACAAAATTTACGATTTCTTCTTTTGGCAAATTTCGTTGTTCGTAGCATTTCTGATAAACCGTTTCAATAATATCTTCCTGTCCGGTTTCTTTCAAAAGGGCAATCGCCGCATTGAAAGCTGCAAATTTCCCAAGTTCGGCCATATCAATTCCGTAACAATCGGGATACCTTATTTGTGGAGCAGAAGATACAATGATGATTTTTTTAGGATGTAACCGGTCGAGTATCCTCAGAATGCTTTGTTTAAGTGTTGTTCCCCTCACGATTGAGTCGTCGATAATAACCAGCGTATCAATCAGGTTTTTCACTATCCCGTAGGTAACGTCGTAAACGTGGGCAACCATATCGTTTCTTCCACTGTCGTTCGAAATGAAAGTTCTTAGCTTTACATCTTTGATCGCAATTTTTTCCATTCGTGGTTCAACGGCAATGATTTCGGCTATAGATTCTTCGGTAAGGTTCCCGTTCAGTGCTTTTATTTTATCCCTTTTCCAATCGAGAAGGTGTTCGCGAACACCCTCCATCATTCCATAAAAAGCTGTTTCTGCGGTGTTTGGAATATATGAAAAGACTGTGTCCTGAAAATTGTAATCGACTTTTTCGAGAATTGTTGGCGTTAATAAATGGCCCAGGGCTTTTCGTTCGTTATAAATATCCCTGTCGCTTCCCCGCGAAAAATAGATCCGCTCGAAAGAACAAGCTCTACGTTTATGAGGAACACGCACAATTTCATTATAAATCCTTCCATCACTTTTTACAATAAGTGCTTCCCCTGGATTTATTTCTTTTACCTGTGCGTATTGCACATTCATGACAGTCTGAATAACAGGACGTTCTGAAGCCACCACTACAATTTCATCGTCGTGGTAATAAAAGGCAGGCCTGATTCCCCATGGATCACGTGTAACAAAAACATCGCCATGACCTAACATTCCAGCAACAGTATATCCTCCATCCCAGTCGCGTGAAGCGCTTTCAAGTATTTTTCCAATTTCGATATTATCCTCGATCGCATGAGAGATTTCAATATTCGAAAGCCCTTCATTCTTATATTTCCTGAAAAGTAATTGGTTTTCTTCATCGAGAAAATGCCCAACCTTTTCAAGGATTGTAACTGTATCGGTATAGGCGCTAGGGTGCTGTCCCAATTCTACAAGCAAATGAAAAAGTTCATCGGTATTGGTAAGGTTGAAGTTACCGGCAAGCACTAGATTTCTTGATCGCCAGTTATTTTGACGCATTACAGGATGTGCAAATTCGATTGAATTCCGGCCAAAAGTTCCATAACGAAGATGCCCCAGATAGGCCTCACCCGAAAAGGGAAGGTTCGCTTTTGCCCATTCAGGATCTTTAAATTTTCCTGGATTCTTCTTTTCGGCTTTTTGATAAATTTTAAATATCTGGTCAAAAATGTCTTTAATTGGATTTGGTTTTATAGAACGCAACCTGTCGAGATATTCTTCACCGGGGGTATAGTCAATTTTAAGCGATACCAATCCTGCGCCATCCTGTCCCCGGTTGTGTTGCTTTTCCATTAGCAGGTAAAGCTTGTTCAAACCGTACATCCATGTTCCGTACTTTTCTTTATAAAATTCGAGGGGTTTAAGCAACCTTATCATTGCCACACCACATTCATGCTTAATAAGTTCGCTCATTGAGTTTTAAAACAATAACTTAAATATCTGTTTCATTTTCATCTAAATCCGGAAAGTTTATAAAATCATCGATGATATAAACAGACGGAAACTCATTCTTAATAAAATATTTAAGCTTAATTGCCTCACTTTTGGTTCTAAAGTCACCAACTCTTACTTTAAAGTCGGGTGACTGAAACAATACATAAACTTTAATATTTTCGTGATTTGAAATAAACTTGGCTTTTGCCTGATAGGCAGCATCTTTTGTACCCTGAAAAATTTGAACCCTGTAACCATCAAATCCACCTTTGCGAAGATTTTCTTCACGATGTATTTGCAACAGGGTATCGACTCTTGAATCTGAATTAATTATTAAATGTTTATCCCAACTTTTATCGGGATCGGATTGAGCAAGATATAAACTGTTTTTTTCAGATTTCTGTTCCAGATTTCTTTGATTATTGGAATTTCCAACAAGTTGGTTTTGGGCATTCAGAGTAATTGATACTCCAAAAATGAATAATGATACGATAATTAATTTTCTCATTATCAGGCTTTGATGTTAAACTCAGGTAATTTTTTACATTAACAAAGATAGTTGATTTTAAAGAGAAAAGCAGTACCAAATATTGATACTGCTTTTCATTTTCTATGGATATTATATTTAACCGCATTTGGAATGGCCGCAATCTTTGCAGGTGAGACATCCCTCCTGATAGATTAGGTTTTCGGAGCCACAATTCCCACATTCCGAACCTTCTGCACGTGTTCCGTCCGGGATGTATTTTTTCAGGGCTCGGGCTACGCCGGCTTTCCATGTATTGATTGAGTCATCGTTGAATAGAAGGCTTGAAACCAGCTCAACAACCTTGTGTATAGGCATTCCATAACGTAATGTTCCGGAAATCAGTTTTGCATAATTCCAAAAAACCGGTTCAAACTTATAGGAAAGTCCTTCCATGGTCGTTTTATATCCACGTTTGTTTGTGTATTGAAAATCGTACCGGCTTTCTTCACCATCTTTTTTCTTTAAGATAGTACCATTGGTCACTGAACGGGGTATTAATAAGCCCTCTTCATCGTCGGCCAAACCGGTAAAAATCTCGTACGGACGGCCATCGATCAAACCAATGAAAGCTATCCACTTTTCGCGATTATTCTGGAACCGAACAACATCTGCTTCCAAACATTCAGGACGCTTGGTTGGGAAGATAGATTCAATTCCCGCGTCTGTTTTTTTCCTTTTATCAGAAATCAGAACCCCTGAACGTGAGCCTTCACGATAAACGGTAACGCCCTTGCAACCAGACTTCCATGCTTCAAAATAAACTTGATTTACAAGGTCTTCGTTTACATCTTCGGGCATATTGATTGTAACGCTTATCGAATGATCGACCCATTTTTGTATTCTGCCCTGCATCCTTATCTTGCTTAACCAATCAACATCGTTTGATGCTGCTTTGTGATAAGGCGATAATTTGATCAATTCGTCGAGTTCTTGTTGTGAGTATTTTCTATGAATATCGTGTCCATTAACCTCCATCCATGTTAAGAACTTATGGTGAAAGATACTGTATTCTTCCCAGCTATCGCCAACTTCGTCAACAAAGTCGACCTGAACATCCTTATCGTTCGGGTTAACCTTACGGCGCCGAGTGTAAACAGGTAAAAATACGGGCTCAATCCCCGAGCTAGTCTGGGTCATCAGGCTGGTAGTACCGGTTGGAGCAATGGTCAAAAGCGCAATATTCCTACGCCCGTGTTGAACCATATCGGCATAAAGGTCAGGGTCAGCAGCTTTTATTCTGAGGATAAATGGATTGTTCTTTTCCCTGTTTGCATCGTAAATAGCAAATGCGCCACGCTCTTTCGCCATTTGAACCGACGAACGGTATGCTTCGAGTGTAACTGTTTTATGAATTTCTTCTGAAAAATCGATAGCAATTTCACTGCCATAGCGCAACCCCAAAGCAGCTAACATATCA
>Ga0209800_10004155_pt1 | contig 10884 bp, 8 predicted proteins | sample Higcelweek8metaG_FD_187174 | JGI IMG/M metagenome (GOLD analysis project Ga0209800, IMG submission 187174) | Freshwater pond sediment microbial communities from the University of Edinburgh, under environmental carbon perturbations - High... | ecosystem: Environmental > Aquatic > Freshwater >... | reverse complement strand
CGTGACGGCAATCATGTCCTACTTCGTTACGAGGGAGGCATTCGGCACAAGACGGATCACAGGCATGCTGCTGGGGTTTGCCGGCATGTGCGGCATCTTCTTTTTCCGCGGAGGCGACAATTTTTCCGAACTGGATGCCTCTTCGTTCGCGGGGGATATCATGGCTATTCTGGCGGGAATCTGCTGGTCGGCTTACACGGTCTGGGGCAAGCGGCTGGTCGATGAATACGGCGGCCTGGTCGCGGCGGGAGGTTCCTTCCTGTTCGGCACGGCGGCGATGCTTCCGATCATGCTGCTGGGCGGAGCGCATGTGACACTGACGGTTTCTGCGCGGGGCTGGCTCATGATCCTGTATCTGGGCATTGTCTCCAATGCTCTTGCCAATGCCTGCTGGTATTCCGCCCTGAAATATCTGAAGCCGGGCGAACTCGGAGCCTTCGGATATATCAGTGTGATGATGACCTTCACTATGGCAGTCTGCTGTCTGGGAGAAAAAATTTCCACTGGATTCATGGTCTGCCTGGTGGTCATTTTGCTCGGCACGGGGATGATGGTGAAAAGATCTGTCGGAAATGGATAAGGGGAGGGGTCAAAAACCGGAGGTTTGTGACCCCCATGCACGGGCATTCCTGCGATCCGAAGACCTGAAAAATGGTGGAATCCGAACTCAAGAATGTTGCGTCTGCGCTGGACCCCCTCTTCCGGGCCTATCGCGGCAAAGGTGGTCTGCAAGGCGTTCCGCTCCAACGGATGCACGGTGACGGTCAACGCCTCGGATCGTGAACTGGAAGGACTTCCGCCGAGGGGTCGGAAGGCGTTCCGTGCGGACCTGTCTCCAGATTGGCGCTTTTCCCGGAAATTGTCGGACGGTGAACCGGTCCGTGGTCTCCCGCGCGCCAGATGCGCGGCGGAAGCCCGGTTACGGCGGTGAACTGCCTCGAAAAGTAATTGGCGTCGTTGAAACCCGCCTTCATGGCGATGTCCGTGACCGAGAGCGAGGTGGTCATGAGCAGTTCCTTGGCTTTGGCAAGCCGCATCATCAGCAGATACTGGATCGGGGATTCCCCGATCTTGTTTTTGAACAGTCGTCTGAAATTTGTTACGCTCATTCCGGCGACTTCCGCCAGGTCCGTCAGTTTGATGTCGTGCTGGAAATTTTCTTCCATGAAGGAAAGCACCGGTGCGAGTTTGCCCGCCCCCGCCGCTTTTTCGGGCGTCAGCTCATATGCCTGACGCGAAAACAGAAGGATGGCTTCGACAAGAAGGATGTTGAGAGCGGTCCGGTATCCCGGCCGGGCGAGCGCCTGTTCATCGGCAATCTTTACCACGAGCTGATCCAGCTGTGTGAGCGTCAGGTCGTCCACAAACAACATTTTCCGGGCGTTGGTACGGATTCCGAACAGATTGTTGAACCCATCCATCAGTGAAAAGTCCTCCATGAACCCCTGAATGGATTCCATGTCGAACAGAAACGTCAGCAGGGAAAGATGAGTGATGTCTTCGTAATAGTGCTTCTGTCCCGGCAGGATCAGGCAGACGGACCCGGTGTACAGGGGGTATTTCACTCCATCGATGACATGAGTGGCATTTCCGGTTTCGACCGCAACCAGTTCATAGAACGGATGACTGTGCTCCGGCACGCGTTCGTCGGTGTAGTGAACCGCTTTGAGTGCGCTGATTTTCTGCTGGCCGAAACGTGCATACGCATTGAATTTGGAGGCAGCCGGCTCTCTGATTTTTTTCATCATGTTTTTTTCTCTCTTGCCTGTAATGTAGCCTTCTTTTTGCGGAAAACAAATCTCCAGTGAAACCTTTTGGACAAATAGTCCTTTTGGATGGACAGATTGTCATGACATAATTCTTGTTCCCAGGATATAAATATCATTGGAAAAAACGGAAATGACGGCATCTTCAATTTTGCGGAGAGCAAAGAAATAAATGCGGAATGAGCGGTTTCCGGAAACGACGTACATGCATATCCGGACTGAAGACCGGAGACTTCAGATTCTCGATCCGCCCCGTTCATGGTTTTTCCTGTTGCCGGAAGGACGTGAAGCCGCCGGATTTCTTTTTCAGAGGGAAATGCGCATTCCGTCCCGCGCGATGAGGGCCTGTTCGCGTGTGGCGATGGCCTCCTGTTCGGCTTCGTTTTCCGGCCAGAGGGTCCGGCCGCGGTGGCTGAAGACGACCCGGGAAGAGGAGTCCATGTTTCCTGATTGTGTCAGGGCATTCCGCATGGTGCGGATCATGGAAACATCGCAATGGTCGAAAATCCGCCAGTCTCCGGGAGCCGACATGGTGGCGTCCCAGATGGCAAGGTCGATGTGGGTTTTGCCGATCAGCTGGTGTTCCTGCGAGGTCATCCATGCTCCGTCCAGTTCGTAGAGGAGGTTTCCTTCAGGACTTTCGACGAGGTAATGGAATGCTTCTTCCTTCGGGTTGCAGAGCACATGGCTGGCCGGCAGCGCTGTGAATTGGAATTTTCCGATGGCAAAACGGTTTCCGGCCGTCAGCGGATGGCAGATACAGTTCGGCGACTCCACCAGGGCGCATGCCTGAGGAGATCCCCAGAAATTCAGTGGATGCTTCCGGGACTGGTTGGCCAGGACGGTCACCAGATGCGGACGATAGTGGTCGTCATGGCTGTGCGTCAGCACAATATCGGTGATGTCCGCCGGAGTGACGCCATAACGCAGGATGCTTTTGACCGCTGTGGCTCCGCAGTCGAAAAGAATATGACCGTCCAGCAGCGTGGTGGTGCTTCCGAGAACTTCCGGTTCGCCGTAATGATCCCAGTCGTAGTCCGCCGCACCGGTTCCCAGAAAGAATAATTCCGTCATTTTTTTCTCCATGATGTTTGGTTCCCGCCCCGGAAGAGTCCGGGTTCAGACAAAGTGAAAAATATATTCGCGGGATATTTTACAATAGCGAGGATAAAAAACTTTTTCAAGGGGAAACAGGAAGCATTTTTCATGTATTTCCGGGAACGGGAAAAGAATTCTTGCGCAGTTTTTAAAAAAAACGATTATTTTCAAAAAGGGCTCTTGCAATCTAAAAACATTATATTATATTAAAGATAATATGAATTTTATGAAAATGAGGCTGCTGAATGAATTTGCCGAAATATTCCCAAGTTCAATATGGGGTTCTGAACCTGATAGCGGAACGCAAATTGAAAGAGGGCGACCGTCTGCCCGTTGAGAAAGATCTGGCTTCCCAGTTCGGGGTCAGCGTGGTGACGGTCCGCAGCGCTATGAAGAATCTGGAAGACCGGGGGATCCTCACGAGGCAGCAGGGACGCGGGACCGTTCTGAACAAGGTGATCGAGCCTCAAGCCCAACTGGGGACCATTCTGTATCTGGATATCCGCGAAAGTCTGGACGGCCCGGTTCTGCGCAATACGCAAATCGACCTGGCGCAACTGGAGCTGTCGGTTGCCGACAGCGGATATACGATCCGTTATCAGGTGGCTCGGCGTGTTCCGACCCATTCCCTGGTTCATTCCCTGCAGGATGTCACGGGCGTGCTGATCGCCGGGTACATCACCGAAGAATGGCTTCAGCTTCTCGAAGGACTGGATATTCCGCTGTGCTTGTCGGATCGGTTTATTCTGAACAGATTCCCCGTTTTGCCCATGTGGACATCGATTGGAAGTCCATGACGCGTGCCGCCCTGGATTTCTTTGTTTCGCGCGGAATGCGGAAAATCGGAATGGTGACCGGGGCCGGATTTTATGAACCCACCCGGCGGCTGCTTGCCGCTTACCGGGATGGCATGGCCGCACACCGGCTCCCTTACAAGGAAACGATGGTCTGCATTCCGGAAAATGACAATGCCCGTGTGGCGATCCGGAAATTTCTGGAAGTCAATAAAGATCTGGATGTCATTTTAGTCGAGTACGGCAAGTATGTTTACCTTCTCGGGGAACTGCTGGACCTGGAAAGGAAATCGCCTTTCATGGGAATCATCGGTTTGTTCCGCCAGTTGGAGCAGCTTCCCGCCCGGGTGATGAACGTGGTGCCGGATCAGGACATCTGGCATGCCTCGGTGAAGGCTCTGATCCAGCAGATGACCAATCCTTCCGCCACGAAAAAAAGAATTCTTCTGGGAAATGTTTTTGTCAACGATCAGTCTGTGAATAATGAAATTTTAAAGAGAAAGGGATGAAAAAATGAAAACACAATGGACGGGAAGGAAAAGAGTGCGGAAACAAAACCATTTCACTTTTACATTGATAGAGCTTCTGATTGTGGTCGCAATCATAGCGATTCTTGCGGGGATGCTGCTTCCTGCGCTGAATCAGGCGAGGGAAAAAGCCCGGGCCATTTCCTGTGTCAGCAACATGAAACAGATCGGATTAACGCACATTTTATACCGGAATGACTTCGCGGGATGGTTTGTGCCGGTTTCCCGTGCGACTTATACAAAGAGCTGGGATGACGACAGCAAGGAGGTCTGGGCCTGGAGATTTTTCTCCATGAATTACACCAACAGCCCGAAGGGTTTCTTCTGTCCCACGCTGAAGTCGGTATATACGCTGTCCTCGCTGACCGGAAGCAGTTCTCTTTTTGTCAATTACAAGGAGACTCCCGGACTCTGGCGGATGGTCGGTTATTCCTACAATGGCCTCTTCGGAGGATGGAACAGTGTGGGCGGGACCTATTGCGGGATAGAGTCGCTCACGAAGGAAACCCGTGTTAAAATGCCCGATAAAAAGCCTCTCCTCATGGAGTCGCTGGCCGATACGACATCAATCATATCCACCAGCGAACATTATTCCCTGCATGTTTTCAATGCGGCGTGGGTGGGGTCCTACAATACGGATGCCGTCTGGTCGAATTTTGCCACGCCTCACGGGAACAGGAATATCACCAACTACAGGAATTCCATCGGAAACGGAAATATTGTCTGGTCGGATGGTCATATCTCGACAATGTACCGTGCGAACTGGCAGCCAGGACAATGGGCTAACTGGCATTATTTCCTTCCGGACCATTCCGCCTTTCCGTCGGATTATCTTAAGAAGTAATGTTTCCGGAGTTCTGTTTTTCGAAAAAGAATTTTATAATAAGGATGGATGTCATGTTGAGAACAACCAGCGGCGCATTGTTTCTTTTTTTCGGACTTGCCCTGTCGGCGGCGGAACCGGAAATCTACTTTTCATTTGACCGCTCTTCCCGGGCGGATTTCGGCGGAGCTGCCGGAAGCAAAGAGGAAATCGCCGGAACTGTCGGCGAACGGGGCGTGGAAGGGAAAGTCATTCGCGGAACGGACAAGACATCGGACGCCATGCTTTCCGACGGCCTTTCCGGGAAAGCGCTTCAGCTCGGGAACAGCCGGGATAAAAAAGCGGTTCAGACGGTAGAATATGTTCCGTTTGCTCCGCTTTCGGCAAAGGAAGGCTGTATCAGTTTCTGGATTCGCCCGAATGACTGGGACGGAAAAGATCATCAGAACTTTCACCATTTTTTCGGGGCCATGAACGGAGCCGAGCGCCTGGTGGTTTATAAATTCCGCGATAATTCCAAACTGGTGTTTCTTCTCGGAAGCCTTGCCAAAAACGGAGTGACCACTTCAATCGGCGCGGACATTTCCGGTTGGGAGAAGAATTCCTGGCATCATGTCTGCGCCGTATGGAATGCCAAATTCATGGAACTGTATGTGGATGGCAAAAAAATGGCGGAATCTCCGCGGAAAACGCCTCCGGGTCCGGATTTCACGAAGTTTCAGCTGGGGGAATACTGGCATGGAAACCCGGGCAGCAGTTCTCTCGACGAACTGCGCATCTATGGGAAAAGTCTTTCCGCACAGGACGTCCTGAAGGATTTTCTGCTTCATGCGTCGAAAGCGGTTTCCAATTCCGCTCCCGTGTCGATGGGCGTCGGGATCGGGAAGCCGACGGTGAATGGCATGGTTGAACCGGGCGAATATGCTCTTTCCGTTTCCGGAATGAATAGTTCCATGAATGCGAATGTGCAATACTCTCCGAAACAGTCTCTCTGCCGTTTCGCCTGGGATGAGGAAAATCTGTATGTGGCCTTTCAGTCGCCGGTTTCAGGAGGCCTGAAGACATCTCATTCCGTGCGTGACGCGAATCTCTGGGAGGATGATGCCGTAGAAGTTTTTTTTTCGGGATTTGACGGAAAAAAGGATCTTTACCAGTTCATTTTCAACAGCGGGAAGGGGATCTACGACTCCCGGAACCGGAAAAGCGACTGGCAGAGCAGCGGCGTCCGGTTCGAGTCAGGAGTGAAGGATGGCCTCTGGACTTTCGAGTGCGCAATTCCATGGAAGAATTTCAATTTCGTTCCGGCGGACGGCAAAAATTTCCGGATGAATCTCTGTCGTGATTTTGTACGATCCAACGAGTGGACCTGTCTGGCTCCCGGCGATTATTTCGCGGTTCCTTCCTATGCGAAAGTCACCCTTCTGAAACAGGCGCCTTCTCTTGAATTGCCTCCTCTCGGAGAACTCTACGGCGGAAAGATCCAAAGCCGGCTTTCCCTTGCCGGTACGGGAACCGATACCGTGAAGGCAAAACTGTCCGTGAAAGCGCCCATTTTCCCTTTCACGTTTGAAAAAGAATACCGGCTCGAAGCCGGAAAGAGCGCTGTTACGCCAATCGCCGGACGCGTCCCAGAAAGCGGGAATCTGGAGATTTCGGTCGATTCAGAGAAATGCGGAATTCTGTACAGAAACACCATCTCCTACAGGACGCTTCTGCCGGTGCGGCTGGCCTGCATCTATACCGATATCCCGGAACAGTCGCTGGTGATGGAGGTCGAAAACACCAGGCTTCTGACCGGAAAAAACAAGCTCCATCTGATTCTGGAGGACGTCAAAACCGGAAAGAACGCATTTGAGAGCACGCAAGTGATCCCGGATGACCAGCCGAAAACGCCGGTTCGTTTCTCCATCCGGCCGCTGCCGGAAGGAGAATATACGCTACGCTATGCGTTTCTATCTCCGGATGGCCGGGAACTGTTCAAGGATTATGAGGCTTATGCGAAATATCCGGAGGTTCGCCCCTGGACCCATTGTTCCTGCGGGCTCACGGATGTGGTTCCCCCTCCGTGGAGCGCCCCGAAATCAACGGACGATTCCTTCGAATGCTGGGGGCGGAAGATTCAGCTGGGAGGAAAGGGACTGATCCGGTCCATGATTTCGCAGGACAGAGAACTTCTTTCCGCTCCCGTGTCGTTGAAATGGAACGGAAAAGTTCTGAATTTCTGCGCGACGGTCCAGAAAAAGGGCGTCGGGTTCACTGACTTCAAACTGGTTCCGGAGGACCGCGGCATTCCCCTTGAAATAACCGTGCATGCGGAATTCGACGGCCTCCTCTGGTTCACCCTTTCCCTGCTGCCGGATGCCCGCGGGAAATTGGATTCACTGTCGCTGGAGGTTCCTTTGAACCGAGCGAATGTGACCGGGTTTGATGACTGTTCTTCCATCATGGAAAAAAAGGATCTGGCGAATGCGCCGAACAGTTCTTTCTTTGTGAATCCGGCGGAAAAGCCTTTTTTCTGGTGCGGCGGCGATGATGTCGGACTGATGGGCGGTTCTGCTTCCCGCAGAGGCTGGCACTTGCGAGATAAAGCGAAAGGGCTGACCGTTTCGGTTCAGGATAAAACGGTGGTTCTGGACCTTGCTCTGGTGGATTCCCCGCTGAATCTTGCGGACCGGCGTTCCCTTGAGTTTTATCTTCAGCCCACTCCCGTCAGGCCCAGGAACACCGAGATGCAGAAATACCGGATCGGACGGAACATGATCTGCTGGGGGGAATACGTGACCCTCTTTTTTGCGCACAAGCGGCCGGGGAAATTCAGCGAACGCCACCTGACGTATTTCCGCGAACAGCAGGAGAAAAAAGGAATGCGCGTGTTTTACTACAACGCGCCGAAAGGAGCTTCCCCGGTCTCTCCGGAATGGAATTATTTCGGAAAGGAATGGCATTGCTCTCCGCCCCGGCTCGGCGAGTATATGCGGGATGCGCAAACCCCGAACCGGGCTGCCCGCAATATGTATCTTTCGACTTACGGCTGTCTCAACAGTCAGGATTTCTTCGACTTCAAACTGGATTCCATCGGCGGATTCATCCGGAATCCGGAATACAAGGTGAAGGATCTTTATTTCGATCTGACCTGGCCGCGCCCCTGTTCCAATCCCGTTCACGGATGCCTCTGGACCGATGAATTCGGCTACCGGCATCAGGACAACGACCTCAAGAGTCTCCGGCTGCTGATGAAGCGTCTTTACATCACCCTGAAAGAAAAGACGCCGGACGGACTGTTCCGGGGACATATCCTCTCCGCCCGTGTGCCGTCGGATGTTTTTTTCGACAGTCTTGTGGTCGGCGAACTGTATGACCGGCATATTGTCAACGGGAGCAATTACTACGGAGTCCTTACCCCTTCTCTGATGCGGATTGCCTATGCTTCCCGCGATAATGAGATGGACGTTGACTTCATTCCTCAGTTTGAACGGGCCTTACAGCTTTTCGCTCCGGAAAAATTCGCCGTCATGAACCCGGAGGAGACGGAGCTGGATCGCGCCATCTGCCATTACCTTGGATATATGCTGGTCCATGACCTCGGCACATGTCCGACCCCGAAAAACGCCCGCATGAAAGAGTTTTTCGAAACCCGCGACCGGATTGCCGTGAACGGGAAATGGACTTTCCACCCTTACTGGAAGCCGGAAAGTTCTCCGGTCCGTCCGTCCTTTGCTAAAAACCATGTGATGGCAAGCGCGTTTTCCAATCCCGGAAAAGTTTCGATTGCCGTTTTGAATGACTCCGACGAGACGGAAAGGCTTTCCCTGATTGTGGATACCCGTCGGCTCGGACTGGAGGACAACAGGATGGGCAAAGAACTGATTGCCGGAAAAGACATCCGGCTTGTGAATGGAAAAATCGAATCGGAAATCGGGCCGCGCGCCCTCCGGATTTTTGTTTTCGACTGACCGCTTTCAAGCCGTTCAGAATCCCCTGATTCCTCATGCGGGACAGCCCGGATTTTCCTCAGGAACGGGGCTGCTCCTCATTGCCAGCGGCGGCGATTTCTTCCTCCGTGGGGGCAAAGGCATCATCGAATTCAGGGGTGTTGTTTCCGTCTCCTTCGATGTCAACCGCTTCGTGCGTGGAAATGGCCTGAAGACTGGCGGCGGCTGTTTCGACAACGGCGGGTTCTTCCTTTTTTCTCAGGCGGTCATAATGTTTTTTGACTTTTTCCGCCACATCCATATAATTGACATTGGCCGCATAAATCTGTTTGAAGCATTCGAACGCCTTGTCATCTTTGCCCATGCGTTCATAGGCGGCCCCGAGATAATAAATGGCGCGCATTTTCTGGACGTCCATGTAGGGCATTTCCTTGAGGGCCTCTTCGAACATGTCGATCGCCATGTCATACTGTTCCTTGATGGCGAAACAACGTCCGATGTAGATCATCGAGGCCAGCTTGCGCTGTGGATTGAGTTTTGCATGCTGGAATTCCTCAAGGGCTCTGTCGATCATTTCCAGTTCAAAATAGAGAAGGGCGAGATCGTAGCGCACCTGAAGGTCATTAGGATAATTCTTGACGCGGACGAGGCCGCACTGAATCTGATAATCCGTAACGGATTTGCGGGCTTCATTCACTTCTTCAGGAGTAGGATTGGAAGTGGCGATCATCTCTTCGATATGCTCTTCGGCCAGAGCCACGTTGGAACGCTCGATGGCCTTGTCCACCACGAGGTCCAGAAGTCCCTGCTTCTGTGCCAGCTTGTTGAAGGCGTCGATGGCCTTTTCATGCATGTTGACGCGCTGGTAGAAATCTCCGAGTTTTCGATAGACTTCAATGGTGCCCTGGCCCGCGTCCACGATCTGTTCGTAGCGGCGGATCATTTCCTTGATGTCCTCTTCGGAACGGATGATCCGGTCGCCGCGTTCGAGGTCGCTCATGTCCGGCAGATTGGTTCCATTGTTCTTGGTGGCGACTTTGCTCTTTTCCGCCGCGGCCGCGCTGGCTGCGTTCTGCGCCATGGTTGCGGTGGCCGCCGCCGCGCGGAGATTGGCTTGTGCCTTCAGGTCGTTCGGGCGCATGGAGACGATTTTCTGGCGGAGCTGAAGAACACGGTTGGCATTGCCTTCCACTTCCTGTAGTGCAATGAGTTCTTCAATGACTTTTTCATTGTTCGGGTCACTCTCCAGAAAACGTTCCAGCGCATCGATGGCAATATAGGAAGTATCCAGCGCTACCGCTACTTCGTAAAGGAAATGCAGTCCTTCATTTGAGTAAAAAGAGGCCAGGGCTTCTTCCGCCAGATTCAACGCTTCACGGGGATCTTTGGACAAAGTCATTTTGCCTTTGAAGATTGACAGTTTGGCCTTGGCCTGCCCAGTGATTTTCTGAAACCCGGTAAGACGCAGCGATTTTTTGATTTCCGCGGAACGGAGAAGTTCGCGGGCGTCCCAGAAACCGGGAACGGCCTTCACAAGATCTTTCAAAAGAGAAACGCCATAATCATAGTTTTTTTTGCTGATAACATCAAGAGCCCGGGAATACATATTCCGCATTCCGCCTGGAACTTCACTAATACTTATTTTATCAATTGCCATAATAAAAAAAAACCTCCGAAACAGCGAAAATGATTTTGAAATTTAACAATATAGGCAGTATATATACAGCGCAAGTTCCATATTGTCAAGTTTTTTTACATGAAAACGAGTTAAAAAAATATGAAAAATAGTTCTACTGTTTGTCTCTTTGCGGAAGATACTGTTTGTGCTCTTTGCACAGCTCCCGGCGGTGCTCTTGCCATCCTGCGCATTTCGGGTCCGGACGCTTTGAAAACAGGAAATGCCGTGTGGCGGGGAAGGTCCGTTCTTTTCCGTGGAAACGCGCG
>Ga0209800_10004153_pt1 | contig 10888 bp, 9 predicted proteins | sample Higcelweek8metaG_FD_187174 | JGI IMG/M metagenome (GOLD analysis project Ga0209800, IMG submission 187174) | Freshwater pond sediment microbial communities from the University of Edinburgh, under environmental carbon perturbations - High... | ecosystem: Environmental > Aquatic > Freshwater >... | reverse complement strand
CAGATAGCCGCCGGCGGCTCCGGCATGCTCGAACCGCTCCGGCTCCGAATATGACTTTATTTTCGGCTGGCATGCCCCTGCCGCAGGGTGCATATCCATGAAGGTGATGAGCGCGTCAGACCATCCCTGTTCAACTGCCACATCCGAGTTGAGAAGGATATAATATTCAGAATCAATCTGTTCAAGAGCCCTGTTATAGCCTCCTGCATAGCCGTAATTCTTGTCCAGCTGTATGACCCTGATGTCAGGGTAATTACCTGTGAGCCAGCCGACAGAGTCATCATCCGATCCGTTATCGGCGACTATTACCTCAGTCCCGGGTGAGGCTGTGGCACTGATGACTCCCGGAAGAAACTTTTCCAGGAAAGCTCGTCCGTTCCAGTTCAGAATGACAACAGCTGTCTTAATCATTTTTTGTAACTCTTTTATGTTTCCAGCGCCGGTGTGACCAAAGCCAGAACTCCGGCTGTTCTCTTATTATCTCTTCCAGTTTGCGCACATGTCTTTCGGTGATGGCATGCGGCGGCTCGTTTTCAGGCCTCTCTGATATCATGGAAGTCTCAACTTCGTAGTAACCCCTTCTGACCTTGATAATGTGTACGAATATTACGGGCATGTCAAGCTTCACGGCAACTTTCTCGGGGCCTGAGAAAAAACCTGTTTCCTGGTTAAGGAAGCTGGTCCAGTAAGTGTGTTCATCAGGCGGAGGTGTCTGGTCGGCAATGAACGCAGTGACAGTCAGTTCTCCGTTTCTTCTGCGTTTTATGATCTCTCTGAGAATGCTTTGCATGGGGGAAGCGACCACTCCGTATTTTGATCTGAGATCACACATCAGCCTGTCAAAGTACTTGTTTTTCAGCGGTTTGTAAATTGTCATAGCTGTGTAACGGGTAAAAAGCGGCATTGAGGACATCCATTCCCAGTTATTGTAATGACTGCAGACTGCCACTATCTCCCGGCCCTCTCCGTATAAACGGTCAATCATTGTCATATCCCTGAACCTGAACCTTCGTGAGATCTCACGGCTGCTCATGTGAGTCACTTTCAGCGTCTCCACAAAGAGATCTGCAAGGTGCCTGTAAAACCTTCTGGAGATTATTTCCAGCTCCGCTATGTCTTTTTCAGGAAATGCATTCCTCAGATTTGCTTCAACCACCTTCTTCCTGTATGACGGAAAGTAATAGAGGAGAACGAAAAAGAGATCTGAGAAAAGGTAAAGTACTCTCAGGGGTAACAGTGTAATTACATAGTTGAGTGCGAAGAAAATATAGAATCCGACAGCTTTCATCTTCCTCAGGGTTCAAAAAGTTCACCGTTCATACTGATGTCGTCACGCAGGGTTGTAAGTTTCACCCGTCTTACAGATCCGGATAATCCTTTCCTGAAGGGAACCACGGTGCGGATGTAGTTTCCTGTAAAACCAGCTATTGTTCCTTCTGTGTCCTCCTTCTCGAAGAGGACATCAGTAATCACTCCCGATGACGACTTCATGAATAACGTACGACGGCTTTCAGAGAGTTTTATAAGTCTCCTGCTGCGTATTTCCTTTTCGGCAGCCGGCACTGCTCCGGGCATTGATGCCGCGGGTGTGCCCGGACGCGGCGAAAATGAGAAGACATGGAGGTAAGTAAGTGGCAGGGCTTCAAGAAAGCGGAGAGTCTCCTCAAAGTCTTCCTCAGTCTCTCCCGGAAACCCTACAATAACATCAGCACCAACTGCAGCTTCAGGCATCTGCTTCCTGATTCTCTTCACCCTGTCTTCGAATACATCACGGCGGTAACGGCGCCGCATCAGTCCCAGTATTTTATCGTTGCCGCTTTGCAGGGGCATGTGTATGTGAGGCATCAGAACAGGCTCTCCGGCAATCAGTTCCACAATAGAGTCAGTAAGGAGGTTGGGCTCAATGGATGAGAGTCTCAGTCTTTCAATTCCGGGGACTTTTACAAGTGATCGGAGCAGTTCTTCCAGTGTTTCTCCGGTACTCCTTCCAAAGTCGCCCACATTTACACCGGTGAGAACAATCTCCCTGACTCCCGATGCTGTCACCGCGGAAGCCTCGGCCACAATCTCAGAAATAAGCGGATTGCGGCTGTTGCCCCTGGCTTTTGGGATAGTACAATAGGAGCAGTGATAGTCACAGCCGTCCTGCACCTTCAGAAATGTTCTCGTTCGGTCGCCGGCTGACCATGAAATATTGAATCCGGCATTTTCAACGGCCTCGCAGGAGTGTACTTCAGCCACACTCTTTTTGTCAAGATTTTTTATGTATGCAGCTACGTCGAACTTCTCGTTGTTACCGAGCACAAGATCCACTCCTTCGATGGCGGCAGCTTCGTCAGGCCTGAGCTGTGCGTAGCAGCCGACAACTGCAATGAAGGCGCCGGGATTGTTGTGAATGATCTTTCTGACGGCCTGCCGGCACTTCCGGTCAGCAGTATCCGTAACGCTGCAGGTGTTTATAACGAAGATATCAGCACTGCTGCCCGGATCTACCCTTTCAAACATATCGTCAGGGAAAGACCTTGCAATAGTCGATGTCTCGGCAAAATTTAGTTTACATCCCAGAGTCTGAAACGCTACCTTTTTCTTCAAAATGAATTCATTACAGTTTCGGCTGCAAAAATAGCTCAAAAAAGCTAACCTACAGCAGCCTGCTCGCCAGTTCGGCCAGGAAGCTCCTTTCTCCCTTGACAAGATTGACATGTGCAAAGAGATCCTGTCCCTTCATCTTGTCTGACAGGTAGCTCAGACCGTTGGATCCGGCATCGAGGTATGGAGAGTCTATCTGCTCTATGTCACCTGTGAATATCATTTTTGTTCCTTCGCCGGCGCGGGTTATGATTGTCTTGACTTCATGCGGCGTCAGGTTCTGGGCTTCATCGACGATGAAGAATATGTTTGAAAGGCTCCGGCCCCTGATGTAAGCCAGGGGTGTTATTACCAGCTTCTCCTCCTTCACCATGTCATTGATGCGTATGAATTCAGGACTCTGCGAGCTGAACCGGTGTTTGATGACTGTAAGGTTGTCAAACAGGGGCTGCATATAGGGATCCATCTTTTCCTTCACATCTCCGGGAAGGAAACCCATATCTCTGTTTGCCAGTGGTACAATGGGCCTGGCAAGAAAGATCTGCTTATAGCGCTTGTACTGGTGCAGAGCCGAGGCCAGTGCCAGGAGTGTCTTTCCCGTACCGGCCTTTCCAGTCAGAGAGACAAGCTGAATATCCGGATTACACAGGGCATCAAGGGCAAAGGTCTGTTCCGCATTACGCGGTTCAATGCCGTATGTTGTTTGTTTGAGAACCCTGATAAGCATCTTTGAGACAGGATTGTAATGGGCCAGAGCGCTGGACCCGCTGTTTCGCAGTATGTAAAAATGGTGCCCCAGCTCCTCATCCTTTATCTTCAGGTCTCCTACGGGAACTCCCTCCGGCTGTTCATATAGCTTATTGATGATCTCGTGGTTGACACCCTCAATTGTCTTGATACCTTTATACAGGTCGTCAAGATTTGCTACTTTGTCGTTTTCATAGTCCTCAGCCCTGACACCCAGCGATTTAGCCTTCATTCTAAGGTTGATATCCTTGGTTATAAGTACCACTGCCTTATCGCGATGCTGCTGAGTGACATAATCGGCAATCGCCAGAATGCGGTGGTCAGGGGTCCTCTCCGGGAAAGACTCCGTGACCCTCTCGGAGAACTGTTTTCCTGTTTCTATATGAAGGTTGCCCAGCTTGTCGCCAAGAGGAATGCTGCCTGTCAGCAGCAGGTCACCGGATATCTTGTCGAGTTCACGGGTGAACTCACGGGCATGAAAGTTGATTAAATCGTTTCCCCGCTTGAATTTGTCGAGTTCCTCGAGAACAACGATGGGGATTATTACGTCGTTTTCCTCAAAATTGTAAATACAGGTGTAATCATGCAGCAAAACGTTCGTATCGAGAATGAAGATTTTGCTTTGTTTTTTTTTCTTCGCCATATACTTTTTTTTTCGTTAGAACACCATAATCCGGCGCCTTATGGTCATGAACAAAGATACCTTTCGCCGTTTCTGTCAAGAGGCAATTGTTGTAAATTTGCAAACAACTATCATCAGGTTATTAACATGACATACGACGAAACAGTAAAATACCTGTACTCTCTGCTGCCGGTCTGGCACAGGACTGGAAAAGCAGCCTACAAGGGAAACCTTGACAACACCCTGGCGCTTGACAGGTACTTCGGCCATCCTCACCTGAAATTCAGAACAATTCATGTAGCCGGCACCAACGGAAAGGGTTCAGTCTCTCATATGGTGGCCTCGGTACTCCAGGAGGCAGGATACAAAACAGGTCTCTACACTTCTCCCCACCTGCGTGAGTTCCGGGAGAGAATACGTGTAAACGGAATGATGATTGAAAAGGAGGAGGTAATTAATTTCGTTGAAAAGCACAGTGGGATAATTGAGAGCACCGTCCCTTCCTTTTTTGAGCTTACGGTTGCAATGGCCTTTGATTACTTTGCCCGCCAGGAGGTGGATGTTGCTGTCATTGAGGCAGGTATGGGAGGGCGGCTGGACTCTACAAACATAATTACGCCGGTTCTGTCAGTGATCACCAACATCGGCCATGACCATATGGAATTTCTCGGTGACACTCTTGCTGCTGTTGCAGGTGAAAAAGCCGGAATTATAAAGGAAGGTGTACCGGTTGTTGTCGGAGAGACCCATCCCGAGACTACTGATGTATTTAATGCTGCGGCGAAATCAAGAAATACGGAGGTTACTTTTGCCGACAGGGTTTACAGGTGCAACCTCGGTGACCCGGATACTACGACTGCCCTGAGACCCTATATGCTTTATGATCTGCGCAGCCGAACCCGCAGGGGAGGGACAACTCCGCTGGGCGGCCTTGCACAGCAAAAGAATATTCAGACTGTTGCTGCAGCATTCGGTGAGATTGCCGGCAGGTTCAGTCTCACCAACGACCATTTTGTTATGGGAGTGGCGAATGTGATTTTGAATACCGGGTTGATGGGACGCTGGCAGGTTCTCGCACAGTCGCCGCTGACCGTGTGCGATACCGGGCATAACCGCGAGGGACTTGAATATGTTATGAGGCAGTTAAAAACGACACCCAAAAAAGTACTGCATATTGTTATCGGATTTGTGAATGACAAGGATCTGTCCCAGGTGTTGCCTCTTTTTCCCCGCGACGCCGTTTACTATTTTACAAGGGCGGATATTCCCAGGGCCCTGGATGAAAATGTGCTGAAAGCTGAAGCCATGAGGTACAGTCTGGAGGGTAATGCTTATCCCTCCGTTGCACTAGCCCTGGATGCTGCCCGGACGGCCGCTGCCGAAGATGACATGATATTCATCGGCGGATCCACATATGTGGTGGCGGAGGTGGTGTAGAAAGAATGTCTGAATGTCGAATGTCTGAAAGTCGAATGTCTGAAAGTCGAATGTCGGAAGTCTTAGCCGCCGGATGGCGGACTAAAATTCCTGAACTTATTAGGTTGGAAATCTTAATCTCAGCCTCAACCTAAACCACAGCCTCAATTCAGGTGAGCTAAATAAAATTGACTTCCTTATTTTCAGGATGTAACTTTGTTATTACCAGATTGTAAAGCATATCCTGCCCGAAATAAGGAGTCCCTGAAAATCCTCTAAAGAGTAAGGAGTGTAAGCTGAAAAACTCAAGAGTAGGCGAATCTAAAAAACGGACTATGAAGAAAATCTCTGTTTTTCTGGCGGTTCTTTTTCTGGGTATCTCATCAGTAAAAGCACAACCGCAACTTGAAAAAGGCAAACTGTTGCTTGGTGTTACATCAACCGTTGCACTTAACGGTAGCATGAGCACGGAATTCCTAAGCCTGAGCTTCATTAAGATCAAATACAAATATGGCTCCGACCCCGCTGAAGACAGGTACAAGATGACTTCCTTCAATATCCTGCCGAAAGCAGGGTACTTCGTGACTGACAACCTTGTGGCAGGTTTGCAGGGAGTGGCCTCAGGTTTCGCGGAAACGGACCTGGAGTATGATGAAACCTATAAGGAAAACACACTTGGAATTGGGCCTTTTGTGAGGTTCTATTATCCACTCGAAAATTTCTATCCGTTCATCGAGGCTGAGTCTATTTTCGGAACAATCAAGGAATCCTGGTTCGATGATGATGAAAAATCTCCCTTTCTCATGCTTGGAGTTTCAATAGGTGCATCCCTGCCCCTGGGAGATAAAGTCACGTTCGATGCTGCAGTCGGGTATCTTCGCTCATCAGTAAAGAATACTAATGTTGAGACGGAAGAGACGGATTATTTTATTACCTCAGGGATTGGCCTTAGGATCGGATTCAACATTTACCTTTAAATGACAGGATTATGAAAAGATATTTACTGTTTACAGCTGCCCTCTTACTGGCTGCATCAGGAGCACTTGCACAGCCTCCACAACTGGCAAAGGGCAATATTATGCTCGGGGTTACTTCCACTGCCAGCATGAGCGGATCATGGGGTTCTGATATGATGAGCCTTAGCTTCCTCCACACCAAACACAGGTCAGGATCAAATTCCTATAATGAGGACAATATCAGGACTTTCAGCCTGCTTCCGAAGGGAGCGTACTTCATAATGGATAACCTGGCAGCTGGCCTCGAAACAATGTTAGCCAGGTCTTCAAGTCAGCATGTCGGCTCGGAGGGGAAATATATTGAAACCACATTTGCAATCGGTCCTGTAGTAAGGTATTACTATCCACTTGAAAAAATCTACCCCTTTGCAGAGATTGAAATTTTGTTTGGATCATACATTGATAAATGGCCGACTTCGGGGTCCATAGAGGAGGTGTATCGTTATTCACTGTCCACGGCCGGACTGTTTCTTGGCGCGGCGGTTCCCATTGGCGATATGGTGACATTTGATATGACGGCCGGCTATACAAGGATAGTATGGAAAGAGACCGAAGACAATGAGGATGATTTCCGTGAAATATATTCAGGCCCTGCAATAAGGATGGGTTTCACGATATACCTGTAGTCTGCCTGTAAATACCTGTACGGGCTGATATCCCGGACAGAAGAATCATTTTTGTAATTCCGGAACCAGGTCCGCCCGGGACTGGAAAATTCTTTTCTTATCCTCACGGGTTGATGTGATGCTTTTTTCCTAATTTAATCCCAAATTTCAGATATTATGAAAAGACTGTTTTTTCTGATGCTTTTTCTGGGTGCATCGGTTGTGATTTACTCCCAGGAGGTAAAGAAGCTTACAATATTGCACACCAACGATTTCCACTCGCATCTGCAGGGTTATGCCCCGGAATCGGCTTACACACCACTGACAGCCGATGGAGATGTAACTATTGGAGGATTTTCCAGAATTGCTGGAATAATATCAAAGGTGAAGGCTGAAAATCCGAACTCAACCCTGGTCCTTGATGCCGGCGATTGCCTCATGGGAACTTTTTTTGCTGCGCTGGAGCCCTCAACGGGATTCCAGCTGAATCTCATGAAAAAAGCAGGTTATGATGTTGTGGCTCTCGGGAATCACGACTTTGATTTTGGTCCTGCTGCATTTGCCGGTACAGTCAAAGCCGCATCTGCAAGGGGGGGCTTGCCTGTCCTCCTCCTCGGAAACGGTGTGACGAACCCTGATGACGCCGCTGATGACCTGTTCGAGGAAGTCATGCGTGACGGCCTTATCGTGCCCTACACAATTACCGAAAGGAATGGCCTCAAAACCGGAATTTTTTCACTCATGGGCAAGGATGCCGATGAGTCTGCTCCATATGCGCCTCCGGTAACATTTAACAAAGTGATACCGGCGGCCAAAAAGCTTGTAAAGAAGCTTCGTAAGGAAGGGTGCGATGTTGTGATATGTCTCTCACACAGCGGTATTACAAAAGGCAAGGACGGAGAATGGACAGGTGAAGATGTGAAGCTGGCGCAAAAGGTAAAAGGTATAGATCTCATTATCTCTGCACATACACATATTCTGCTTCAGGAACCTATAGTAGTTAAAGGAGTCCCGATAGTACTTGCAGGCGGTGCTGGAAGTCACGTCGGAAGAGTGGATCTGGTAGTAACCGATGGGAAGGTTTCGCTTGAAAAGTATGTGCCGATGCCGGTTAATGACGCAGTCGTTGCAGATCCCTCAATTCAGGCGGCAATTGAAGCTCAGGCATCGGAGGTAAACTCCGGGATACTGGCTCCTCTTGGATACGAATACGGGGAGCCCGTTGTACTCGCACCGTTCACACTTACATATGACGAGACCAGGCATGGCTCAGAGAGCAACCTGGGTCCGCTTGTAGCCGATGCAATCTGGTATTATATGAATTCTGACGGTCCGGGAACCGATATTGCCATGGTGGCAGCGGGTGTTCTGCGTGACCCGATAATGCCAGGTATACAGAGTATTGCCGATGTTTTTCGCGTGATGTCACTGGGGTCCGGTGCTGACAGGGTTCCCGGCTATCCGCTCTCAAAACTTTATGTCACCGGAAGAGAACTGAAGAATATTATCGAGGTCCTGATAATGTCATCCGCTTCCACACCTTCGCATTTCTGCTATTATTCACACCTGCGCATCGAATATGATCCGAAAGGCGGAATATTTAAAAAGGTAAAGAAACTTGAGTTCACGGACCGCGACGGAACTGTGAGCCCGATACTGACCGGAAAAGAAGATACCCGTCTTTATTCAATCGTGGCTAATTCATATATGCTTGATTTCGTGGGAATTATCAAGAAGCAATCTTTCGGACTGATAAATGTTGTACCAAAAGATGAAAACGGAATCCAGGTGACCGAAATGGATAATGCAGTTGCAGATTTTGATAAGTCACTGCCGGGAATCCAGGAAGGAAAAGAATGGCTGGCTCTTGTTAAATACTTCCAGCAGATGAAACCTGCAGAGGAGGGTGGCATACCGGTAATCGGGCAATATTATGAGAAACCTCCGCTCTCACTTGTTCCGGTAACTACGTCAAAGTGACGCTGGCTGTTTGTGATGAAAGTTTTGCTCGGAACAATTGCCCTGACACTCATTTCATTTACCCTGACAGGACAGGGTACCTGCAACAGTTGCACTGTTTACAAAGGTTATATCAACAGCGACATAGGTTTGTGGGAAGAGGGTATGAAGGAGGCAGCCGATACATGGCTCAAAGATCCGTCATCGTGCACCCTGTATACGCTCACGGAAGCCCGGTACGGGTATATAGGCTATCTCCTCGGGAAAGGAAATAAAGCCGGCGCCAGACCCCTTATTGATGATTTTGAAAAGGATGTTTACCAGCTGGCCGCTACCCATGACAGGCAGGTTGAAGCCGGGGCGTTCATGATTGCCCTCCTGGGTTTCCGTATGGAGCTCAATCCTGCCAGGGCGATGTCACTAGGACCGAAAGCCCTGAAGCAGCTTGAGAAGGCACTTGAGACCGGAAGTGATAATCCTGCTGTGTGGATCGAAAAGGCCAATTCGGAAGCCAGTATGCCCGCTTTCGTGGGGGGGTCAAAAGTAAAGGCAGCCGAGTCATTACGCTATGCTATTTCACTTTTTGAGTTGAAAAGGGAGTCACTGGGATGCAACTGGAGATACCTTAATACTTATTTGCTCCTGGGCAGAGTACTGGAGCAAACGGGAGACTATGAAGGGGCTTGTGATACCTACAGGAAGGTACTGCAGGAAGAACCTGCATTTCTTGAGGTGCGCAATAAGCTGTTGCCGGCAGCTGAGATGAAGTTAAAAGGAGTTTAAATTGCCGGGACGGGGTCTGCAGAAAGGATCCTGTGGTAGTGATTTTCCAGGTGACTCCTCATTCCCTCACGGAATTCGTCAGCCGTTCCGGCATCCAGGAGGGAGACAAGCCCTCTGTGCGATATGTATTTTCTTCGTTTGCCTTTGCTTTTCAGCATTCCTGAACTGTAAACATATTGGAATGCGGGAAGCAGAAGTGTCTGAAAATCCTCCAGAGTATCATTCCCGGTCATCTGGTAAAGCTTACCGTGGAATTTAAGTTCCTGGTTCATGTCGAAAAGGATAGATTCTGAATGGTCAGGTTCCAAATCAGCCAGCGCCGAAAGTTCCTCAATATCTGCCTCCTTTTTGCGGCTGAAAATGAAGTCAGACATGCCCACCTCGAGTGCAAGACGAATCTCGAAAATATTCATTAGTGTCCTGTGGTCGAGCATCCGGGGAATAATGGATTTGCGCAAAATAGCCGAAAGGTCGGGACTCTTTATAATTGTTCCCTTATGTTTCTTCGACTCGATAAGGTCCATAGTCTTCAGCCTGTTTAAAGACTCTCTTATAACCGTTCTGCTTACCCCCATAAGTGTCGCCAGTTCGGTCTCTTTCGGTATAGTGTCACCAGGTTGCAGTTCCCTGTAAAGAAAGACTTCGATAAGCCGCATCTCAACCTTGTCAACGAGGCTGCTTGTATCTATTGTCCTGAGATTTAAACTCAGGTCCTGATTGTCCATTTTTTTATGATGTCCGAAATTTGTAATACAAAAAAAGTAAAAAAAACCAAAAAGAAATGGCACCTGACTTAATAATTTGTTTTTGAAACCCAATATGTAATACATATAATTATTTACCGGTTGGTTTCCTTGCGGTAGTAGTATGTCAACAATTGTCAGTAAGTGGTCAAAAAAAATAAATTGTGTAATACTATTTTCTTTACATTCACACGTTCCCGTAATTATTAAGGACCTGAATTTCATATCCTGACACCATGCTGAGAAAACTTTTTCTGACACTGTTGCCCTGCACTCTGTTGTTTTTTTTGAATCCCGGAGAGACAAAGGCGCAGGGATGGACATTTACAGAAACCGTATCACATACCGGGCCGGGTCCCTGTATTCCTTATCCAATGCTTCCGCCGATGACTTACGGCACAAAGGAAG
>Ga0209800_10004146_pt1 | contig 10905 bp, 9 predicted proteins | sample Higcelweek8metaG_FD_187174 | JGI IMG/M metagenome (GOLD analysis project Ga0209800, IMG submission 187174) | Freshwater pond sediment microbial communities from the University of Edinburgh, under environmental carbon perturbations - High... | ecosystem: Environmental > Aquatic > Freshwater >... | reverse complement strand
AAGCCAACCTCAACCATAGGAGCCGCCATGAACCCTGATCTTTCGCACCTGCCCGGAACCGCAAGCCTGGCCACGCCCGACGCGGCAACAGACTTTTCCGCCCTGCCCTGGAACCCCCACCCGGCTTTTGTGGGCGTGGCCCTGAAGCACCTCATCACCGGCGCGCAGACTGGCGGAGCCTTAAGCACGCATCTGGTGCGCGTTTGCGCCGGGTGCTGCCTTGAAGAGCACACCCACGCGGGCAGCCTGGAACTGCACGAGGTGGTGCGCGGCGCGGGCGACTGCCGTCTGGCCGAAAAGACCGTGGCCTACGCGCCGGGCGTCTGCGGGCTCATCCCGGCAGGCGTGGCGCACAGCGTGAGGGCGCATGCCGGAGAAGACCTCTACATCCTCGCCAAATTCGTCCCGGCGCTCCTCTAGCGCAGGCGGTCATCCTGCGGTCCGTCCGGTGCGGCTCATCTGCCCGGACGGACTGCCGGGCGTCAGCCTCTCCATCGGCTACAGCAGCGCGCTGGCCCAGCCGCGCCACGCACACGACTCGTTCATCCTGGGTGTGGTGACGGCGGGAACGCGCTGCATGGAAACCGCCTCGGAGACCTTCCGCATCGCCGCGGGAGAGGCCTTTGCGCTGCCGCCGGGGCTGGCCCACAGCTGCACGCCGGAGCATGGCCCCTGCTCGTACCTCGCCTTCAGCATCGCGCCCGCAACGCTGCCTGCGCAAACGCGGGAGGCACTCTGCCAATGCGCGTTCTGGCGGCGGGACGATCCGCAACCGGCCAATGCGCTGTTACGCTTGTCCGAAGCCTGCAAAAGCCCCTGCGGCCTGCTGGAACGACAGTCGCTCCTGGCCGAGGCCTTGGATCTGTTCTCGGTGCAACCAAGCGTTTCCGGGGCGGAAGATGTAAACAGCGCCCCCCCTGAGCCTGACCCGATCCTGGCCGAAGCCGTTCGGCGCGCACAGGAGGCCATGGCCGCGGATCTGCTGCCGGGGCTTTCCCTGCCGGCCCTGGCCGAGGTTTGCGGGCTCGACATGTATGCGCTGCACCGTGCGTTCACGCGGGTTGTGGGCCTGCCGCCGCACGCCTTCCAAACCCACCTGCGCCTGCGCCTGGCCAAGCAGCTTTTGCGCGGGGGGGCAAGCCTCATCGACGCGGCCCTTGGCGCGGGGTTCTGCGACCAGAGCCACATGCACCGGCACTTCACCCGGCTGGTGGGGCTTACCCCGGCGCAGTACGCCAGGGCCCACGCCGAACGGAAGTAATTCCGCTACACCTTGCGGCAGACGAGCAATCCGGAGCCGATGGGCACGATGACCGCATCCACGCGCGGGTCCATCTCCGCATCGAGCAAAAACTGCGGGAACTCCTGCGCGTGGCTTATGGCGTTGTCCACGGCGATGACGCCGCCTGCGGGCAGGGCGGCCAGGGCAATTTCATAGGCGTCGCGGGCCATGTCGCGCTCCGCGTCGATGAAGCAGAAGGCGAGATTTTGCAGCTCCCTAAGCCCGGCAATGGCATCGGCCTCGCGCAGTTCCACCACGTCCAGCACATCACCGGCGCTGAAACTCTGCCGCGCCAGCTCGGCCTTGCCCGGATCAAGCTCGAAGGTGGTGAGCTTGCGGGACGTGGCGCGGCAGGCCAATGCCAGCCACAGACCGGAATAGCCCGCGCCGGTGCCCACCTCTGCCGCGTCGCCGGGGGGGCAGTTGGCCAGCAGCAAGGCCAGCAGCTTGCCGGTTTCTGGCGGAATCTGCCGCAGCAGACGCTTGCGCTCCATGCCCTGCGCCTTGCGCCAGGCCTCTAGCGCCTTCAGGTGGCCCTGCGTTACCTCAATGGCCTGGGGAATGTCTCTGAACATGCGTGAACCTCCGGAATTGGCGAACCGCGCGGACGCGCTTCATGCCAATATACCCGGAATCACCCGCGGCGTGAAGGGGCTGGGCTGTGCCTCGTGAGCGAATCAAGGACGCTGATAAGGTCTTGTTCCTGCACGGGCTTGCCCAGATAGGCGTCCATCCCCGCATTGATGAAGCGTTCGCGGTCGCCCGGCATGGCATATGCGGTGAGCGCGACAATCGTGGCGTGTGGCCGCCACGAGCCTTGTTGCAGCGCGCGGATGCGCCGCGTGGCCTCCACTCCGTCAAGCTCCGGCATCTGGATGTCCATGAAGATGCAGTCGAAGTCCTGGGCCTCAACGGCGCGCACGGCCTCCAGGCCATTGGAGACAGCCGTCACGGTATGCCCCATGCGCGTCAGCATGGTGCGCACGGCCATGCGGCTGACGGCCTCGTCCTCCACCAGCAGCAGCCGCAGCCGCACCTCCACCGGATTCCCGTGAACAGTCGCAGCCGCCTCCTGCGCGGCAGGCGCCGAAAGTCCGAGGCTGAGGTTCAGATACACCGTAGTGCCGCGGCCCACCTCGCTATCGACCATGATGCCGCCATCCATGAGTTCGACCAGGCGCTTGACGATGGACAGCCCCAACCCCGCTCCCTCAAACTTCCGGGAAAAGCTGGCGTCGGACTGGGTGAAGCGCTGGAATACATAGCCCACTTGCTCGTCCGGAATGCCGATGCCCGTATCGCTGACGGAGAGGATGAGACGCACGCGGTCCGGGTGGCGCACGTCCGGGGTGCTCCATGCATCCACACGCACAGAGCCGACTGTGGTGAACTTGACGGCATTGCCCACCAGATTGAACAGGATCTGCTGCAGGCGGGCCTCGTCTCCCACCAGGACTGCGGGCACGCCCGGCCAGACATGGAAGCCCAACTCTATGCCCTTGGCCGAGCAGGCATGGCGGAACAGGTTGTTCACGGAGTCGAAGACATCTTCAAGCCGCAGGGGAGCCTGGAAAAGCGCCAGCTTTCCGGCGTCCATGCTGGAAACGTCGAGGATATCGTTCAGCAGCCCCAACAGGCGCTTTCCCGCGTCCAGGGCCATGTCGACGAATTCCTCATGTTTTTCCCCCCGGGCATCGGCCTGCATGAGCTGGAGCATGCCGAGCATGCCGTTGAGCGGCGTCCGTATCTCGTGGCTCATATTGGCCAGGAACTCACCTTTGGTGCGGTTCGAGGCCTCGGCCACGTTTCTGGATTCCTCCAAGGCCAGGGCCAGGCTCTTGCGTTCCGTAATGTCCGTATTGCACACGCGGCGGCCAAGCGGGGTGCCGTCCTCCCGGGCTATGCTCACGCATTTATGATTGACCCAGATGACCTCGCCCGACCGCTTCACCATGCGGATATCCAGGTTGCACGTCCCTGGATCTTCTGGAGTCATTAATCCGAGATGCTTGGTGAATATTGCGGTGTCGTCCGGATGGACGATGCGGTAGAGCAGGTTCCTGTCGGCCATGAACTCCGCGGCGCTATACCCGGAAACACGTTCGCAGGCGGGAGACATCCAGATGATGTCGCCTTCCGGGCCACGCCAGTATTCCCAGTCATAGGTGAAGTCGGCCACGGTGCGGAATTTCAATTCACTCTGCCGCAACGATTCCTGCGCCTTCAGGCTTTCGGAGACATCCTCGAAAGAGACCAGGAATTCCTTCTCAAAGGGATAGCCGAAGACATGGCACTGACGCACAAGCCCGTTCTTCCCGGTGATGCGGTACACCCTGGGGACAAGGGGCGTGCGCATGCGCGTGGCTTCCAGAACATCCTCCCGCCAGGAAGATCTCGCCTCTTCGCGGTATTTCGGGTCAGGATAGGCCAGGCGCCACCAGTCCTCTATGGTGGGAACATCTTCCAGGGAATAGCCGAACATGGAAACAAAGGCCTGGTTGATGTTCACAAGATGCGTGCTGCCATCGGTGATGCACAAGGCTATGGGCGCAAGGTCGAACAGGTCCCGGAACCGGCGTGCGCTGACCTGACGCTCTTTTTCCGCCTCGCGCCGATGGGTGACATCTTGAAATATGACGACAAACACCTTCCCATGCACGGGAAAGGCGGACACCCGCAGATGCTTGTCCAATTCCGGGACAACGGTATCGAAATGCGCAGGCTGCTGCAGCCGGACAACTTTAACATATTCCGCCATATTCGGCGGTGTTTCAAAACCGAAAATCTGCGTGACGCGCCGCCCGCGCACGTCGGCGGCCTTGACGCCCAGAATCGTCTCGTAGGCGGGGTTGACCTCGCGCACGATGTAGTCCCTGGGCGTGCCGTCCGGTCCGGACACCATCTCCAGCAGGCACAGGCCCTCGGTCATGGAATTGAACAAGGTGGAGTAGCGTGCCTCGGCCTCGACGAGGCCGCGCCCGACACGCAGCAGCCGCTCGCTCATGAAGCTCACCAGCAGCCCGCACAGCACAAACGCGACCCAGTGGATCATTTGATGAAGGTCCAGCAGGGTGCCGCCGTCCAGGTGCACCAGCGTCAGCGCCACGTCACCGAAGATTGCGACGCCCGTGGACACCAGCCCCGGGCCAAGGCCGCCGGTCAGTGCGCACAATATGGTGGGGACAATCAGCATGATGGCGGAAGGCCGGTATCCGAAACCTGAAGTCAGGACCGTGTGCAGCGCCAGAAACGCGGCAGGCAGTAAAACCGAGAGCGCGTACGAGGCGAAGCGGGATAAGCGCGGCCAACCTTGAGCTTGTGGCATTCCGCCCCCAACTGGATTCAATACAATTCCGCCAAGTTGGAGGGGAGTTGGCGGTTACACGAGGACGAAGACTCTACTATTACGTATACAATCGGGGCGGGAATGGCAAGAAATTACGGAGAGTATGTGGTGGCGCCCCGCTCCTGTGCGGCTCAGGTCGAGCGGCCCTCAAGCTGCGAAATGTACTGCTCGATGTCGTCGCTGACGAATGTGGCTCCCATGTCGCCGCCCAAGCCCCCGCCCACAGCCGACGACGGGCTTTCAACCGGGACAGCGGCCTGCACGCCGTCCCAACGCAATTCCGTGGTGGAATCGTAGTTGAAGATGCGGGATGTGTATTCTTGCGGGGTTTGGTTCTGCTGTTCGGCAGTCGGCTTAAGCGGTGCGTTGAAATCCTTCTTGCGCGCCAGGTAGTCGTCGCGGTAGCTTGCAAAGGTGAACATGCCCTGCCCTTTGCAGTTTTCAAGATACCCGTCCAGCTGGGAAAGCTTGTTCTCCCGGATGAGCGTGGCGATGGCCCTGGTGTTGCGCATGACGGAGAGCACCGGCACCGAATGGCGCAATTTCGGCATATACAGCAGTTGCTGGTTGATGATGCCCGCCAGGCTCTGGGAAAGCTGCAACTGCGTATGATCGCCGGAACTGTTGCTGGTGAGGTTGCACATGCGGTGCACGGCTTCCTCGTGCGAGCCGGCATGCATGGTGGTGATGACCAGGTGCCCGGACTCGGCGGCGTCGAGGGAAAGCTGGATGGTCTCCGCCGTGCGCATCTCGCCCATGACGATGACATCCGGCGCCTGCCGCAACACATCGAGCAACCCTTGCTGGTAGGAATGAAAATGTTTGCCGAGCTCGCGCTGCTCTATGAACGCGGTTTTGGACATGAACAGATACTCGATGGGGTCCTCAAGGGTGACCACGTGGCAGGCGCGCTTGTTGTTGATTTCGTTGACAAGCGCGGCAATGGTCGTGGTTTTCCCGCTTCCGGTCGAGCCGCAGATGACGAGCAGGCCGGACTTGAAGTCGCAAAAATCCCTCACGCTCGGGTGCAGGTTCAGGCTCTCCAGGTCGGGGATGACGCTCGGCAAAAAGCGTATGGCCAGGCTGACACCCCGGTGTGCGCTGAAAACATTGATGCGCACGCGCTTTCCCGCGATGGTCAGCGCCAGGTCTGTCGCCCAATGTTCCTTGAGTTCCCGCTTCTGGCGCGGCGTCAAGATGGCCTCAACAAGATTGTCCACATACTGCGGGGAAAGAATATGCTGTTTTTGGAAAAACACTTCACCATCACGGCGGCAGACAAGGGGATGGTCGCCGGTGATATGCAGATCAGAAAAGCCTCTTTCAAAGCAGGCATTTATGATTTTCGTGAACGTTTCCATGACGCGACTTCCTAAAGATTTGAGGTGGGGAAACCTACTTCGCGAACTGGGGATACGTATACCCGGGGGCATGATTTGCAAAATAGGACGGCGTTGGCAAGAGAAATCGGCCGATTCTGCCTATGAAAAAGAAAGTTCCATCAATATGCCGATTTTTTTCATATTTACATTGCAATAGTTCCAACATACGCTTGCGATAATGGCATGGGCGACCTGTACTTCCGCACGGTGGCTGCGCCGTGTTACCCAAAGGTCCCCGGATGCCAATCGAACACTGGCTTCATACGCTTTCGCAAAATGATCATGCCGCAATCGATGGCGACCTCGACGCCTTATCCCGCAAAGAGCATCCCTTTTTGTCCGACCAGTGCGTTTGCAACCAGATTGAACGCCTGAGCGGCCACCTGGGTCCGCGGCACCAGGGCATCAGGCGCTCCGTCATCGCTTATTCCCTGTACATCCGCCAGGTTGATGCAATTTTTGAGAGCAGCGCCCGCACCTTTTGCGGCACGTGCTGTCCCAATCCGCCCGCCGGCTGCTGCAACCGCGACCACTTCGTCATCATGAACGTGACGGATCTGATGAGTTCGCACAATTCACCAACAGCCCTGCACATGGCGCATATGATCGGCCTGCTGCAGCAGCTTGAATCCGCGCACAATCTGGACGGCGGGCGCAGCATAAGGCCGGGCTACTGCACACTGCTTGCAAACGACGGCTGCACCCTGCGCCTGTTCAAATCGCCGCGCTGCGCGCATTACATCTGCGAGGATCTGCAAGCTTCCATGCAAGAGGAGAGCGGCGGCCGCGCGGGGCCAATGCTCGCGGCCATGAAGTACACCGAAAGCAGCACCATCTCCTCTCCTGCGGATTTCGCCAACGCGGAAGTCATCACCCAGGCGGTGCTGCTCTATCATCCCAGGCAACCGCAGACGCCAGACGCAAAAAAACCGGCATCCCCTCGGGAGAGCCGGTCACTTGCGGAATTTCCCAGCAACGATCCGGGAGAATATCCCGGCTAGCGCGTCAGCAAAACCGGGCACGCCGCGCCGGAGAGAACGCTGTGCGAGGTGCTGCCCATGATGATGCCTTCCAGCTCGGAACGGCCGCGGAAGCCCATGATGACGAGGTCATAGCCGTTCTTCGCCTCCTCGATGATGGCTTCTCCAGGCTGGCCTTCCACGATGACAAGCGCGGGCTCCACACCAATTTCACGCACTTTTTTCGCGTAGGGGGCCAGCAGCTTCTCCGTGGCCCGCACATACTCCTTTACAAGCTTGGCGCGTATATCGCCCCCGACCAGCATGGGAATGCGGGGATAACAATGCAGCAACGCCACGTGCGCGCCCTGGGTCTGCGCAAGGCCAAGCGCATAGCGAAAGGCATGCAGAGAATGCTCCGAGTCATCAATGGGAACGAGTATTTTCTTGAAAGTCTGCACGACCATTGCCTTTTCTCCTTTCACGGTATGCATGGCAAATGCCCCAGCCCGACGCTCGAGTCAAGAAAAGCGAAGCCCGCCCAGAGGCGGCGGCCTATCGACTTTGAGCCGCGCGCCGCTGCACAGCGCGCTCCAGCGCGCCCTGCAATTCTTCCATGCGCACCGGCTTGCCCACATGGTCGTCCATGCCGGCGGACAAAAACCTCTCCCTGTCGCCGACCATGGCATATGCCGTCAGGGCAATGATGGGAATATTGCGCGCACCGGCATATTCCGGCATGGTCCGTATGTGCCGCGTGGCCTCCAGGCCGTCCATCTCCGGCATCTGCACGTCCATCAGCACGCAATCGAAGCTTCCCTCCCGCAGCGCTCGCAAGGCTTCGACTCCGTCGCACGCCGTCACCACGCAATGCCCCATGTTCTTCAGCATGACCTGCATGCTCAGCTGGCCGATGGGCTCATCATCGGCAAGAAGAATGCGCAAGGCGGGCAGGTTGAGCCGCAGGGGCGCCTGCCACGCAGGCAACACGGCCGGGCTTTTCGGCACGCCGAACAGGCAGCAGAAGTGGATGCTTGTGCCAACCCCGAGTTCACTGGCAACGGCGATGTTGCCCCCCATGAGCGTGACGAGATTGCGCGAGATGGCAAGCCCAAGCCCAGCCCCCTGGTGTCTGCGTGCAAGCCTTGCATCGGCCTGCACAAAAGGTTCGAACAAGGTCTCCACCTTTTCGTCGGGAATGCCGCGGCCACTGTCGACAACGGAGAACAAGACCCGGCAGGTTTCTGGCGCGGTGGGCGGCAAGGGGTAGGCCTCAACGACCACGGAGCCGGCCTCGGTGAATTTAAGGGCGTTGCCGATGAGATTGCCCAGCACCTGCAGCAACCGTGCGCTATCGCCCATGAGAACCTGTGGAATTTCCGGCGCAATATGGAACTGCAACTCAAGCCCGGCGTTCTCGAATGCCGGCCGGAACAACTGCTCTGCAGAGCGCAGCGTCTCCGTGAGTGCGAAGGGTTCCCGCGCGATGTGGAGCTTGCCCGCCTCCACGCGGGAAATGTCCAAGATGTCGGACAAGAGCTGCGTGAGACGGTTGCTGGCCGTTATGGCGTTTTCGGCATAGACGGACTGCTCCCCGCTCAGGGCCGTGTTCTGCAGCAGGCGTATCATGCCGATGATGCCGTTGAGCGGCGTGCGGATCTCATGGCTCATGTTCGCCAGAAACTCGCTCTTGGCCCTGTTGGCGGCCTCGGCCTCGTCGCGCGCGGCCAGCAGCTCAAGCTCCATGCGCTTGCGCGCGGTGATCTCGTTGCTCAGCGTCGCCACGCCAAGCAGGGTCTGGCCCGACTCGTCGTAGACCGGAAACTTTTTCGTCAGAAAGGTGCGCACGCCGCCGTCCTCTTCGGCCATGGTCTCTTCCACGCAGAAGATGCTCCCGGGCGGCAGTGCCAGGGCCTGGCGGTCGTTCTCGCTGTAGGATTCGATTTCCTCCGTCAGCGACATGCCACCAAACAGATCAAAGTCCGTCTTGCCGATGATATCCTGCAGGCTCTCCCGGCCGATGAGCCGCAAGAACGCCTGGTTGACCATGAGGAAACGCAGCGACGTGTCCTTGAGCACGGCGATGCTGTCGGCGTTTTCCAGAATCTGCGAAAGCTGCTGCCTCTCTCGCTCCACAAGCCTGCGGCGCGTCAGATCAATGCCCACGCCCGTGAAATATGTCTTGCCGTCAATCTGCAACGTCACGGCGGTCAGGTAGAAGGGGATCTTCTCGCCGCTCTTGGTCTGAATCTCCGCCTCCTCGGAAGAATAGCCGTCGCGCCTGACACGCACCATGGCGCTGGCTATCCGCTCCTGGTTGATCGGATCATCCTTGTACCAATCGAGCAGCCGCATCCGCGAGAGCTCTTCGGCCGAGTAGCCGGTGATCGTTTCGTGCTGCTTGTTCCAACGTATCAGCTGCCCCTGGTCGTCGTAGAGGTAGAGCAGCCCCGGCACGCTGTCGAGCACGGCGTTGGTGAATTCCCGCTCCTTGGTCAGAATCGCGCCGGCCTTTTCCCGTTCGGCAATATCCAAAGACAACGCCTGCGCCATGGCGTTGAAGGAGATGGCCACGGCGTTGGCCTCGGAGATGGACGGGTCCAGGCGGACCCTGGCGGAGAAGTCGCCCGCGCCAAACCGTGCGGCGACATCCGCCAGTTCCTCCAGCCGCCGGCCGATGAAACGGCCGCCAAGAAACCAGCCGCTGATGAGCGTCAGCAACAGCATGAGGAGCAGCACCCCGAGATCGCGGAGCGTGCTCTCCCTTGCACTGGCGTAGACCTTGTCGTTCGGTATGCCCACGAACATGTACATGTAGGGCGGCTTGTCCGGGCTGACGCGCAGTTGCCGGAACGCCATGGTCCGCTCCACCCCGTCGTTGCCGGTGTCGTGCAGCAGTCCCTCCCACAGCGCGCCTTTCGCCGCGGCGAAGACGGTTTTCGCAATAGGTTGTCCCAGGGGAACGGCATCGCTAATGCCGGAACGGAACAGGCGAATGCCGTTGCAATCGCTGATTCCGAAAAACGAGTTCGCCGGGAAGTGGTTCTGCTCAAAGAGTTTGCCGAATTGATCAAGAACAATGCTGACGAGCAGGACGCTTTGCACTTTTCCCTTGTCGGTGAGCACCGGCAAGCCGAAAGCGAACACTGGGACCTTGAGCGTAACGCCGAGAATATACTCGCCCGTTGCGAATTCCTTTGTGCGCACGGCGTCCGCGAAGTGCTTCACATGGGCGAAATTTCCAAAGGTGCCTGGCCGGCCCGAAGCGATGATGTTTCCGTTGGGGTCGATGAGGTGCAGCGCCCCGTAGATGGGGTTCACCCGCAGCACGTTGGCGAAAAGTTGGGAGCAGGCCCCGGCGGCGGAGTTGCGCACCTCGGGCATCTGGGCCAGATTTTCCAGCAGCAGCCTTGCCTCGGCGGTGGTCCTCTGCTGGCCATCGGCCGCCTGGTGCACAAATCCCAGCAGGTCGCGCTCGGCGCTGGCGATGGCCTTGTCGCGGTTCTGCATCCCGAGGACAAGTATGATGACGAATGCCGGCAGAGCCGACAGCACCATGAGGATGGTCAGCTTCTTGCGGATTGATCCGTCCAGCAAACGTAACGTCATATGGAGCTCCCCATATGCTGCCCGGATTTTGATATGGCGAGGCCCTGGGCCCTGCATAAGGCTATTTCGCTTAAATGCGTCACGAATGCAAGGGACTGTTCCAGGAAGCCGTGGGGCAGCGAGGCGCCGGCAGCATTTGCGCAGCAGGCAAAACCGGGGGGAACAAAAAACCCGGCCCCCATGTGGAGGCCGGGATGATATTCTGGCGGAGAGGGAGGGATTTGAACCCTCGATGGGCTTTTAAGGCCCATACCCGCTTAGCAGGCGAGCGCCTTCGGCCGACTCGGCCACCTCTCCAGTACAGACGCCCTCTCAGGCGCGGACGAA
>Ga0209800_10004144_pt1 | contig 10909 bp, 10 predicted proteins | sample Higcelweek8metaG_FD_187174 | JGI IMG/M metagenome (GOLD analysis project Ga0209800, IMG submission 187174) | Freshwater pond sediment microbial communities from the University of Edinburgh, under environmental carbon perturbations - High... | ecosystem: Environmental > Aquatic > Freshwater >... | reverse complement strand
TGCAGCTTCTGCGGGGATTCCTCGCGATTATTTTTCTCGCGCTCATTTCGAGAATTTTCCATCTTGAGACACTCTCGTGGGTGATTACGAATATCACCACTTATATCGTCATAGCGGTCATTATTCTGTTCCAGCCTGAACTCCGCAGGCTTATCACTCAATTCGGACAGCGCAACTGGATATCGGGAGCAAACCCTGAGGATGCGCTTCAACTTGATGAGCTTGTCAACGCGATCAGCACTATGGCAGAGGAAAAGGTCGGTTCACTGATTGTGATCGAGAGAAAAACAGGGCTGCGGAGCTATTCCGAATCCGGCGTGTCGATTAACGCGTCAATATCGGATGAGCTTATCCGTACTATCTTTTTCACAAATACCGCGCTTCATGATGGTGCGATTATTATTCAGGAAGGAAAGATCGCCGCTGCCGCATGCTATCTTCCTCTGTCGGATTCAAAACAGCTGAAAAAACAGCACGGTGCCCGTCACCGGGCGGCTCTGGGAATCGCGGAAGAGACCGATGCGCTTGTACTTGTCACATCAGAGGAGACAGGCACGATTTCAGTTATGGTGAATGGCCGGATGAATTCAAAAATCAGGGAGTCAGATCTCAAGAACATGATTCTCTTCTTTATGAATCCGAAAACCGCGTATGAGGAAAGGTATACCGTACGATGAGCAGTATTCGAGATAAAATCATCGGTGTATTGAAGACGTTTGTAAAATTTCCGCCTATAGCGGTGGTAGTATTGTTCGCGCGGAAATATAAAATAATTCCGAAATTGGTATGTCTGCTGCTTTCTGTTCTTTTCTGGTTCTATGTGGACAGCAAGCGGCTTGCCGAATCGCATTTCAAAATCCCGGTACGGGTGGATATTTCACGAGAGTATGCGGTGAGTGATCTTGAGAAAAAGTATATCAGCGTGATTGCCCGTGGAAGTTCGGATGACCTCAGGAATGTGACGCAGAGTAATATTTCAACATTTGTGAAAATACAGAATCCTGATCTGACCGGCGCAGCGCGCTATCCTGTTTCTGTTATTGGTAATGACATTCCTGAAACGGTCACATTCTTTCCTGAAGATAAAACACTTTTTGTAAAAGTTGAACGGCGTGTTTCAAAACGTATACGGATAATTCCTCTTATTGAAGACGATCCCGATAGTGAATATGTTGCGGGGAATCCACGGATTACTCCGGAAGAGATTGAAATATCCGGGGCGGAAAGTATCGTTAAAAAGATTGATGATATTTCAACAGAACCGATTTCGCTTGCCGGTAAACGTTCAAGTTTTGATGAACAGTATCGTCTGTCTGATGGAGATATGAAGCAATGTGAATTGTCTCAGAAATTCATAGACATACATTTCCCGGTATATTCCGCGAAAGACATTACACGGGTTTATTCCGATATAACTCTGCGTAACACGATTGAAAATGTTTCATATACGGTTCCTCGTCAGAAAATACAGATTTTGGTGCGTAATGATAAAACTGATACGGGGCTTTCTCCTGATGACTTCGATGTATGGATAGATTTCAACGAGGGACGCCCAGCCAATTTGAAAGATGACACTGAAGTAATCCTCGGATTATTCACCGTTCATGCGAGGAGTAAGGGGATGAAACAGATTGAAACGGTTGTTCCAGACAGAATACTTGTAAAGGCGAGGAAAAAATAATGCCGGTTCAATTAGGTGTGAATCTCGATCATATTGCCACTCTGCGTCAGGTTCGCGGTGTTGATTATCCCCGGCCTTCCGACGGTGCGCTGATCTGTGAGGAACTCAATGTGCATGGAGTAACACTTCATCTTCGTGAGGATCGGCGTCATATTCAGGAGTATGATGTCATCGGGATAAAGAAGATCCTTAAAGGATGCACTCTTAATCTAGAGATGGCGCTGAATGAGGATGTCATTGAATTCGCGCGCGGTATTCATCCGTATATGGCCACGATTGTACCTGAACGCAGAGAGGAGCTGACAACCGAAGGCGGACTCGATGTAAAAAAATATTATGACAGGATAGCGACACTTTGCCGTGACTTTCATGCCAGAGGAATTCTTGTGTCTCTGTTTATTGAAAGCGATAAGGAAATGGTGCTCCTTTCAAAAGATGCCGGAGCTGATTATATCGAAATTCATACGGGGGCGTTTGCGGACGCGAAACCCGACAGGAAAGAGGCTGAACTGGAAAAAGTATTCGCTTCGGCCGAGATTGCAGTCGCATCAGGACTTAGAGTCAATGCGGGTCATGGATTGAATTATGATAATATCATCCCTGTCCTTTCCATGAAGGGGCTTGAAGAGGTCAATATAGGACACTCGATAATATCACGTGCGGTAATGGTCGGTCTCAAACAGGCGATTCAGGAAATGCTCGATATTCTTGGACGGAGATAGTTGATGTTCACGATATTGAAATTTTTTCTAATTCTGGTTGGTATTCTATTTCTGATCGGAATTTTCCGGATCGGTATTTCCGTGATACGTTTTATGCGAATGGTCAGAAAGCTACGTAAGGGTGAAAATGTCCGGTACCAGAAGACTGAAACGAAAGAGAAGAAACAGAAGAGGAGGTATTCCCCTGATGGGCATACTATCGAACTGGGAAAGGGCGATTACAAAGTTGAATAAATTCATTGTTCAGATATTTCTTTTTATCACGGTTATGATTATCACAACCGGATGTTTCACCTCGTCCGGAAAATTCGCATATAAAATGGTGGAAATGGACAGCTACCGGGCGATGTCAAACGGGATGGAATTCCGGTCAGACAAGAAAGCGGATTGGCTCTATAAGTTTTCGTCAGTATTCATGAAGACGAACGTGGGTGTCATTATGCTCAAGCATGAACTCGTCTGGGTGGAAATCAAAAAGGATATTCAGACAGTTGACAAAACTCGTACCCAGGTTTGGGGGTCATTTGAAAATCTCGAACCGGGCGAATACAAGATAATGATCACGGATAAAGACAAGATGCTTGATGAAATAACATTCAATGTGTTCGATCCCGCGAATGATGAAGATGAAGATGATGAGTAAAGTATTCTGCGCTGTGTGCGCTTCCTGCCGCTAGTTTCTTTTTCCAATCTGCGAAATTATTTCGATATGCTTGGTTCCGGGGAACATATCGATCATTGTTAATTCTTTGAGTTCATAACCGTTGTCAATGAGAATACGGAGATCTCTCGCCCATGTCGGCGGGCTGCATGACACATACACAATTTTTTCCGGGTTTATGCGGATAATCGCATCTATTGTTTTTGCTGATAACCCGGCTCTAGGCGGATCCGCGACAATTATATCCGCAGAATCATCCTGTGTCAGAGTGGCATCATCCCGTACTGAGAATGATATGTTTGTGATGTTGTTCAGCTCCGCGTTGCGGATTGCATATTCGATACTTTCCCCGCTTACATCAATCCCTTTTAAATATTTGAAGACCCGCGCAAGTGGTATTGAGAAAAATCCGCATCCGCATCCGAGCTCCAGTATCGCCGCGTCCCTGTTCTCGCCGGAATACTCAACAACCCGAGCGATCATATCTTCCCGGAGTAGGGAATTCCGTTGAAAAAAAGATCCTATTGAATGATTGTATATTGTTTCATTCACATTTTCAGAAACATCCGAGAGATTCCTGTCTGAGGATAAGATGATACTGTCCTTTGAATCAAGGGCTACATGGGTTTCGTCGAGTCTGAATCGGATTGATCCCAGAGCGGCATTGATTTTATGATTGAGCAAAAGACATCCGTTTTCAGGGAAAGGTATAACGGTATGAGAATCCTTCCCGAAGAAACCGGTTTTACCTCTGGAATGTTTAATTCTCGCATGGGTTCGGTAATTGAACCGGTCACGTTTCAGAACGGATATTTGAGGGATCTGTTCGGGACCCATTTTTGCGCTTCGTATCAATGTGTCCGATATAATCTCTATCTTTTCGGTTATTTCCCGGTCATATGACATGTGAAGGTAGTCGCATCCGCCGCATATCGAAAAGTTAGGGCAATCCGGTGTTATCCGATCAGAAGATGGTTCCAGAATATCAATGACGCGCGCGACAGCATAGTCAGACTTGTTCTTGACCGTTTCACAGATGATTTTTTCGCCGGGAATAGTGAAAGGGACAAAAATTATTTTCCCGTCACAATGCGAAATGCTTTGTCCGCCGTATGCTGATTTTTCAATGTCAAGAGTCATATTCATCGGTTCCTCGATACTGTTCGTTGCCGGGCTGTTGCTGATTAATTATTGTACTTTCTTTACTCACGGATGAACACCGCAGAACCTGAAAACGACTATATCGTAATCCGGATAGTATTTGGTCACTGTTAATACCCGCTGTCGTATGTCATGGATTATGCTATATATACAATATCATTGTCTCTGCAGAATGAAACTCGTAGTGCATATGAGGCAAGAAAAAAACCGCCCTTGTGGAGCGGTTTTAGAATAACCTGTAGAATGATCAAAAATTGTCGCAGAGCATTTCAAAATACGATTGAGGGTGTAGACATGCGGGGCATTTATCAGGCGCGGTTGTCCCTTCAAAGATGTACCCGCAATTGCCACACTTCCATTTCACAGACGATTCTTTTTTGAAGACTTTTCCGTCATTGATGTTTTTAAGAAGTGCGCGATAGCGTTCTTCATGATGTTTCTCAACCGATGCGATACTTCTGAACGCGGTGGCGATTTCAGGAAAACCCTCTTCGTCAGCGATTTTGGCGGCTTCAGGATAGAGGAGTGTGTGTTCCTCATGTTCTCCGTCAGCGGCAGCTTTGAGGTTTTCCGCCGTTGTGCCAATTACTCCCGCGGGATATGAAGCGGTTATTTCGACCATTCCGCCTTCCAGAAATTTGAAGAAACGCTTTGCGTGTTCTTTTTCATTTTCAGATGTCTCTTCGAAGAAATTTTGAATCTGAACGTACCCTTCTTTTTTTGCCTGACTGGCGAAATAGTTATATCGGGTGCGAGCCTGTGATTCTCCCGCGAAAGACGCGAGAAGGTTTTTTTCTGTGCGGGTTCCCTTGATGCTCTTCATGTGTTACCTCTGTTCGTTGATTTAATATATGATGAACTTTATCAATACAAATATGCTTATTGACGCATAGAAAGTTCATGATCAATAAATAGCAGTCCCGGAGAACTCGTTCCCGCCATTTTAAGCTTTTCTAAGATTGCGCTTGTCTGCGCTTCTTCTTCAACCTGTTCTTTGATGAACCAGTGCATTTCAACGGCAGTGGCGTGATCTTTCTCTGCTTGAGCCTGTTCAAGAATTTTACCGATCATTTCGGTTACTTTCTGCTCATGTGCGAACGCATCTTCAATCGCCTGAAGGGGCGATTCCCATGATGTTTTCGGTTGGGCTATCGCGGTGAGAATGATTTTACCATTTCGTTCAATTACATAGCGGTATAGTTTCATACCGTGCGAAATCTCTTCTCCTGCCTGCTTTTCCATCCAATGCGCAAAACCGGGCAGGTTTATTCCGTGAAAGTAATTGGCCATCGCAAGATAGAGATACGAGGAATAAAATTCGGCGTTTACCTGAGAGGCGATTGAGTTCTCAATTGATGTCTTGATATTCATATGTCCTCCATAAGGATAAAGGGGATTGTCGGGTCAGAGAGCAATTGCACCGGAATAGGGGCAATTGCTCTCCTGTCATGGATTAATCAATTGCTATGCTTCTGAATCAAATTGTGTCTTGTCCGCTCCGCAGAGTGGGCATACCCATGTGTCTGGAATCTTTTCAAATGCGGTTCCGGCCGCGACTCCGTTGTCGGGATCCCCGACCTCCGGATCATAAATGTACCCGCACACAGCGCAAATGTACTTTTTCATTTTATTCCTCCGCAAAAGTGTTTTACAAAAGCCGTAGTGTATGTGAGCATACTTTAAAAGGCAGATGTAATCATCATTCTGCATCATACACTCAGGGGCTTTATTTTTCAAGCATGATGATTAAATTCCCGTGTAAATATTTTGTTAAGGGAATTTTCCTGTTGTTCGGGAAACCTTGTAAATAGGATGAACTATATGCGGTATTGTATAATCGGAAACGGAACGGCGGGTATTGATGCCGCACTGTCAATACGTCAGAAAGACGTTGAATCTGAAATAATCGTTATCAGTGCGTCAAAGTATACTCATTATTTCCGTCCAAAACTCATCGACTATATCAAAGAAGACTTACCCGCTGAGAAATTGTTCATATACAAGGACGATTTTTACGTATCAAGGAATATCAATACAATCAATGAGACCCGAATTGATAAAATTGATCCAGCCAAGTCGGTAATTGTCAGTAATTCGGGAAAAGAGTACGGTTATGACAAACTGCTTCTGGCGCTCGGTGCAGCTCCCTTTATCCCGCCGGTTGTTGATTGCGGACTGAAGGGTGTTTTCTCGCTTAGGGGAATCGCTGACGCGGATCGTATCCGAACATACTGCCGCGGAAAGAAGCATATTGTTATGTCCGGCGGAGGACTGCTCGGTCTTGAGACTGCGTATGCTCTCAAGGGCTACTGTGAAATGATAATCGTAGTGGACATGAATTCGTGTCTTCTCAATCGGCAGCTAGACCGGGGGGGAGCCGCGTTATTGAAACAATCGCTCGAGGCGCGAGGGCTTTCCTTTGCTCTTGATGACTGTATCGACCGTGTGAATGGTTCTTCGCAGATTGAATCGATAACCCTTAAATCGGGAAAAGAAGTGAAAGCTGACGCGCTGATCATATCGGCTGGTGTTCGTCCCAATATAACGCTGCCGTCCGAATCCGGAATTACCGTTAAGCGCGGAATTGTCGTCAATGACAACATGGAGACTTCTATTCCCGGAATTTACGCCGCGGGGGATTGTGCGGAACACAGGGATGTTCTCTACGGATTATGGACTGTTGCGAAGGAGCAGGGAAAGATCGCGGGGCTTAATATGGCAGGGGAATCTACTTCTTATGCGGGAAGTGTCCCGTCAACGATGCTGAAAGTGTCCGGCATTGATCTTTATTCGGCCGGCACATATGATGAAACCGCCGGAGAGTCACTGGTGTCATCTTCTTCGGACAAATATCTCAAGATTGTGTATTCAGGAGACACTCCTCTTGGAATTATTGTGATCGGAGACCCCGATGCGGTACGTATGGCGCAGAAGGTTATGGCAAAGCGGGCGCCGATGGAGGAATTTATCAAACTGATTCCCAGATGACCGCAGTGAAGTCTTTCTCCTGTTGAAAACCGCGGGCTGGGATATCTGCATTTCAGGAATAATCGTCCTCTAACTGTTGAAACAGCCGAGAATTTATTGATTAATTGATTAATTTCAAAATTCCGACAAACTTTGAAAAATGTTGACTTTTGGTGTTATATTGAAATCCTTGCATTGATAAAAGAAGGGTACGCGATATGACACTGTTGGAAGGCAATAATATACCGGAGATCTTTCATCGGCAGGCTGAAAATCTGACTGATAGGCCGTGTGTGGCCTCAAAAAAGAACGGTAAGTATAAAGACATCTCCTGGACTGACATGCAGAAGATGATTCTCTCCTTCGCATATAATTTGAAAAAGACAGGAATAAAGAAGGGAGATCGGGTGGCGATTTTTTCGCCAAACAGGTATGAATGGTGGATTGCGGATCAGGCTATTCTCGCGATAGGTGCCGTGACCGTTCCCATTTACTCTACGAATTCGGCTGAAGAGTCGCTGTATATTATCAAGAATGCCGGAGTAAAATGCTGCATTGTCGGCGGAAACGACCATCTGGATAAAATTCTATCGATAACCCGTAAAGCGGCTTCTCTCGCGACTATTATTGCAATTGATTCTGTAACGAAATCGCGAAAAGTTATGTCAATGACAGATATGTTGGGAGCGGACGAGAAAAACCGTAAAACCATTCTGTCCGGAATAAAGAAGATTAAAGAATCTGATATTTCCACGATTATATATACCTCCGGTACAACAGGAAATCCGAAAGGAGTGGTGTTGACCCACGGTAACATAATAAAAGACCTGTTCGGCACTATTTCCGATATACCGGATTTTTTCGGACCGGATGACGTGTTTCTGTCGTTTCTTCCTCTTTCGCATGTACTTGAACGCACCGTGGGGTATCTTGCTCCGATATGCTACGGCTCGAAGGTGGCGTTCGCTGAAGACGTGTCGCGTCTGCTTGACAGTATCGTCGAAGTGCGTCCTACCGCGCTGATATGCGTACCCCGTATCTATGAGAAAATGCACGCGGGAATAATCTCAAAAGTAAAAACAGCTTCTATTATAAAAAGGGCTCTTTTCGCGTTTTCTGAAAGCGCCGCGGCGGCGAATCTTCATTATGTATGCCGAGATTTGAAAAGACCGTTTCCGTTTTCACTGCGTTACAAAATCGCGGACAGACTTATTCTCTCAAAAATAAAAGCTCTGCTCGGCTTTGATAGAATGAAAGGCGCGATATCCGGGGGAGGACCTCTCTCAGTAAATGATGCTGAATTTTTTGTGGGGATGGGAATCCGCATTCTTGAAGGATTCGGACTGACCGAAACCTCTCCGATCACTCATTTTAACAGACCGGGTGAAATCATTATAGGATCTGTCGGACGGCCGATAGGGGACACTGAAGTGCGCATAGATGATGACGGGGAGATTCTTATTCGCGGATCGCAGGTGATGAAGGGGTACTATCGTAATCCTACGGCGACAAAAGAATCCTTTACGAAGGACGGTTTCTTCAGGACGGGTGACCTCGGCCGTGTTGATGAAAACGATGTGCTCTATATAACGGGCCGGAAGAAGGATATTATAGTGACTTCAGGCGGAAAAAACATCGCGCCTCAGAATATCGAAAACATGCTGAAACTGTCAATATTCGTAGAACAGGTGGCGATTGTCGGAGATCGTAGAAAATTCATCTCCGCTCTTATTGTGCCGGATTTCAAACAGCTGGAAAAATGGGCTGATCATAATAAAGTTAAGTATTCCAGCCGTGAAAAACTCATTGACGATCCGCGGGTTATTCGGTTGTATTCAAAAGAAATTGAACGGTATACAACTTCCTGTTCCCGTGTTGAAAAAGTAAAACGGTTCACACTTTTAACAGGAGAATGGACCCAATCAACGGGGGAATTGACGCCGTCACAGAAAGTGAAGCGACACATAATAGAAGAAAAATACAGAAAACACATCGATCACATGTACAGGGAGGGAGAAGTGCAGTAACAATGACTTTCCCCGGCCTGTGAGGGTCAGAGGGAGATCAACATGGCATTGAACGTATATTTCAGGAAAAGTATCAGCCGCCGAATTCTATCATCCCTTGTGTTTATCTTTATCACGGTATTTATCATTGGTGTGTCAATGATCGGGATATATAACTATAATATCCGCAGATACACCAGCCTCATGGAAAATCTTACCAACATTAATAAAGCACACGTATTGGCATTTGAATCACACGATGTTCTGCGTAAAATTTTGGTAACCGCAGATGATACTGATGCGATGACGCAATGGAAACAAAATCGATCAACCATGAATGAACTTTTTGCAAGGGTCGGTAAGATGTCGGCATCAGAAAATGCGTCTGATATTGAATCGTTCATCAACACAGGTAAAACCTTCATTGAGATATCTGATCATCTGGTGGAACAGTGCATAAATAAAGATGCTGCCGCTCGGGAAACATATATGGAGTCCGCGAAAACAGTAGATTATCTGAAGGAGAACGCCTATGTTCTATTTCAGAAAGAACTGGAATATGGTGCGATAATTCAGGGGAAGGTTGATAGGCAGTTCCGTATTACGAATATTCTGTCCATCGGCGCATTTATCATCATTATATGTCTCAGTTTCATTATAATGATAGTAATCATGCGGAAGATAGTCAATTCGCTTATGCATGTGGTGCGTTCAAGTGAGAAAATCGCTTCCGGAGATCTGACGGACAATCAGTGTGAGATATCATCCGAAGATGAGATAGGAACGCTTTCCCGATCGTTTGATTTGATGCGTCGATCTCTTTTCGATATTATTTCAATGATATCATTGAATGCGAAGAACATTAAAACTCTCTGTGATAAACTTGACTCGATAACAAGCGAAAACGAGGTAATGGATCGTGAGTTTGAATCTTCCAGCCAAGGGAACGCGGACAGCGCGAGTAATCAGTCAAATCTTGTTGATGCGACATTCAACTCCGTGAAACTTATTGATGACTCACTACAGGTTATTTACAAAGATACGGATATCGTCATGAACAGTGCGGTCACGGCATTCGGGAAAGCGGTTGCGGGTGAAAAGAAAATACGGGACGTGGTGAATGAAGCCGAGCATGTACATGAAATAATAAGCAGACTTAGCAATAATACTGATGTTCTCTATGATTACTCAGTGAAAATCGGCGATATTGTCAGCTTCATTAATGATCTGTCTGAACAGACAAACCTTCTTGCTCTCAATGCGGCGATTGAGGCCGCTCGTGCGGGAGAATCCGGAAAAGGATTTGCGGTAGTTGCTGACGAGGTTGGCAAGCTCGCTGATCAGTCAAAACAATCATCATCAGAGATTACCGGAATAATAAAAGAGATCCGCGGCATGATCGAGAACATGAGGGAAGGAATGGGGGTAGGTGTTGAGCGGATTTCAGTTACGACGAAGCTTGCAGTCGAGGAAGGAGAGTCATTCCGTGAAATCATAGACGCAAATGAAAATGTTAACAAGCAGATCGAGTCAATAACGCGGGAGATCGGCGACGCCCGTGAATCAATGAGCCGTATAACATCGGCAAGTTCCACGATTGCGGAGATTACAAAGGATCTCGCGAGCGCATCGACGGAACAGCTTGCCGCGGTTGAGGAAAAGATATCATTGAATAAACAGATGAGTTCATGCGCGATTAATCTGAAAAATG
>Ga0209800_10004142_pt1 | contig 10911 bp, 7 predicted proteins | sample Higcelweek8metaG_FD_187174 | JGI IMG/M metagenome (GOLD analysis project Ga0209800, IMG submission 187174) | Freshwater pond sediment microbial communities from the University of Edinburgh, under environmental carbon perturbations - High... | ecosystem: Environmental > Aquatic > Freshwater >... | reverse complement strand
CGGATGTTTACTCCTTGAGTCTGCAGTAATTCAAAAAGGAAAGAATACATTTGATTAAAGTAATAGTTATCCTGCACTTATGCTTTTTACAAAACTGCATATTCCCCCAGCCGGAAATAATGTAGTGCACCGCTCGGAATTGTTTGACAAACTGAACTCCGGCCTGAGCAGAAAGCTGATACTGGTATCTGCGCCCGCCGGGTATGGCAAAACAACCCTGATAAGCGATTGGATCAGTCAATACAAAATTCCGGCAGCATGGCTTTCACTGGACAACAGCGACAATGACCCGGCGATCTTTTTAAGCTATGTAGTTTCTGGGATTCAAAGTATTCACCACGACTTCGGACAAAGTGCCCTGCGACTTTTAAACTCACCCACTTCACCCTCTGTCGAATCGATAGTAAGCCTGTTAATCAACGATGTGCTCAACATCAGTCAGAACATTGTGCTGGTACTTGACGATTTTCACTTGATTACGAACAGCGACGTATCAAAACTGGTAACTTACTTATTAGAGCATATACCCGGTAATATTCATATTGTAATCCTGACCCGTTCTGACCCGGCTCTGGCTGTTTCAAAGCTAAGAAGTCAACATCAGCTGGTTGAGTTACGTTCCTCAGACCTTAGTTTTTCAGCGAATGATATTTCCATATTGTTCAACAAAAGACTGAAATTGGGCCTGTCTGTTGATGACGTTTACTCTCTTGAATCCAAGACCGAGGGCTGGATCGCAGGCCTCCAGCTGACAGCTTTGTCAATGCAGGGCCGCGAAGATATTTCTGAATTTATTCAGGGTATAAAGGGAGATAACCGATACATCATGGATTACCTGATGGAAGAGGTGCTAAAGACACAAACGGATGAAATAAAGGAATTCCTGCTGAAGACTTCAATACTCGAGCAGATGTCTGCTCCTTTATGCAACGATGTCTTGAACAGGAATGACAGTCAGTTAATTCTTGAGACTCTGGAAAAAAATAACATGTTTGTCATACCTCTCGATGAGGAGAGAGATTGGTATAGATATCATCACCTCTTTGCTGAGTTATTAAAACATCGGCTTCATTTAAGAGATAAATCAACAATTATTCTGCTACATAATAAGGCAATTGAGTGGTTTAATAATAATTCGATGCCATTATTGGCCATTAGACATGCAATTGAGACGGGGAATTTCGAAAAGAGCATACAGCTTCTTGGAGAAATCGTCGAGACTATGTGGCAAAATGGCCAGCATTCTGCTATCTTAAAATATGGGGACATTCTTCCTGATGAGATAATTAAAAAGAATGCAGATTTCAGCCTGTACTACTCATGTATATTAATCATAGCCGGTAAAGATACGAGAGCTGAAACATTCTTATCATCTGCCGAATTATTGGCAAAGAGAATAATTGATGATAAGAATTCTTCATTAGAGGATGTCAGGTATTACCGGCAAATACTGGGGAAAATTCATAGTGTATTTGCCAGCCTTTACTCAAAATCAGCAGACCCGAAAAAAACTTTAAACTATTGTAAGTCAGCGATGAAAAATCTCTCCGGGGATGATCCGTTCTGGTACAGTTGGGTCTGGTACTCTATTGGATGGGCAAAAGAGAGAAGTGGACCTATTAGTGAATCCGCCGAGGCTTTTGAAAAGGGATTGGCTTATGCCAAAAAATCAGGCAACATATATCTTATATCAACTAATGCCTTTAATGTGGCTTACATGGAACAACGGATGGGGCGTTACACTTACGCGTACATGAAATGTTCTGACCTGATAAAGGAGATTAAAGAAAGTGGCTATTTATTAATAACAGAATCGGAGCCTACCTTTGTAGAGCTATATGCCTGTATGGCAGAAATTGATTGTATGCGAACTGATTTTGAAAAGGCATTGGAGAACATAAAGATTGCATACACCCTGAGCAAGAATTTTTCCAACAGTTCATATAAAGTATGGGTACGATTGATCTATTCAAATATTCTGTTTGGACGTGGGGATGATGCCGGGATTACCAAGATGCTGAATGAAGTCGATGATATTATTAAACACAATATAGTATCTCCGGCTGCCAGAGCTGTCTATGCTGATATGAAAGGAAAGATTCTTATTGATGAGCATAAACCCGAAAAAGCATATACTCTTTTTGAAAAAAATGAACTGGGACTTGATAAGGAGATTTCATATGTAGAGGTTTGTGGTTATTTTTCATTTGCGTTATTGCTGATTACAGAATCAAAGTTTAACGACGCAGAAAAATTACTTGCCCGATTACAGGCACTTACACAAGCAGCACAATGGATAGAGACTTTAATCGCAGTAAATATAGTATATGCAATTCTGTATAAGTATATGGGATATGTGGAAAAGGCTTCTGCATTGCTGATTGAATCATTGGAATACGCTTCAGATGAAATGATCTTAATGCCATTCATATATTATCATGCCTATATAAAAGATATATTAACAGACGTATTAAAGAACCTGCCTGCAACAAAAACAAATATCCCTAAAAAGGTAACTGACAAGCTTAAGCTTGAAATAGAAAAGAGAGAGAAAATTATAAAAACTAATTCAGAATCCGTGTTAAGCGACCGCGAACTCGATACAATTAAACTCATTGCCGAAGATTTATCGAACCAGGAAATTGCTGACAGATTGTTTATTTCACTGAATACAGCTAAGACGCATGTCAAGAATATAATTCTGAAACTGGCAGTTGATTCCCGGATACATGCTGTAACTAAAGCAAAAGAACTTGGATTAATATAATTCCGTTTCATATTGCTATTATCTGATCAAATTATTCCATAAAATCACTCTCCCGAATCACCCTCGAGGGTGATTTTTTTTTAATGGGCAGCCCCGACCTTTGTTAGAATTAAAATAAGTAACACTGTGAAAAAGAGACAATTTTTATTACTGTTTTTATTGCTGCTTATAACATATAAAGGGATAGCACAACAGAATTATACTATCAGCGGATACATCAGAAGCTCAGAAACCGGGGAAGCTCTGATAGGGGCTACAGTACTTGAAAAAGAGTTGTATAAAGGTACGATGGCAAATGCGTATGGTTTTTACTCAATTACCTTACCCGAAGGGATTCATTCAATTCAATATTCATTCATGGGCAATATTAGTAAAACTGAAAGTGTTGAATTGACAGGTAATCTCAGTAAGAATGTTGAGTTACAACAGGCATCTGTAGAGATAGCTGAAGTAGTAATCTCCAAAGAGGCCTCCGATAAGAATGTAAGGGCTCCGGAAATGGGTGTTGTAAAAATATCTCCAAAAGATGTGGTATCTGTTCCGGTGCTGTTTGGTGAGCAGGATATTTTAAAAACCATTTCACTTTTACCGGGAGTAAAATCAGCTGGCGAGGGGAATAGCGGTTTTTATGTTAGGGGTGGAAGTGCCGATCAAAACCTGATAATTCTGGATGAAGCCCCGGTATATAGTTCCGGACATTTACTGGGTTTTTTCTCGGTATTTAATTCTGATGCGGTTAAAGACATGGAATTTTATAAAGGCAATGCTCCTGCAAATTATGGAGGACGTCTGTCATCGGTACTGGATATTCAAATGAAGGAAGGCAATTCAAAAACAGCCGCCGTTTCAGGAGGCATTGGATTGATAGCATCCCGGCTTACAATAGAAGCTCCGATAGTTAAGGATAAAGGTTCATTCATTGTTTCAGGAAGAAGAACTTATGCAGATATATTTCTACCCTTATGGAAAGATCCTGCAGCTAAAAGCACAAAGCTTTATTTCTATGATTTTAATGCAAAAGGGAATTTTAAAATAAATGATAAAAACAGGATATTCATTTCGGGCTATTTTGGCAGGGATGTTTTCAAAATTTCGGATTTGGTGGGTTTTAACTGGGGTAACAAAACTGCAACTTTAAGGTGGAATCACATTTTCGGCAATAAGCTTTTTTTAAACAGTTCCCTCATTTACAGCGATTATAATTATGGTATCGGGTATAATGCCGGGGAATTACTGGAAGTTACTTCAGGAATAAAGGACTACAACTTAAAAGAAGATTTTCAATACTATATCAACCCAAAAAGCACTGTTAAATTTGGCTTTAATACCATATTCCATACGTTTCGTCCCGGGGAATTAAAATCAGAGAACGAAGATTTCAGTAACTCAAAAATTATTGGCAAGAAACATACAGTAGAAAGTGCTGCTTACATTTCACATAAGTTTGATTTATCCGATAGGTTAATATTTAATTACGGTTTACGATACTCAAATTGTACGGTTGTTGGTCCTGATACTGTTTATACTTACAATGATAATGACCAGATAATCAACTCAACCGGATACACAAAAGGAGATATAATTCAGAATTATGGCACCCTTGAACCCAGAGTGACATTAAACTATATAGTTAATGAAAGGATGTCTGTTAAAATGTCTTTTGCAAGAAATGCTCAATATATGCATCTTCTGTCTAATTCAACTGCAGCATTACCAACAGATGTATGGATCTCAAGCAGTAAAATAGTGAAACCTCAAATAGCCGACCAGTTTGCCTTGGGGTTTTTTGAAAATTTCAAGGACAATATGTTTGAAACTTCAGTAGAGGTATATTATAAAAACTTCCAAAATCAAATCGACTATCAAAACGGTGCAAATCTGATACTTAATGAGCAAGTCGAATCTCAGCTTGTATTCGGAAAGGGAAGAGCTTATGGAACGGAACTGTTTATCAAAAAGAGGACAGGGGATTTAACAGGCTGGATTGGATATACACTTTCAAGAACTGAACGATCGATTAACGAAATTGATGATGGTGCATGGTATCCTGTAAAGCATGACAGAACCCACGATGTGTCAATTGTATTGATGTATGCTTTTAATGATAAATTGAAAGTGTCCGGGAATTGGGTATACAACACCGGAGATGCAGTTACTTTTCCGGATGGGAAGTATATAATTGACGGAGTAACAGTCCCTGCATATACGAACAGAAATGGCTACCGTATGCCTGATTACAATCGCCTGGATCTGGGGGTAACTCTTACAAATAAGAAGCGGGAAAAATTTGAATCATGCTGGAACTTTTCGGTTTATAATGCTTATGCCCGTAAAAACGCTTATTCAATTAGTTTCAGAGAAAGTAAAAATGATCCTTCGAAAACAGAAGCTGTTCAACAAACTTTATTTCGGATAGTCCCCTCGATTACTTATAATTTCAAATTTTAAACCAATGAAAGCAATACTCATTTTCTTCAGCCTGATTATACTTTTAACATCATGTGAGAATGTAATTGAAATTGAATTAGACTACATGAAACCAAAACTTGTAATTGAGGGTGTAATTAATGACGTTGATAACCATTGCACTATTAAGTTGTCAAAAACGACTGATTATTTTAATCAGAAGACAAATCCAACTGTCTCAGATGCAATTATTACATTAACAGATAATGCAGGGGCAGTGGTCAAATTCAATGAAATTGAACCGGGTAAATATTCGGGAGAAAGTGGACAGGTTAAATCACGTATAGAATATTCTTTAAACGTCTTCACAGAAGGAGAATTATATATGGCAGAAGCAACTATCCCTCAGAAAGTTAATATTGATTCACTAACCTGTCTTTATAATCCTGAGAGCATCTTTTATGAGGTAGGCTATGTTGTAAGTTGTCACTTCTCAGATCCAGGGGAGTCACGCAATTTTTACCGGTTAAAAACATACAATATTAATGATGGAACAAAAGCTAAGAATAGTAAAGATCTTTATAATGACGACATTTCTAATGGCAAAAATGTCGAATTAAAATGGAGCTATGATGTATATCAACAGAGTGATACTGTCATAGTTGAGCTTTACTCACTTGACGAGCAAACATATGATTATTATAAAACGCTGTTCCCAATTTCTGGTGGTGATGATATGATGTCATTAACAAACCCTGCAAATCCCACCACAAATATAAGTAATGGGGCCCTCGGCTATTTTGGCGCATATACCATAAGCAGAGATACAATAATAATCTCTCCATCTAACTAAAAAACAAGGCTTTTGCAGGGCAGCCAAATTAAAATTATCAGCTAATTGTTTGAGTATTTAATTAAAAATATGAAAGATATAAGAATGAACTTATTTTGTCTGACCGGAATAATTGCACTTGTAACAACCTTAATAACTGTAGGCTTTCAAAGCTGGAAAGCCTCAATAAAGAACCCTGTGGATGTATTAAGATATGCGTAAAACACTATATGATAATTACATGTAATTGCCAAGGAATAATAAAACAAGTGAGTTGTGTAAGAAAGATGGATAAAACTTAACCAATCCAGAATAATAGAGTCATGAATAATAATGTACGTTTCCCTTTCCGTTTTTTCCTGATTACATTTATATGGTCCTGGATAATTTGGACTCCTCTCATATTGGCAAATCTTAAAATCATTCCAGTTTCAGAAAAGGTATTATCAATCCTGACAAAAAATTCTTATTCATGGCGCTTCAGGAGCAATAGGAACTTATGCTGTGCAGCTTGCCAAATACTACGGTGCTGAAGTCACAGGGGTATGCAGTAACTCTAATGCAGAAATGGTGAAATCTCTGGGAGCGGATAAGGTAGTTGATTATACTAAAGAAGATTTTACAGAAGCCATTGAGAGATATGATTTTGTATTCAGTGTTGTAGGCAAGACTACTTTTTCACAATGTAAGGGCATTTTAAAACCAAAAGGAGTTTATCTTGAAAACTGGATGGAAACTAAGGATTTTTTGAAAGTGCTGTGGACCTCAATAACCGGTGGAAAGAAAATTAAGGGGGGAGTATCAGCAGAGACAGCAGAAAAACTGAATTTTCTGAAAGAGCTTATTGTATCAGGAAAGTTAGTACCGGTTATTGACAGGGTCTATCCATTGGAAAGGACAGATGAGGCTTTTCAGTATGTTGAACAAGGCCATAAGAAAGGGAATGTAATTATTACTACTGAGCTAAGCTAATAAATGAAAATACTGTCATTGGCTTAACAGACCTTGTAATCCCTGGTGTAAAAGCATGGCAGGTAAGAGATATTTCAAAAGAGTTGTTAACCAGTATTAATACGGAGTCGACACCCCGGTCAACAGATTTGTGTATGCCAGCATTCTGCCAATGGAATTGAAAGTAAGGAAGAAAAATAGGTAATTCAATGAATATGAAAGGAAAGACAATAATCAAAATTCAGGGACATCTTAATGAAGAATGGAAAGAATGCTTTGAGGGAATGGAGATTGGTTATGAAGGAAACAATACAATTCTGACAGGAATTCTGAAGGATGAAGCACATATGCATGGAGTTTTGAATATCATAAGGGAATATAACCTCATACTCATTTCGATCAATCCGGTGTAAAGAAAGCATAATGTATAGCGTAGATTTTTAATCAGAAAGGATAAATATGAACCAAAACAAAATGAAAGCAATTGTATGCCCGAAATACGGACCACCTGAGGTTCTGCAACTCAAAGAGGTGGAGAAACCTTTTCCAACAGATGACGAGGTACTTATTAAAATATATGCAACAGCTGTAACAGCAAGCGACATCTTCATAAGGGGTTCCCAGATACCAGTTAAATTTTGGATTCTTATGCGTCTGGGGATAGGATTGACAAGACCAAGAAGGTCCATAATCGGGTTAGTACTGGCAGGAGAAATTGAGTCAGCGGGTAAAAACATAAAGAGATTTAAACCAGGTGACCAGGTTTATGGACTTACCGGATTTGGACTTGGTGCTTATGCTCAGTACAAGTGCATGAAAGAGACAGATTCAATGGACGGGTGTCTGGCTATTAAACCAGATAACATATCCTATGAAGAAGCAACTGTGGCAGCCTATGGGGGTCTTCTGGCATTTCAATATATGGGAAAGGGGAATATCAGGCATGGACAGGAGGTTCTTATTTATGGAGCTTCCGGAACAACAGGAACAACTGCAATCCAATTTGCCAGATACCTTGGGGCGAAAGTTACTGCTGTATGCAGTACGGCAAATTTAGAATTGGTGAAATCGCTGGGGGCTGATAAGGTAATTGATTACACCAAAGAGGATACAATAAGCCCGGGAATGAAATACGATTTTATTCTTGACGCGGTTGGAAAAAGAAAATCTTCAAAATTAAAAGAGACGTGCAAAAATGCCCTCACTGCGGGAGGGATATATGTATCCATTGATGATGGAAGCCTGAAGTTAGATTCTAACCGGCTTGCTTTTATAAAAGAGTTGGTTGAATCCGGACATATTAAACCAGTCATAGACAGAATATATCCATTAGAACACATTGTCGAAGCACATACCTATGTGGGCAAAGGACACAAAAAGGGAGGTGTGGTAATAACTGTAGGTCATAATGGCAAATAATAAGAATAAAAAATTAACCCAATGAGAAGAGATAGGAAAGTCTCTGTAAAGCAAGTCGAAGTCATGAAGCCCATTATTATTTCTTTAATGATTCTTTTTTCCGGAGTGATTACTGCTCAGGAGTGTAAAATCGATTTGCACTCATTGGCTCATCCGAATGTTAATATGCTTCAGTTGAATAAGTTTGGGCAGAGTGGATTATTTAAAATAGTCTTACCCGAGGGTTTTGATACTATATCCAACAGAGACATTATTGATCAGCTGTCACAGTGGTTTTTAAATCAGAACTCCAGGATCGATATAATCAATGTTAACGATGTAAAAAAGTTGGATGATAGTTGTCATTACCTGATTATCGGGTTAACCGGTAAACTTAAAGATCTTTCAATTTTTGATCTGCCCCTAAAGGTTGACAATAACATATGTTCCATCGGACCAATTGTGTTAACAGATTATGATGACGCCATAGCAATAATCAACGAGAGTGCACAATGTTCAGCCGTAATTGGTAATTCATATACAGCATTAAGAAACATATCGTTTGGACGTTTCCTGGGATTATATGATTATTATATTCTCATAAATAATAAAATGAGCTATCTGGGTAATCTAAAAGAAAATGAATTTTTATCCGATAGTCTGGTGGATTTAGCACTTATAAGAAAGGGAAACTACACTCAAAAAATTGACAATGAATATATAGAAGCTTGTTTTTCCTGTAAATACGAATCGATAAGTCAGTTTCAAGGTTCAATTGATGATTTAATAGATTCGTTTGATGAGTTTTGCAAGCTTTATAAAGTAGCGCATCCGTCTCAAAAACTCAAATTCTTTATTCACCGTGATCAAATAGAGATAAATATAGTCAGTGGTGACCCAAAACCTGGTACTACAGGAGGATTGGTGATTGACAGTCTGATTCATACAGTAGGAATTGATAAAGAGTTGCTATTACATGAAGGGGTTCATTTCATATTCAATTACAATTCAGGGAGTCCAAATGCTTTTTTTAACGAAGGTATTCCTTCGTCTTTTGCATTATTTCAACATCCTGAGCGAATTGCGAAGGATTGTGAACTAATTAAGGACAATTTAGACATAGCAGATTTAATAACCGGAAAAACAGAATTCTGGAAGGGGCCATATAAAGACGGGCAATGTTTATCATACCCTATATCCGGGCTGTTTATCAAATTCTTAATTGATAAATATGGCATTGATAAGTTAAAGAGTGTTTATCAATATCCTGATATATCGGTAGGCTTTAAGGCAGTTTATAATGTGGAACTCCCTATCGTAGTAAAAGAATGGAAAGATTTTGTACTGAGAAATATCTGATAATTACTGTGCCAATGGTCTTCTCCAAAACCATGAGAACACTTTTAACAAATATCATAAGTGACCATTAATCCGGGTAATTCCTCCCGTCTATCTGTAGAAGTTCAAAAAGGAAAGAATACATTTGATTACAGTATTAATATCCTGCAATTATGCTTTTAACAAAACTGCATATTCCTCCTGCCGGAAATAATGTAGTTCACCGATCAGAACTATTTGATAAGTTGAATGACGGTCTAAGTCGAAAACTGATCCTTATTTCTGCTCCTGCCGGCTATGGCAAAACAACTCTGATAAGCGATTGGATCAGTCAATACAAAATTCCGGCAGCATGGCTTTCACTGGACAACAGCGATAATGACCCGGCGGTTTTCTTAAGCTATATAATCTCAGGAATTCAAAGTATTCATAAAGAAGTCGGACAAAGTGCCCTGCGACTTTTAAATTCACCCAATTCACCATCTGTCGAATCAATTGCCAGCCTGTTAATCAACGAAGTTCTCAACATCAATCAAAACATTTTACTGGTAATCGACGATTTTCATCTGATTACCAGCAGCGAGGTATCAAAACTGGTAACTTACTTATTAGAGCATATCCCCGGTAATATTCATATTGTAATCCTGACCCGTTCTGACCCGGCTCTGGCTGTTTCAAAGCTAAGAAGTCAGCATCAGCTGGTTGAGTTACGTTCCTCAGACCTTAGTTTTTCGGCAAATGATATTTCCATATTGTTCAATAAGAGGATGAAATTTGGTCTTTCTGTTGACGATGTATTCTCGCTTGAAACAAAAACCGAAGGCTGGATCGCAGGCCTGCAGCTGACAGCCCTGTCCATGCAGGGCCGCGAAGATATTTCTGAATTTATTCAGGGTTTGAAGGGAGATAACCGATACATCATGGATTACCTAATGGAGGAGGTACTGAAAATTCAACCCGATGATGTTAAGGAATTTTTGCTGCAAACCTCAATACTGGAGCAAATGTCTGCTCCATTATGCAACGCTATTTTAAACCGTAATGATAGTCATTTAATCCTGGAAAAGCTGGACAGGGATAACATGTTTGTTATTCCCTTAGATAATAAAAGGAATTGGTACAGATATCATCATCTATTTGCGGAGTTATTAAGACAGAGGCTTCATTTGCGCGATAAAGTTGAAATTAATAAGCTTCATAATAAGGCTTGTGAATGGTT
>Ga0209800_10004141_pt1 | contig 10913 bp, 9 predicted proteins | sample Higcelweek8metaG_FD_187174 | JGI IMG/M metagenome (GOLD analysis project Ga0209800, IMG submission 187174) | Freshwater pond sediment microbial communities from the University of Edinburgh, under environmental carbon perturbations - High... | ecosystem: Environmental > Aquatic > Freshwater >... | reverse complement strand
GAGGACAAGGTCGGGTTCTGCCCGCTTGAGCCCACCGAGAAGCGCGCCGCCCGCCCGTCGCCATCGTTCGAGATGTTCCGCCTGCTGGCCCGGCTGACCAGCCTGCGCATCGACGGCGCGCCGTTGACCGCCGAGCAGATCGCCGCCGCCACCCGCGATTTCGGCCATCAACAGGGCATCACCTTCGCCCGCCTGCGCAAGCTGCTGGCGCTGCCGCCCACCGCCCGCTTCGACGGCACCGCGCCCGAGGACGAGGGCAAGCGCGACGTGGTCGCCCGCTCGGGCAAGGCCATGCCGGGCAGCGCCGCTTTGTTCAAGGTGCTGGGCGAGGCGGGGTGGGACAGCCTGCGCAAGCGCCCGGACATTCTGGACCGGGTGGCGGCGGTGCTGACCTTCCGCGAGGATGTCGGCAGAATCCGCGCCGGGCTGGCGGAACTGGCCCTGGACGCCCCCATTCTGGACGTGCTGATGACGGGTGTCGCCGATGGCGCTTTCGCCGCCTTTCGCGGCGCCGGGCATATCTCGGCCAAGGCCTGCCGTGCCCTGATCCCCCATCTGGCCCAGGGCAAGGTCTATTCCGACGCCTGCACCGCCGCCGGGTACACCCATTCGGACCAGCCGGAAACCGACCTGGACAGCATCGCCAATCCGGTGGCGCGCAAGGCGTTGGGCGAGGCGCTGAAACAGATCAACGCCGTCATCCGCGCCCACCGCGTTCCCGACGCCATCCATGTGGAAATGGCCCGCGAGGTGGGCAAGAGCGCCGAGGAACGGGCCGAGATCGAACGCGGCATCGACAAGCGCAACCGGCAGAAGGACAAACTGCGCCAGCAATACCGCGACACCGTGGGCGGCGAACCCAATGCCGAGGATTTGCTGCGTTTCGAATTGTGGAAGGAACAGAGCGGCCGCAGCCTGTACAGCGACCGCGACATCCCCCCGGCGCTGATCGCCAGCGACCGCAACGAGGTGCAGGTGGATCACATCCTGCCGTGGAGCCGCTCGGGCGACGATTCCTTCATCAACAAGACCCTGTGCTTTACCGAGGAAAACCAACGCAAGAAAGGCCGCACCCCGCGCGAATGGTTCGAGCAGGACGGCCTGGATTGGTCCGCCTTCGCTGCCAGGGTCGAGAACAGCAAGGAGATGAAGGGGCGCAAGAAGCGCAATTACCTGCTCAAGGATGCCGCGGTCCTGGATGAGAAGTTCAAGAACCGCAACCTGGGCGACACCCGCTATGCCTGCCGCCTGCTGCTGAACATCCTGAAGAAGACCTATCCCGACATCACCATCGCCGCCCGCCCCGGCCCGCTGACCGACCGCCTGCGCCGCGCCTGGGGCCTGCAAGGACTGAAGAAGGACGCCGAGGGCAAGCGGGTCGAGGACGACCGCCATCACGCCCTGGACGCGGTGATCGTGGCGCTGACCAGCGCGTCCAGGCTGCAACGTCTGACCACCTTATTCAAATTGGCCGAACAGCAGGGCTGGCCCACCGATTGGCACCGCACCCACCATCTGGCCGAGGCGTTGCGCGGCATCGGCGCCATCCCCCGTGAAATCTCGGCCCTGGAACCGCCCTGGCCCGGCTTCCGCGCCGACATCCTGGCCGCGCTGGAGCGTATCACCGTGTCGCGGGCCGAACGCCGCCGGGCGCGCGGCGCCGGGCATGCCGCCACCATCCGCCAAGTGTCCGAGCGTGACGGCGAACCCGTGGTGTTCGAGCGCAAATCCATCGAAACGCTGACCGAGAAGGACCTGGAGCGGATCAAGGATGCCGAGCGCAACCACCGCACCATCGACGCCCTGCGCGCCTGGATCGCCGCCGGAAAGCCCAAGGATGCCCCGCCCGTCTCGCCCCAGGGCCACGTCATGCGCAAGGTGCGGCTGAGCACCAGCAAGAAGGTGGATGTTCCGGTGCGCGGCGGCGCCGCCGACCGCGGCGACATGGCCCGCGTCGATGTGTTCCGCAAGGCCAGCCGCAAGGGCAAGGCGGAATACTATCTGGTGCCGGTCTACCCGCACGAGGTGGCGACCCTGGCCGAGCCGCCGAACGACTATGTGGTGGCCCATAAACCGCCCGAGCCGCTGACCCCGGACCATGAGTTCCTGTGGAGCCTGTACCCCCTGTGCTGGGTCGAGGTGGTCAAGCCCTCGGGCGAGGTGATCCAAGGCTATTTCCGCAGCATGGACCGTTCCTCTGGCGCCATCGCCATTTCGCCGCAGCACAGCAAGGCCGAGGTAAGCCGGGGCATCGGCGTCAAGACCCTGACCTCGTTCCGCAAATTCGCGGTGGACCGCTTGGGCAACCGCTCGGAAATCCAACAGGAGACCCGGACATGGCATGGAAAGGCGTGCACCTGAGCCAGCCCGCGCGGCTGTCCCTGGCCGATGGACAGATGGTGGTGGAGCAGACCGAGGCGGCGGTGCGTCTGCCGTTGGAGGATGTGGCCTGGGTGGTGCTGGACACCCCGCAGGCCACCCTGACCGCCAGCCTGTTGTCGGCCTGCATGGAGGCCGGGGTGGCGGTGATCACCACCGACCGCACCCACATTCCAAACGGCATCGCCCTGCCCTTTCACGGCCACCACCGTCAGGCCGAGATGGCATGGAAGCAGATCGCCCTGGGGGCACCGCTGAAGAAACGGCTGTGGCAGGCGGTGGTGCGGCGCAAGATCCTGAACCAGGCGGCCAATCTGGCGGCGCTGGGCCGCGACGGCGGCAAGGTGGTGGCGGAAATGGCCCGCCATGTGGGCTCGGGCGATCCCGGCAATGTCGAGGCCCGCGCCGCCCGCCAATACTGGCAATGCCTGTTCGACGGCTTCCGCCGCGAGGACGACGAAGACCGCCGCAACAAGCTGCTGAATTACGGCTATGCCATCATCCGCTCGGCCCTTGCCCGCGCCCTGGTGGCGAATGGCCTGCTGCCCGCCTTCGGCATCCATCACGCCAGCGTCAGCAACGCCTTTAACCTGGCCGACGATCTGATCGAACCGTTTCGCCCCTTCGCCGATCGGCTGGCCTTTGCCCAAACGGCACAGGGCGACGGCGACGACCCAGGCCTGACCCTGGCCGACCGCCGCGCCATGGCCGGTGTGCTGTCCGCCGATTGCCGCATGGCGGGTGCCGTCACGCCACTGTTGGCCGCCACCGAACTGACCTCGGCCTCGCTGTGCCGTGCCATCGCCGCCAACGATTCCGACGCCCTGATCCTGCCCGAACCGATGGGATAAGCCCGCGAATATGGAGTGACGGCATGAAAACCGAGGAGGTGCGCATCTTGTGGCTGTTCGTCTTCTTCGACCTGCCGGTCGCCACCAAGGCCGACCGCCGTGCCGCCACCCGCTTCCGCCATTTTCTCAAAGACGATGGCTACATGATGCTGCAATACTCGGTCTACGCCCGGGTCTGCCGGGGTGATGACGCCGCCGAGAAACACGTCGCCCGCATCTGCAAGAATCTGCCCGCCAGCGGCAGCGTCCGCGCCCTGCAAGTGACCGACAAACAATACGGCCGCATGCGCCTGCTGCTGGGAGAAGCCCCGAAAAATGAAAAAATCGCCCCGACCCAACTGGTCCTCCTGTGAATTCGGCCCGCGCGAACAGGCGGAATTCACAGGAGTTTCAGGATGTTGCCGTGAAGGTAGCCTACCAGTTGGGAGTCGGTAGGGAAACCACGGCTAACATTTGTGCATCCACATTCCAGTGCCTAGCCTACCAGTTGGGAGTCGGTAGGGAAACCACGGCGTCTTCGACCCATTTATGGGCAGTGGCACAAGCCTACCAGTTGGGAGTCGGTAGGGAAACCACGGCACGTATTCCGGAGTGCCGTCCATAATGCCTAGCCTACCAGTTGGGAGTCGGTAGGGAAACCACGGCTTTCGAGCTGCTGCTGGAGCATGGCGTAATAGCCTACCAGTTGGGAGTCGGTAGGGAAACCACGGCCAAGGCCGAGGGCGAAACCGGCTTCGCCGAAGCCTACCAGTTGGGAGTCGGTAGGGAAACCACGGCCCGTAGCACCAACCTTTCGCACGACGCCTGAGCCTACCAGTTGGGAGTCGGTAGGGAAACCACGGCGGCCCGCCGTGGTGATGGCGTAGATCAGCGAGCCTACCAGTTGGGAGTCGGTAGGGAAACCACGGCCTCGGACGTCGTGGCGGCGCCCTTGGTCGCAGCCTACCAGTTGGGAGTCGGTAGGGAAACCACGGCGCGGTTGCCGACGCCCAGGATCGTGTCCCGAGGATTGGTGTAACAGCGCAGTCGCCGTTTGATCTCCGGCAGGGTTGGCCGGATTGATCAGGCTGCCGCGACGGGCGGCAGGCTGGTGAGGGGATCATCGCCCAAGGGGGCGACGGATTCCAGGGTCATGTAACGGGATCGCTGGACGGCCCATTCGTCGTTCTGTTCCAGCAAGATGGCGCCGATCAGGCGGGTGATGGCGGCTTCGTTGGGGAAGATGCCGACGACCTCGGTGCGGCGTTTGATCTCGCCGTTGAGGCGCTCGATGGGATTGGTCGAGTGCAGCTTGGCGCGATGGGCCTGCGGGAAGTCCATGTATGCAAGGACGTCCATCTCGGCGGCGTCCATCAGATCCGCCAGTTTGTGCGCCCTGGGGCGAAGCTGGTCGGCGACCTGGCGCCATTGGGCATGGGCGGCGGTGGCGGTTTCCTGGGCGAAGGCAGTTCCAATAAAGGCGGAGACGACGCGGCGACCCTGCTTTCCGGCATGGGCCAGCACATTGCGCATGAAGTGGACGCGACAGCGTTGCCAGGTGGCGTTCAGCACCTTGTCGATGGCGGCCTTCAGGCCCTCGTGGGCGTCGGACACCACCAGCTTGACGCCGCGCAGGCCCCGCCGTGTCAGCTTGCGCAGGAAGTCGGTCCAGAAGGTCTCGGCCTCGCTGGGACCGATGGCCATGCCCAGCACCTCACGCCGTCCGGCGGTGTTGGCGCCAACCGCGATGGTCACCGCCACGCTGACGATGCGGCCATCCTGGCGCACTTTCACGTAGGTGGCGTCGAGCCAGACATAGGGCCAGTCGCCCTCGATGGGACGCTCCAGGAAGGTGGCGATCTTGCCGTCGATCTCGGCGCACAGGCGGCTGACCTGGCTCTTGGAGATGCCGGTCATGCCCATGGCCTTGACCAGGTCGTCCACCGACCGCGTCGAGATGCCCTGCACATAGGCTTCCTGGATGACGGCGGTCAGCGCCTTTTCCGCCATGCGGCGCGGCTCCAGGAAGCATGGCAGGTAGCTGCCTTTCCTGAGCCTGGGAATACGAAGTTCCACCGTCCCCGCCCGGGTCTCCCAGTCGCGCTCGCGGTAGCCGTTGCGGTGTGTGAGCCGGTCGGCGGGATTGCGCTCGCCATGCCCGGCACCGGTCAGTGTCGCCACCTCCAGTTCCATCAGCCGCTCGGCAGCAAAGCCGATCATCTCGCGCAGCAGATCGGCATCGGCGCTCTTTTCCAGCAGGCCACGAAGGCTCATCATCTCGTTGGTCATCGTCTTGGTCCTTGGCTCGGTTGACGTTCGCAACCAAACCCTACCGAAGATCGACGATGACCACCCCGAATGCGGGGCCGCCTGGGGATGATGCTTCCGGGCGCTCCGCGCCCTGCGCCATCATCCCCAGGCAAACGCTGCTACACCATTCGATGGGACGTGACCTGCCCCAGCTTGCGGAGCCGAATTTTCCCGGCTCGAACCAGAGCATAAAACAAGGTCCGTCCAATGCGGGCACGACGGCAGAACTCCTTGACGGTGAGAAGGCCATCCACGGCTCATCCTCCTGCGGTTAGTGACACCGATATTGGACCACCCCAGGAAATCCTGCGCACGCGAGCAAAACATCACTTTTTGCAAGATATCGCGGTTTTTACGCCGATTTTCTGGCTGACCATCGGCCAATACGTGCCACCACCGATGAAGTGACCTGGAGCTAGGGGTGGAATTGGCACCCGCCCTCCTAATCAGTCGGGGGCTTCTCTGCCGCACATTGGAACGCCTACTAAATCAGCCCCTTCGGTTGCTCTACATACTAGCAACTCACGGCCTGAATTTGCGAAGGCCCAGCGCTGCGCAGGCTGTTGCTACTAAATTCACCCCTTCAGTTGCTAGTATGTAGAGCAACTTGAGGGGTAAATTCACGAGGTAGCGACCGCGCCTACTAAATTAGGGCGGTGAGTTGCTAGTATGTATAGCAATTAGAGGGGCAAGTTGCGAAGCCACCCTCCCCACAAGAGCAACTCACCGCTCAGTTGCTAGTAAGTAAGAAGCGGAAATCAGCCGCTTCTTCCTGCGTCCGCTCACCCTGATCGTTGGACAAGCTTATGGATCGCCCCCTGTCACGGGGCGGGTTTATGGACAGGAAACGGGAGGACGGCCCCTGCCGAGAGCGCGTTTATGGATAGGGAATTGGAAAGGGAGCGGCGTTACCGCTTCCACAAGCCACGGATGGCGTGGAACATCCGCTTCGGCGGGGCAAGGACAAGCGCGAGGAACGCTGCTCCCACCCGCCCTTCCGCGCTTAGCCTCCTGAATGCCTCCAGCCCCTCGTGGATGCCGAGAAAAGGAGCCGGAAGAATGCTCTGATAAAATCTGGCGGCCTCGGGAAGGCTTTCTCGAAAGACCGACCAGAACGTGGGCTTGTTCATGGATGGGCTCCTGGTTGGGTCATGGTTCGGTACGGACGAAAAAAAGGGCTTCACCCTTGTTTAAGACCACTGGATAGGGAAGGAATTGAAGCCGCTGCTGTTGCTCGTCCCAATACGACACGCGCTGAGGGGCGAGATACAGATACACCCACTCGGGCAGCGCGGCGCTGAACCGGCGATACACCTCCAGGTCGGGAAACGCGGCACGGAAGGATGCCCGCCAGGAGCGGTTGTCACGGAAGCTGGGGTCCAGGGTGGGAATGCCGCTCGTTCGGGTATAACCCCACGCCGGATAGCCGCCGAGGAAAGCAGGCGCGAAACCCTGGACGGGCCGTGGCGTGCTCGTCACCCCGTAGCCGCACCGGACCTCCGGCTCGTCGCACTCACCACCATTGATGCCGAAGACGGTGCCCCGAGTCCCTGCCACGCCCATTTCCGCTTTCTGCGCCGCAGATCCCGGCCCGGGATTAACCTGCGCCAGGGCTTCAGCAAGTTTCACCCGAACCATCTGGTCGAGCTTTTCTGCTGCGGCCTCCGCCGTGTCCGCTTCGGACAATGGCATCCAGGCAATCAGGCGCGACGTGCTGGCGGCCGCTTCGGGGCCTGGACCGGAGAAGAACGCCGACGCGAAGCCCATCAGACCTCCGCCCAGGGAGGAGAACCCCAAGGGCGGGGAAAGGGCATTCAGGCCGCCGCTGAGGGCCGCTCCTGGCAGGGTTGGGCCGGGAGACGGGACAGAGGCGCCCCGAGGGAGCTTCGCGTCCCTAAGGCCCACCAAATCGACGGCATTCGTTACCGATAGCGCCCGCGATTCATGGCTGGGGCCTTGGTAAGGGGCCGGCGCCGTCGCACATGCCGACATCGACAAGCAAAGCGCACTCATCAGCGCTGCGGCCCATCTGGCGCTCATGGCGCGCCTCCCCCGTTCACTGGCAAAAGGGCCAGGGCTGCTGCGTGGTGCCTCAGAGCGCGGGAATAGCGGAGATCCTCCATGAGGTCGTCCAGCTTGAAGACCATCCGCAGCAGAATGACCACCACCGGCACCCACAGGATCGGTAGGCGGAAATGCGCGCCGAGCCAGAACAACAGCGCGGCAATGGTGGTGAACAGCAGATATTCGACTACCATGCCACCCGAGGATCGGCATCCCCGCACGCCACTGGTGATGTTCCGGTAGCACGGCGCCAGGAACTTGCCGGTCTGGACATCTTGGCGGCCGAGGAAGACGACGGAATCGCCGGGGTGAAGAACCCAGGTGTCGCCGACGCTCAGTTCGACCACACCCGGCCTTTCCCGCAATTCAACAATGGCAGCCCACCGGCTGGCCCGTGACGCGCGATGGACGGTCCCTTCCACCAATTCATAGGGGGCTTTTATGCGGAAGCATCTCGACATGTCTGCTCGCCCACTCCTGACAGAATCACCATGGCTGGGCGCGGCACGTGCGGCGCGCGGCCAACCCGTTCTCATCTATCAGAACAATATGGAGATGCAAGGGCGTCCATTTCGTTCATGGACGGCGTGGGGCGCAATGCGAACGATTTGTTCGCATGGAGACACTCTCTCGCAACCTGCGCCGCCGTGCCAAAGAACTGGATTTATCGGACGCCGAAGTCGCCCGCCGCGCCGGCCTGTCCGAGCGGCGCTATGGGCATTACGTGGCCGGAACCAGGGAACCGGACTTCGCGACGTTCATGAGGATTTGCGAGGTGCTGGCGGTGACACCGAACGATCTTCTTTTTCCGACACGCACAGCCGAGCGGCTAACGCCCCGGGAGATCGCGAATATGCAGGTGATCTCCGCAATGTCCATGATGGATGAGGGAAGGTTGTCCTTGGCTGTAAAGCTCATCTGCACTTTGGCCGAAGATCAATAGTGACCAAAAAGGTTTTCGCCTGGTGAGTGCGAGGATTTCTGCCCTGGGCGGCTTGGCGCTATATACGGGCCGGACGAAGGCGTTGCGCCTTGACGGCATATAACGACTTCCGCCTGCTTTTGCAGTTTATTGCCTTGGCACGCCCCGGTTGCGCCATATGGGAAACACAGTCAGAATGTGTCTATCCGTAAAGGCGAGGTGGACATCCATGGGACATGACACAAAACATTACACGCGATAAAAGTTAGCTTGTGGCCCATCACCACTAGTGCAAACATCAAAATACCATTAAGCTGGATTTAAAAAATGCAAAACAACCTAAATATTCGCGGAGAGCCAGTCCAATCTGTTTACAGCAATTTCAGGCAAGGAAAGCTGATTGTTAATAGAAGGTACCAAAGAAAGCTTGTATGGACGCTAGCAGAGAAGCAGAGATTCATTGATTCCCTTATGAATGAGTACCCAGTTCCATTATTTCTTGGCGTGGGCTTCACGCACCCCACTCGTGGATCGTGTTTCGAAATCCTCGATGGCATGCAGAGACTCGAAGCCATCACCTCCTTTATAGAAGGAGAATTTCCCGTAAACGACCGCTTTTTCGATCTATCCATTGTCGCGGAAACAAACAAATTACTGCAGGAGGGAAAGCTTCAGCAGCGCAATCCAAAGCTTGATTTTGACATTTGCAACAGGGTTCTCAACTACCCACTACCAATATCAACCTCGACATACACATCTATCCACAATGTTGATGAAACATTTCGTCGCATCAATACGGGTGGCGTTCGGCTCTCCCGACACGAAGTCCGACAGGCGGGAGCAATAGGCGAGTTTCCACAACTTGTGAGACGGTGTGCGATCTACATCCGTGGCGATGCATCCCATACCGACATTGTCGATCTAGGGGCGATGAGAAGCATTAGCCTTACAAAAGAAGACCTGAATTATGGAATAAAAATTAAGGAGACATTTTGGAATAGGTGCCACATTCTAACAGAAGAAAACATCCTTGCATCAAGAGATGAAGAGGTTGTCGCCCATATATTGCTGTATATTCTCCTGAAGGAAGCGGCCAACACATCATCAAGATTCCTTGATGATGTTTACACCGACGGGTCAGAAGAGGCAAATCTTGCGAACGACGCAACCCTAAAATATGGCAGCGATGCTGTATACAAGCATTTTTGCTTCGTATTTGATGAACTGAGGCAAGTGATATCTTCATTTGGAGATAATCTCGCAACACACCTGTATTCTGATGAGCCCAGAAAGCTTCAGAACGCATTCCAAGTTCTTTATCTAAGCTTCTTTAGGTTGCTCGTGGGCGAACACAAGAAGATTCAGAATTACAAGCAGGTTGCCGCTACCTTGAAGGGGGTCGCTACAAATTGCATGGGCGAACTCAACAAGGATACTAAATGGCAAAATCGCCATAGAACTCAGATGATAAACGCAGTGACGGGAGTAATTTCAGGCCAATTCGTTCCGCGCGAGGGAATGGACCCCACAGCACATTCCTGGGTGGATAACCTTGAGAACATCTTGAATCAATCGAGGACAGAAAATGTCTGCTACGATTTCAAAATTGGCCTGCATTCACTGAGCGGGCAAGGAGAATTTAACAAGAAATTGTTGTCGAAAATCATTAAAACTCTGACAGCAATGTGCAATTCGCACACTGGGGACAACTACGTTATTATTGGCGTAGCAGACGATGGTCAGGATGCGAACAGGCACAACCAGGCATATAGCTCGCGAGCAAGAAAATATGGATCATTTTACGTAACCGGCGTTGGGGCTGAAGCTGACAGATACCACAAAGGAATCGACGCATACCAACAGTCTCTACAGCAACTAATTGAAAATGAGCCAATTAGCGAAGAAACGAAGAGAATAATTCAGAGAAACACAATATTTATAAAATATTATGACAAAGACGTAGTCCTCATTAAGGCATCGCGCAGTAAGCAGCCGATGCGGTACGATGGGAAGATTTACGTAAGAAAAATCGCCAACACAGATCCATCACCCATAAACACAGATGATGAGTTCTCATTCTATGAGGAATTCATTCGCCAATCCAGCAGCTACCCATTCCAGTCTTTAGGAAATCAATGAACTGTTAAGCGGTTTGGCGGGGCAATACATCCACGAGTGAATGGTAACCCCGCCTCTCGCGCCTCAGTATGACGCGACGACCCGGAGTGAGAAACTGGGGGAATTCATCCCAGAGACTCGCTCCGCCGAACAAAAGTTACTCCAAGGACCGGGCTTCGGCTACAGGGGCACCTAGGTCCTGTTGACAAAGGGGATTCCCAAACTCGCCCGGACGTGATTCAACACTGGCCTTTGTGGAGACCAGTGGCATGCGTGGCGATCTGACGGAC
>Ga0209800_10004139_pt1 | contig 10915 bp, 9 predicted proteins | sample Higcelweek8metaG_FD_187174 | JGI IMG/M metagenome (GOLD analysis project Ga0209800, IMG submission 187174) | Freshwater pond sediment microbial communities from the University of Edinburgh, under environmental carbon perturbations - High... | ecosystem: Environmental > Aquatic > Freshwater >... | reverse complement strand
CAATGAAAGTATATATGCAGAATTTCAATTTCTATTGACCAATGATTTGAGTGCTTTGAAAGGAAGTGATTTAAGGTAAATCCGTAAAAGGATATGCGTTAAAACACGTACTTTGCATCAACAGGATTTATGATTAAATAAGAAATTATTTGAAATTGAAACCTGATACAATCGGGATATTATTAATAAGCAGTTTTGTAAAAAACTGCGTACAATCAGCCTGATTTAGTAAAGTAAAAAACGAATCGAAGACAGAGATGGCTGCAAAATGCTATTCGGTTGCAGGAGTGAGTGGAAAGACTGGTAAAACAGTCCGGAAAATCAATCTGAAACGAAAAAACAGTACAGCAAGCATTGAGCAAGGTAAAACCAAGCTTATCAAAACAGATCCAAATCAAACTCATGGTGTTTAAATCAGTATACGAAGATATTAACATATTATTTTAAAGAGGGCGTTGTAAAAAGACGCCCTCTTACTGTTTAAAAAAAATCTTCTCTCGCTCCTTTCCATTTTTAGCCACGAACATTGCTTTTTACGCTAAATATGCAAGGCAAAGCTTCGGTCGCTGACAGTTAGTTTCCTCCCCCGACCTCTATCCTCCTTCGCTGACTTTTTTCAAAGGAGAAAGAAAATGGAAGACAGATAAATATCGTTATGAAGAAGTAAGCCGAATAAAAACGACAGAATAAAAAAAAGGTGACCGGATAAGTTTATGATCCGGACACCTTTTTTCTTTTCTATTGTATTTTTGTCATTTATTTTTTTCGAAAGAAATTAAATAAAACCTTTCCTTTTTATGCTTCTGCCCGACAATTGAGGCTTTGGCGGTATCGATTCCCGGCATCCTCGTTCTGTGGGACCCTTCTCCCCTCTCCTGCGGCAAAGTGAATTCGGATGTATGAGCGGTTTATTGTTTTTTGCAGTCAGCTTGCCGGCAGCAGAGGCTTTCAAAGTATGTGCGCTAATAATACTTGTCAATACCACCAAATCCTGAAATAAGTTTGTTGTCTCGTGTTTTTTGAATAAAGTTAGTCAGCCGTTTAGTAAATTCTTCCGGTCGTTTTCTTGCACTATCGATGTATGCAATTCGTATGCGTTTGTATGGCTCTGAAAATTTTATATAGTTATTCCACGCTGTTTTGTCCTTTTTTATTTCATCTAAAATGTCGTCAGGAAAAACATAGGCTTTCGAAATAATTTCCCGGACTGTTTTAAGAAATGAATCATGAATCAGATTGTTTTCGGCTAACCATTTCAGTCGTTCTTTATTGGGTTGTGAATAACTGCTCCTGGTTAGTCGGGGAGAGAATCGCTGAATTGTGTGGTCTTTGTCAAAGGCTTTATTGGTACTGTCGATCCAACCGAAACACAAGGCTTCTTCAACCGCATCATTGTACTGAATGCGTTGTTCGCCGGTTGATTTTTTAGCATAAATCAGCCAAACTTCGTTCTCAATGTTGAAATTCAGTTGAAGCCAATTTCTCCATTCAGCCCTTGTTTTTATGTTAAGTGTCTTTTCTGTCATCAATTTGTTCTAATGATTTTTTAGATTATCTTTTTTGCTGTCCGACTCATTCGAAATCTTTTTGCCATGCCCCTGTCATCCAATATATATGCATTGTCCCTGTATATAGCTGAAAAGTTAATATCACCGTCCAAAGATAAATAACATATTTAACAACAGCAAGGTTTTTGGAAGGAAAAATTAGACAATACTTCTGTTTGTTGCAGTACAGCTATTGTAAAGCTCCGAAGGAACGCAAAGAAATGAGCAGTTGTCCGATAGGGCAATGCATTAAAAAAAACCTAACAGGTTTTCGAAACCTGTCAGGTGGGGTGTAGGCGTAAAAGGAAAGCATTTATTCAGTTATTCAACAGTTCAACAAAGTCCGGAGACCGTGGACCAGAGACTTATAAACGATTGGCATATTGCATGCTGCTGCATTTCTTGAGTACGGCGACTGATTTTTCGTCATTAAATAATATTAATTTTAATTTGTGAAAATAATTATCTATATTTGTTCTGAAAAAAAACAAAAGATATGGTAGTACAAATTATAGCATTCATTGTTGTATGGATAGGTGGGTTTATTATTGGATATGTATTTGGAAAGAAACGTAAGTAATTTTATGTTTTACAGCCATTAAAGCTATACACATCCGTTCTTTGCACAGCATCTCCAATTGGGCATCGGTCAACCCCTCACCCGTCTGAAAAAGAATAGAAGCCCCTTCGCATTGCTTGTCCCAACTTCACCCCAGCCCTCTCTCAAAGGTGAGGGAGAAAGAAGGGGAGATCATAGGTACGCGAGATTTAGTGCAATAAATAACTGTGTGGAATTGAGTAATCGTTGAACTTGCCTACGCCTGTGCCTGTCAGCACCCGAAACTCCTCAATTATAAATTGTCTCAAGTCTTTCGACCTTTGACATTAGACTTTAGACAAAAGAATAAAGAACAAAGACAATGTGATAATATGCCAATATGCTAATGTGCCAATCGTAGCGAAGCGATGATGCCTCGTGCAGTACGTTGAACTGTGAAATTATTGAATCGTTGAACTTGTCTTTGCCTACGCCTGTCAGCACACGAAACTCCTCAATTATAAATTATCTCCAGTCTTTCGACCTTTGACATCAGACTTTAGACAAAAGAACAAAGACAAGCAGAAGCCCTTGAATTTTTAATTATAAACATCCCTCCACATAGTACATCAGCCAGCTAATCGCTAGTCCGATACATCCACCACATAAAACCTCCTTCAATGTATGTCTCCCTAAAACTATTCTCGACCAACCCAACAGGACAGTGAACAATAACAGGACAATTCCGGCTGCGACATTTAGTGTCATTACCAAAAACGAAAGGTAGATATTCAACGAAACATGTAACGAGCTTTTTATAAATAAGTTGACTATTTGTGATACGAATACAAGCACCGTGGCAAACAATACACTTATACATAAATTGCTATTTTGCCCCGTCGTGAATAATAGAAACGTTACAAATGCCAACAAGGGAACAGCATAAATAAACAACGATTTTCTTTGTTTTCTGTCGGACACATCAAAATTTGTGTATGTACCATTTTTCGATTTCAGGTACATTCTTACTATCAATGGTATAAAAATACAACCAATTATCAAAAACGAAATAAAGGCTGCTTTTTTGAAATCTTCGAACCCAAACATTGCAATGACAACAAAAACAGGAATTGTCAACATGGGATGTCCAATGATTGATATAAAATTTGCTATTTTCTGTTTCATATTTTGAATATCGACTTAATTATAAATAAGGTAAAGTTCCACCGGGGTCTCCTTATTAATGGGATCGAGAGTCAACAGTCCCCAGTCTTTTGACTTTTGACTTTAGACTTTAGACAACTATCAATGGAGTGCATTTTATCAGTTGGTTATTTTATGTTTTCCTAAATATCTTTTTGTTTGTTGCATATATTCGATATACTTTTCTTTGAAAATTTCAGTCAGGAATTTTTCTTCTTGTTTAATTTGCAAATGAAGCATAATTATAGCCCAAAGGGTAGAAACAAGTAAGATCCAATTAAAAAAGCAAAATAATATAGCCAAATAAACCAGGTCGAAGGCCAGAAAAGCAGGGTTTCGGCTTATTCCGAAAATGCCATTGGTCACCAGTTCTGTTTTGTCTTTTTCAGGAATACCGGCGCGCCAATTATCTCTCATAGTAAATACAGCCATTCCAAAAAGAACAACACCTGATATTCCTGATACAATTCCTGTAATTTGTAAAGCGATACAAGAATGCGTTGTGTTCAGCAATATACTTATAAGCTCAACAAGTAGCACAGTATAAGTAGCAATTTTGAGGAATAATTCAGTAAGAAAGAGCTCTTTTGGCTTTTTCCCACGTGCCATTTGATCAGTTATAATTCCTTTCTTTCGTTGAATCACCATTTTAGCTATGTAAATAGTATAGAACGATAATAATATCAGTATTGCAAGATACTGCAGTTTTGTGTTTATGCAGATAGAATTCATTTCTTTTATATGTGCTTTTTGCATTATGAATATTAGACTTTAGACAAAAGACAATATGCTAATGTGTCAATATGCTAATCCCGATAAATTCGGGACAAGTTGTGCCAATCGTTTATAAGTCTACGTTCTTTGTGAAATTGTGGAAGCGTGGAATATTCGGGGCGCGACTTTTAGTCGCACTCCGAATTTACAGTCTCCAGACTTTAGACAAAAGAACAAAGACAATGTGATAATATGCCAATGTGCCAATCGTAGCGAAGCGATGATGCCTCGTGAGTTCGTTGAACTGTGAAACTGTTGAATCGTTGAACTTGCCTTTGCCTATGCCTGCGCCTGTCAGAATCCGGAACTCCTTAATTATCAATTGCCAATTATCCCCTAAGCCTACTCCTACTACAGCTTTTCACGAGTTCCGGACAAAGTCCCGACCACTATTCAATAATCACCTTTTTAAACTCCATCGACTTTCCTGTATTCAGTTGAATCAGGTACACACCGGGTTTAAAATCTGAGGTTCGAACCACATTGCTGATATTCAGATTCCCTGTATAAATAAGTTGCCCCATTAGATTTTGGATTTCAAATGTTGAACCATCCACACAATCTATCCTAAACTGATCTTTTGCAGGATTTGGATATACATGGATATTTTTACTTTCTGAATTCAGGTCGTTTATCCCACTCGAAAAATTGCTTGCAATATTTGAACGTGAAGAGTTGTAGGATACTGCCACACTATTTTCAGCATCAGTAATTCTTTGCGATGCAGATTTTACCTGAGATGGAGATACAAGTGCCGGGCTAATGACCTCGAGTTGATAATATACATCGCCCGAAGGTGCATTGACATCGCTGAATTGCGTACTACTGCCCGATGTGGCATCAATAAAGTTAAGACTCGTTGCACTACTACCTCTGTAGATATTATATGTCAACACATTAAAGCCTGTATAAGGCTCCCAAATCAGATTCCATGTATTGTTTTGGCCTTTATTTATTGTTAAGTGCATTGTTTTATGCGGGTCGCTCAGCTGAGTTTCAAGTCCGCTTTTATCAACAATTGAGAGTTTGTATTTATTTGATTTTACAGTCGGGTTCGACGAATTATCAGTAAAAACACTTAAATCGCTGTAAGGCACTGACCCAACTTTTTCGTACACATCGCTTACGGTTGTTTCCCTGTAAATTGAATATGCATCGATACCAGAAGTTGTTGGTTTATTCCAGACCACTATGTTTTTATTCGAGCTGTTTACACCTACAATTCCAATACGGGGTTGCTCCATTGGCTTTATCTTTACATTCACCTCGCCGGTTGTTGTACAACCATTCGGAGTCGTCACTGCTACTGTATAGGTAATGTTGTTTGTAACCGAAGCAGTTGGATTAGCTATTGTATCGTTGTTTAAGCCTGTTGAAGGAGTCCATTTAAATTTCAGGTTTTCGCTTCCGACAAAATCGCTGGTGTTGGCTAAAGTAAAGGATTCAGCACAAAAAACAGTTTTATCGGAGACTGTAAATGTCGGCGACTGATTTACTGTAACAGGCAGCGTTGATATTTCACCATCTCCACAATCGTTGTGACCTTTCACGCTTATGTTTCCCGAAACAGCATCTTTTGTGAATTTCACAGCAATTGTGTTTGTTGTACTTGTTCCGGTGGCACCTGTGGGCAAAGTCCAAGTATAAGAGGTGGCATTATCAATAGGAGCTACCGTGTACTGAAACGCGTTATCGCCCGTACAAACAGCACCATCTCCACTTATCACTCCCGCATTTACAGGCAATGCATTTACTGTTACGGCTAATACAGATGCCTGTCCATCGAACCACTCATTATGTCCTTTCACGCTTATGTTTCCCGAAACAGCATTTTTATCATACTTTACGATTATGCTATTTGTTGAACTTGTGCCAACAGCTCCGACAGGCAACGTCCAACTATAAGCGCTGGCATTCTTTATAACCGGAACGGTATAGATAACACTGTCCTGACCCTGACAAACATTCGTAGCACCGACAATCGAACCGGCATCATCGGGTATTGATTGTGTTGTAAACGCAACCTGGTTTCCATAGATAGTCCCAAAATTATCAGTTACATAAGCTCGTACATAATACTTTGTTCCTTCAGTCAGATCAGCTATTGTATTGCTAAAAGCACTTACAACATTCGTAGCTCCCTTGTCGATTTTGCTATCGGCAACTGTAGGCGCACCTGTAGTATTCCAGCAAAAGCCATAGGATGTAACCGGCTCTGCACCTATGTAGGGAACAACTCCATTCAATGTGGCTGAATTAAATGTAATATCTGAAGCAGCATTTGTTGCTACCGGTTCAACAATGTTTTTAAAATTCTTCCAACCAGTTGCTGATTTATATGCAGCAATTGTTCCTCCGGGTACTTGCAAAATACAATTTTCAATATCTATATCTTTCAATAATTCGTTATATATTTCAATTGGTGTTGATGCCAGCAACCGAATCAGGTTAAGCTTCCTACAACCGTTAAAAACGTTACTAACTATTGATTTTATATTTTCCGGAATTGAAATTGAAGTCAGTTCTGAACAATTATAAAATACAGCATAACCAATCGTTGTAACCGTCGAAGGTATATTGTAGTTCCCGCTTAAAGAATATGGTGCATGCAAAATACTGGTTTGCTGTTTATCGAACAAAACGCCATCGATACTTGAATATGCAGTATTGTTTGCATCAACATTGATCGCTGCGCTGCAATTGTAAAACGTTGGAGTTATTATAGTAGTTACAGATGATGGAATATTAACTATCGACAAGGAATTACAGCCATTAAATGAAGCTCCATTGATTGTTGTAACAGTAGAAGGTACTGTAAACTCTCCGGTGCGTGAAGCAGGTACCTGAACCAGTTGCGTCTGCGTCTTATTATACAAAACACCATCAACAGCACTAAAGGTCATGTTTTCAGGATCAACAGTAAACGATGCATAACAATTAATTAATCCCCCGAGAACTCTATTTAAGTTTTTGGGGAAATTAATTGGCTGTATGCACGAAAATCCATAGAAAGCCCTGCTTCCAATTGACATTTCATAGTTAACGGTTGGCAATACCAAAGATACCAAATTTGTTTTATTATAAAATGCTTGTGTCGGGATCTCGCCTTGCGAATAATGGCGGGGGGGTATTGAATCATCTTTTAAACTAATGTAAGTTCCTTCTGTTCCATAATATGACTCAATTCCAACATTTCTTAAATCAAGATTTTTTAATGCTGGCATTGAGTCTCTTATTATCCTGAAATCAACGGCATTCATCATTCCTTCTACAATCAGATCAGTAATAATATCTTTATCGGACACATACATTAATCCTCCGGGATAATTGTTCACGGTTTGGTATTCCTGAGCTTGCCCTAACCCAACTACAAGACACATGATTGCCACAAAAAAAAGTTTTTTCATTCTATAAAGTTATTTCGTTGTTTTTTATTTCTATTCTCTATTTATTATTAAGCTTGTATCAAAATAAGACAGTCGACAGACATGAAAGCGTGAAACTGTTGAAGCGTTGAACTTGCCTTTGCCTTTGCCTATGCCTGTCAGAACCCGAAACTATCAACAGGCCGGACTGCAGGAAAAGCTAAACCCAGCTAAAGTAACTTTCTCAATATTTCTGCAAATTTCTTACTGTCTCCCATTTTCATATTTCCATCCTTTTTCATTTCGTACGGAATGCCATTTTCAACGGAGACTACTTTTCCGTTTTTATCCAGAAAAACGTTTTTCGGGCATCCGGTCACTCCTACATCATTTATAAAACTTTGCGCATCAACAACCTGAATAAAATCATAGTTGTGTTTTTTCAAAAACTTTGCAACCACTTCTTTCTTTTCGAATGTAATTGCAATAAAGTTGACTGAATCTTTAAATGTACGCTTCAGTTCGTTGAGAGCTTCAATTTCATCAATGCAAGGTTTACATGTGGTGAACCAAAAATTGATCAAAGTTGGTTTAGCTTTCAGATTTGATATTTCTATTGATTTGTTATCAATGGTTCTCAGGTTTTTAACAGGGAGTACTTTCCCAATATATTTCTCTACACCCACTGCCTTAGCTGACTTCTCTTCAGTTTTGGCAATTACAAACTTCCATGTATACGTATAGACAAGACTATCATTGTTCCTGTACAATTCCTTTAATTCATCCTTTAAGCTTACTTGTGAAAACGAAGCTTTAAGATCTTTTAATTTGTCTGATTTTAATTTCGAGTAGCTAACAGCATTAATAATTTTGCCTTTTGGAGTTTTGAAATATTTCGTTTGTCCTACAACAGAAGTCGAAATAATAAAGCTCATAATTGCCAGATAAATGATTCTTGTTTTCATATGGAAATAATTGTTTTAAAATTATACATCTTCTTGTTTGTCAACGTTTGCTTTCACACTCGTTTTATATCATTTTTTGTTCAAATGATGCATCTACCGTTGAAGAGAACTGTTTTTGTTGGCAAGTACACTCGCCCTTCTGCAAAAAGGGAATACGGTTCAACCAACGCTTTCTTGTTGGGTCGTTCTAAATGCAGGAAGCATAAGTAGCAGGGAGCCAGGTGTTATCTTATTCAACTGTATAACCTAAATAAAAGTCAATTCGGATTTTCTGGTTTTTATCAATTTTAATATCCTTCTTTTCTTCAATTAATTGAGCCCAGTTATTCCATTTTGACTGGCATTTAATAGTGTAAGTTCCGGGTAAGGTTTTTAGAGCATAATTGCCAACAGAATCCGAAGTTGTTTTATAGTTTGTATTTTCAATCCAAACCTTCACTGGCCCATAAAGATACCCCATATCAACATCTGATATATGACCTACAAATATAGAAGAATCATTAAGTAGGGTATCTGAAGTAGATATGACTTCAGTTCTTCCCTCGATAAATTGTCTATTCAGACATGAAATATTTGCTAAAAAGGCAACAATGACTAAAAAATAAACACATTTACTTTTCATAGGGCAGTTCGATGTTTAATGATTGTGTGTTTTTAAAGTGTCAGTTTGTGTTCTTTATTTAATTTCGTATTTTACTATTACAGTTTTATTTAACTGTATCTTTGATAAAGATAATGAACTTCCAACTCTTGTTCTGCTTTGTGCCCCATATCCAATCGCTACTATTTCATTTAATTGATAGTCGTCGTATTGATATGATCCTGATCTGTTATTGGTTACCTGATACGTTTCATTGACCGAAATCACTTTGCCTAAATTTACACCCATAGTTTTGGCGATTATATTAGCCTTGTTTTTTGCTGAGATTAAGGCATCCTGAAGAACAAGGTTTTGCAAACTGTCAATTCTTGAATGACCAATTTGGTTGACACTCATATTATCCATACCAGAGTCAAAACATTTTGAGATAATTGTATCCATTAGATTCGTGTTTTCAATCCTTAGTTTGTAGGATTTTGATAATTTGAATTTTGTAGCTTTTGAAAAACTGTATTTTGTGTTAGCTGAGTATCTATCAATGGAAAAACTTTTTGGATCTATTTCAAGCGAGGTGATAAAGCTTAAAATCGAATTTTCCATTTTAACCACATCACTCTGTTTGTTTGTATCCTCGGTGTCTTTTGCACTCATATTCAATTGAACCCAGTCAGGTTCAATTTCTTTATCTGCAACGCCGACAACTGTAATAATATTATCATTATTAGTATTTTGTCCAAATGTAATTAGAGGAATCAATAATAGTATAAAAAGTAGCTTTTTCATGATCTTTGTTTTATTATGTGAATCTATTCTATGGTTGTTTCTTAGCAAGTAAACTAACATCAATATCCACGTATATCCTCTCTCCACGAATAGATACTCTTGAACTGATCCGTTATTCGTTTATATCTCTCTGACGGAAAGTTTATATCACTGCCCAAAGATAAATAACATATTTAACAACAGCAAGGTTTTGGAAGGAAAATTTACACATAACCAGATAAATAGATACAAAAAAGACCTGACAGGTTTTAAAAAACCTGTCAGGTCTGACTTGCGCCTGAATGGAGAAGGAGTTGATCCCCTCATAAAGGGAAATTCATCAATGCTTCCCTGCTGTTGTGTCGAAAATTCAGAATTTATCGGAACCTAATCTTTCAGTATATCTTTATAGCAGTTGATCAGTTTGTCGATGTCTTTTTGATTTCTGAAGTAATCTGTCAGACCGATAATCAATCCAACAACTCCCCCAACCCCTAATGCGATTAGAAATACTGGTTGCATTAATCGGGGACTTACCATAACGAATATTACAAAAAACGGAATCATTAATGACAGGCCGATAATTGTTCTCAACCGTGTAATGATTTTGAATTTTAATGATTGCTGAAGTAACTCGGTGGTTGAAACCACATCTATTTTCATCTTTCGCAATAATACTATTTTATATACCTGCCAAAGTGCTGCAAGCACAAATAGTCCGGTGAACATGATACATCCTACCAGCGAAAAAATGCCGGAGTAATAATAAAACGGAGTTATCAGCGAAAATGCTGCGCTTAAAATCAGGTATCTCACTTCATATTTCATTAGCTGCTCTTTAGCCGTTTGGTGTCTGTTGTCCATAATCTCGTTCAGTATTTTTTTGTTTAGCAATTCATTTTTTTCGAGTCTGGTATTCATATCGTTCCAGATTGATTTTATTTCATCTATTTCCATACTAATTGTTTTTTTGAATGTTTGTCATCTGAGATAATTTTTCTTTGATCCTTTTAATGCGAACTCCCACATTGCTTTTGGTGATCCCCACTATCTGTCCAATTTCGTCGTACGACCGGTCTTCGAGATAAAGCAGAATGATTGCTTTTTCAAAGGCATTCAGTTTGTTGATAAGGCTGTATAACTCTTTGATGGACGACATA
>Ga0209800_10004138_pt1 | contig 10917 bp, 11 predicted proteins | sample Higcelweek8metaG_FD_187174 | JGI IMG/M metagenome (GOLD analysis project Ga0209800, IMG submission 187174) | Freshwater pond sediment microbial communities from the University of Edinburgh, under environmental carbon perturbations - High... | ecosystem: Environmental > Aquatic > Freshwater >... | reverse complement strand
GGAACCAAGAGAGCACACTCGTTTGGATCCATTCCCTTTTCAATTTTGTTTTTAAAATAAATACCCGCTCCTATAATCTCATCTCGAGGATAAGAATAGCCATTAAGCATTACTTTATGGTCACCTTTTTTATTACTATTCAATTTTTTATCTGTAATTGAACTTTTGAGTAAGTTATCAGCTATGGAAAGTATTGGCGAAGTAGAACGATAATTTTCAGTCAAAATAATCTTTTTTGCCCCCTTAAAAATACTAGAAAATTCTTCAAAATATGAAATTGAAGCTCCAGAAAAACCATATATTAGCTGACGGTCATCTCCAACCACAAAGATGTTTGGTTTCTCCACATCTCCCCAAGTAGCTCTCAAAAAACTATTCTGAACTCCACTTGAATCCTGATGCTCATCTACTAAAATATATTGATAATTTTCTCTTATATCATTTCTAACATCATCATATTTTTCTACTAGTTCTACGACATATTCCAAGACATCATCATAGTCCATCATTGAACTTTCTTTTTTCTTACTTTCATACATTTCATAGAATTTAACGACCTCACGAGTACGAGAAAGCTGTTCGATTTTCTTTTCTACTTCCTTTTTCAATTTACCCTTACTCTCCCCTCTGGAAGAAATATTATCTGGATCTTTTTTGAGATTTTTTATATCTTCCTCTATATAAGAAAGTAAATCTTTGTCAGAAATACGTTCACGTTTTAATATTGAAACAAGTTGCTTCAAATCTCCAAAATACATTGTCGGATTTCCTCGGGGACTAATGTATTCCCAATCATTATTATTTAAAATTTCATCTATCAAAAATACTGCCTCATCATCTGACAAAAGTGTCGGCATTTGGGGGAAATCTAGTAATTCATAATTTTTTTCTATAAGACTATATGCAAAACTATGAAAAGTAGAAACTATTATATCTTTTGATCGAGTACCAATATATCTCTCTAGTCTGTCCCTCATAGCCGAAACTCCAGAATTCGTAAAAGTAAGGCAAAGAATACTGTCGGCGCTCGTATCGGTCTTCTTTAGGATATTACCGATACGAAGGGCAAGAACCTCAGTTTTACCCGTTCCAGGACCTGCTACAACCATAACAGGGCCATCAATAGTGTCTACAGCTTGCTTCTGAGCGTCGTTTAGGACTTCATATTTCTTTTCGTATTCATCTGATAGTTTATTTGCCATAAATTATTTATCTAAATTTAATAATTCTATTTTAGTAGATTGTCCAAACCATTTTTCTACATAGTTTTTAAAAACTTCATTTTCTTTAGTAATCAATACAGATAAATCACTACCGTGTGAAAAAAAAGCTTCTCTTTCTGGAAATTTAACAAAATAATCTTTTATGTATTTAGGAATTATTTCTTCTTGATAAATCCATTCTTTTATGGAGGGAAAAGCTTTTTTGAAATCTTCTCTAACAATTCCATAATGAGTACAAAGTAACGCTCCTCTTCTGATATTATCTGGAACTTTATCCCTGAATAAAGAAATATATGAGAAAGAATCTTCTCCTTTTTCTATTATAGAGGCAAGATTATCCATTGGTATTTTTATATAATTCTTAATATTAGAACTTAAGAATTTCTCATACACTTCTGATAAACACGTACGTGGTGTAGAAAAAACGACAACTTGATCATCGCTATTGAGAGATTCTACTGTAGGCCGAACAATTCCGAAAATAATTCTACCAAAATATTTTTCATCCTTCCACTCACGCAATCTATCATAAATATTTGAACTTACAGTATTACAAGCAAGTATAACTCCAGCACATTTTTTTTCTCCATATAGATAATCTAATGCCTTTGTCGTAAGTAAAAAAAGCTCATCAGGAGTTTTTTCTCCATAAGGCATATTTTTTTGATCTGCTAAAAAAATATAATCATATTCGGGCAATTCTTCCTTTAAGTGCTTTAAAACCCAAAGCCCCCCGAGTCCAGAATCAAAAACCCCTATACTTCCTTTTTTATCCATATGGGCATTATAACATTATTTACTTAGTCATATAAGAGATTAAAACTAATTAAAAAAACTCTGCTTTATTAAAAGACAGAGTTTTTAATTAATAGATTCTATGGGGCTATAAATACAAACCCAAAATCAGAGCCCCACTTACTGTTTAAATCATTACAACAAGTACCAAGATTGCAAGAATTATCATTCCCAAAATTTAAACTAAGAATATCGGGAGAATCTCCAACTGGTTCATGCATAAAAATGAAGCACGATAACCCCATGTCCTCAATATCATCTGCAGAGAACATATCGCAAACGAGACAAGTGGTTTCGATATTAGGTTTAAGTAAGTTAAACCTTTGAGCCTCAGATAAGATTTCTCGAGTAGTTACAAATTTTTTTTCTAAAGATCTACTCTTGATTATAGCCATGTTTATTTTTAAACCCCCTGTAGATCTAAAGGGAGAATTGAGGATGCTTTTAGCATTTTCCCCAATATGAAAATTCCTCTTTCCAAAAAGAGCAACCCATTCTGGTCCAGTTGTGTTGTCAAGGGTAACACAGAAAGATATAATCCCGTTTTCTTCTTTCCACTTGCGAGACAATTTGGAAACTCTTAACTGACCAGAATTAACCATTCTGACAGCCTTAATCGGATCATTAATACCAGACTGAAACATTATGTTCTTGACTAAAGCGTTTAGTTTTCCAGTTTCAATACCAGAAATTACAAAATCATTTTTCATTTTAACCTCCTTGTGCTTGTTTGCACTTTTTATATTCTTCTCATCCGAAGAGGAGCTGTAACTTTAAATAGTCAAAGCCAAAAAATATCGATAAATCAAGACCTTTTGGCTTTGACCATTTTATATTTAAAAGAGCTTATTTAAATAATATACGTTGAATATATAGTCTTGTCAATTTGCTTAAACTCTATCTTATTTTTGCATATAAGCCAACCAATAATCACGTTTGTAAATACGGTTATTAAATGTCGCATAATTGGTCTTTTTTTCTAAATTTAATATTTTGAAATATTGACCGTACGTTTTTATAAAGTCTTCTCGTGAAAATACTCTTTCGGTAAGTCCTATCTCTTTAATAATATAAGTATCGTATTCTCTGCCAGGATTCTGTTTTAATAAATTTTTAACATTTTTATTTCCATCTTTTGCTAAGGCTCTAACAAAAATATACCCACCTGCACAGGCAGGCCCGCCGTTTTTTAAAACCCTATGCGATTCTTTAAGATATATTTCTCTACCCTCTTCATTAAGAGAATTAGAAGATGTCACATCCAAGATTACATCAATTGAATTATCAGGTATGTTATAAGGCTCACCAATATCACCTAATCGATAATCAACAGCAAGTCCAAGTTCACGAGCTCGACTTTTAGCTATTTCTAGGGCTGTCCTTGAGATTTCAATTCCAATAACTTTATTTTCTCTCTCTGCCAAATAATTTGAATTTCTGCCTGTACCACAACCAAGGTCAAGAATATTTTTGTCTTCTACTCTATACTTCTGTTCTTTCTTGAGAAACTTCAAAAAACGTAAAGTGTCCGATTGTGGACCTTCATTTTTCGTGACTAATTTTGGATTTCTATATTCTCTTTCCCAGACATTTCCTTGATGCATAATATACTGATATTACTATTAAAAACCTTAAAAAACCAGCCCAATGCACCAAAATAAGGGTTTATACGTATATAAAGCCAGAGGACAGATTACTCTTTCCTTTTATATTTATTCGATAAATATAATTTATTATTAATAATATAATTACTATGTCGATCAAAGAGTTTTCACAGAAAAATAGCGAAATATTTTTCTACTCAACAATTGTTTTAGTTATTGTTTGTATCGTTTTAGGTTTTAGTGTTTGCGGAAATAGAGGACCAAAAAACATTGGAGACAGAACAAGAGGACAAGGGATGATGCAAGATAGACCAAATAATGATCAATTCAATTCACAAAATGTTCCATCTTCCGAAACAAATAATCTAAATACTGGTACTTCGGCACCAGCAGGAGTAGAAAATGCAGATAGTTTACCAACAGTTAATCAATAAAAAGACTCATAATAAAAATACCTTATTTTCTATCGATAAGGTATTTTTTATTTTTAAAAATTATAGAATTATTGCACTGGCGATAAAACCATATATCAGTATGGTCACAGTATCTTGAATGACTGTTGCGATTGGACCGCCACCTATAGCTGGATCAGTATGTTCTAATTGAAAAATCTCAGCCACAACGAGAGCAATCAATGGTGCTGAAGATATCGCTGCAAAAATTGATATTGAAACGGCTGCAGCCAATTCAACTGATTTAAGCCACAATAATATTACCGGAATCGTAATCAATGCAAAAATTATTCCAAAAAGAAAACCGAGAGCGGTTTCCTTAATGAGATATTTTTTAAAACTTGCTCTACCACTTTTTAAATCACGAATATATATACTCATTGTTTGATCCCCTACCGCATCAGCCAAATAAACAATGAAAGGAATAAAGAAAGCGACGTAAATATTCTTTGAAATAACTTCTTCAAATCCAGAAGTTATAAACGATAATACTATTCCTAAAAATAGACCAACAACTAACGAAGGGATTCTCGATCTGAAAAGAAAACTGACTGGCTTTTTATCATCATCCAAATACTCTATTTTGTCTTGTATCATGGTTGTATTATAGCATTAAACTTGTCTTTCATAATCATCAACCAAAAATAATACACCAGACATGGATGTTATTCCACCAATAAGAAGACCTATCAATAGAGATCCGTGGAAAAAGAACACAAAGAAAATTCCTAAAACAACAAATATAGAGCCCCCTATTTTAGGACGTTTCCAAGCAATATATGTTATTGATGCCATGAAAAGTGTGACAATTAGATTTGGCCAAAAATCTACTGGATTAAATCCATTGCTAAATCCTTCTAAGATAAATAGAGCAAAAAATAGAGTGAGTAAAGCGGTTAATATTCTTGGAGTATAATGAATGAGTTTTTTCATATATTAAAATATACTTAATGGATTATTTTGTAAAATATTATCTACCTCTTCATACCCGACTGGAAAAGCAAAATTATAACGAGCAGGAAGAGCAAAAACATAATTATTGTTGTGACCAAGTTCACTTGGTCCAATAGGTGCCGCTCCGACAGTAAGTTTTTCTTGTTGAATTAAAGTCCATTCGGAAGGAATAAAGACCATAATCGGAATATCTTGTCTTGGCAAAGCTTCCGTCCATAAAGGATGTCTTATTATAATTTTAGGACCTTCTAGCTGTGTCGTTGTTGTAGTATCTCCAATTATCTGTCCTTGCCATTTATTTACTATTATAGAATACCCTTTCCAGCTAACAGGCAGAGAGAAATTAAAACCATATTCTGTGTTTTTATATGTAATTGATGTTTCTGTTTGGGTGGTTTGTGCGGGAATAGCTGGAGCTAATTTTTTTGTTAAGAGGAAATAGCTTTCTATTCCCATAATGATGATTAGAATTATTAATAGTGTGTATGTGATTTTTTTAGGGGTCATAGGTTAAGTATAACAAAAATGAGGGAGGGGGCAATTGGGGGTATATATGTCACGGTTTTAATTTAGATGTTGGACTAAAATTATTTAACATCATTACTATTTAATTTAAATAATAAATTGGGTTCTATCGTCAATATTTCTTCCCATAAACCCATTTCTGAGTACCATCTGGCTAAGAATCTAGATCTAGAATTATTTTCGTAGATCTTAATAGCCCACGGAATTTCCAGTTTTTCACCTAACTCTTTCTTTATAAAAATAAAAGATATGGGATCACTGTCTTTTAATTGTTCTATATACTTTTTTATATGGTTGTGTAAACGAATATAAAAATTATTTCTTAAAATTTTAAGAAAAAAATCATAAGTTAGTTCATCCTCATTAAAGTAGTCTGATATTTCACTAAAATTTTTTAAAAGAAATTCTTCAGACATTTTTGAAATAAGGAGTCTGATTAATTCTTCATCTTGAAAATCACTCCACGCTTTTTCTATAATTTTTTCACATCCTGGAGACCAATTTTCGTATAAATATTTATAAATTCTCTTACGATTATTTTTATATTTTGATTGCAAAAGATTATTAGATAACTTTTTCTGATTTTTTCTTGAAATATAAGGGAAAAGTGACATTAGGATCATAGAGGCACTTTCTTTTTTAAAATAAGAAGAAAGAGAATCTTTTGAGATATAAACTTTATTAAATATATTATCACTACTATCCTTAGACCACTTGGAAACTGAGTTCATTATTTTATTTAATAAAATCTTTCTTTTCAATACATCTTGTTCTAGACAATTTATTACTATATCGTAGATTTCATCAGAACTTAAACCATATATTACACCAAGATAAAGATAATATAATTCATCTTTTCTTTTTAATTCGGGGAAATCTAAAATAAAATTTTTTATATGCATATATCGTATCTACTTTTTTAAACCAATCTGGTATTACAAATGAGGAATTTCATATAAACCAGCATGAGGTAGTTGTAATTCTCTTAAAAAATTAAAAGTGTGCATAATATCTGTTTTTACTATCGTGCCTAAACGATCAGCAAGTGGAAGATTTTCTCTTTTAAGCACATGGTCAGTGAAAGCTAATATCCAGAATATATCTTTGGGGTCATAATTATTTTTATTTTTACCACATATAGCATCTATCTCTGTTATCGAATCTTTATTAAATTTAGGGCTTCGTACGAATAACTCTGCTGATGATCTTGCCTGTGCCAAAAGCTCTCTTAGATTACTTCCTAACCCTTTTTTTACATATACAAATGCAGTGGGTTTATTTATATCAACAATATCGCAAATTTCACATTTATCACCACCTTTTGTAATAACAATATGTTTCCTGTGGAGCTGTTTAAAATTGCTTCCTTCTTTACAAGCATTTTTTATATAACTATCTTCAGTTTCAATAGATCCATTAATTGTTTTCCAAGAAGGAAGATTGTAATTAGGAAGACTTATCTTAGAAATTTTCAGTATTTCAAAAAACTGCTTATCTACTTCTTCTTGAAAATCCTTATTTATTAAAAACCAATGTGAATCAATAAAAAAATAATTTTTATTTTGATATTTAATTTCAGCATAAATAAAATCTTTTAAAAGAGAATCAATTTTTGTAACATTATCATTGTCGTGTCCTAAAATTGTAATTGCTCTAAGATAACTGCCTACGAACTCTTCTTTATTTAGAGATTTAAGAAATTTGAAAATTTCAATGAGATCTAAGTTGTCTTGTACTTCTATTATTGTTTGACCTAGTGAAATTTTAAAATTTTCACACAAAAGAAATTCTTTCATATCTTGATAAGAAATACCTATATTTGTTTCTTGAAAATCATCAGGATTTTTAAGAAAAGTAGCATAGTCTTTTTTGAGAGTTTCGCAAAGAATTTTTACCAATTTATCTCGCGTTTGTTTATCCGCAACTTCTTGAAAACCCTTAAGAATTAAAAATTTGGGCTCTTTTTTCTCAAGTCCTACAAGTTTTTCTATTACAATTTTAAGGTCCTCTGTAGAAATTGCTTTATTTATGGAGAGAGAATTTTTGCCATCTAGTCTTATTTTGTGACGTGATTTTATTTCTAAACCAAAAAACTCTGAAAGATCTGCGTTCTTTATTTCCCCTAATATTTCCTTCGTTAATTTAACCCAGTTAGAGGTGTCAAATTCATAGTTGTAATATTCTTTATAGAGAGACTCTTCTTGGGCAGTTGTTCCAGTAAAATTTTTTGAACGTTTATATTTTATTTTGTTTGATTCAACAACTTTAGAGACAACATCGAGACCAAAGTCATCTACTACATATAACTGTATTGCAAATGATCCCAACCCTCCACATACAGCAAAAGATAATTCCTTATGGGTAATAAGAAGTACAAAAGAATATGTTATATCATTTATATGATCAAGAGATTTTGAATCTTCAACAATTTGAGATAAGACAGGAATCCATTTAGGAGGGTTACTTCTCGCATCAGAAACATACAATTCCCAATCCTTATACTTTTCGTCTAAGTTGACTTTATTATATCTTTTAGCTAATAGAAGAGAGCGACATTGTGAAAGGTCGCTTATTTTGTAAATAGAATATCTCAAATGTGGTACAGAGGGCATACATTTATATTTAAGTTTCTAACCAAATGCGTTTATATTATACTATATATTACACTATATCGTCAAGTTTTATTTATAAAATAATATTAAACAAACATAATCAACTTAAAAATTTTTAAGAGAGATCGCGAGTACGCTTTTCGGCTATTATAAAATACAGGGAGATTCGTCACGAGTTATTAATTCTACTTAGACAAGAGAGGGAGACCGCGAGTACGCTTTTCGGCTATTACATAGCCAGGTACTTTTCGCTCTGGTTAACACCAGAGACCGAAAAGTCTTTCGAATCTCCCACGCATGACAAACAGTTGTCATGCTTCTCTCCGCACAACAAAAAATGCCCCTAAGGGCAATTTTTTGAACGTGCGGAGAGAGGGAGATTCGAACTCCCGAAGGTTTTAACACCTTACTCGCTTTCCAAGCGAGCGCACTAGACCACTATGCGACCTCTCCATAAGCCAGAGCCGAAGCCCTGGCTAGGCAAATAAATTCCAAAGAAACTTATTTAGCCAAAACGTGAGCATTAGTAATAAAAACTCACGCTTTAAAAAGAACATCTGCGTGTATAATACTAAAATTTTATATTTTTACCAAATTATTATAGACTTCCTCTTAATTTTTTGATTCTATCTTCTATTGGGGGATGGGTTGAAAACAAATTACCAACTTTTTTTGCGAAAGCACCACTTCCTGTAGGGTTAGCAATATATAAATGAGCAATTGCGTTGGATTGTTTTTTCATTGGTCTGCCATATTGGCTAATCTTTTCAAGAGCAGAAGCTAATCCTTCTGGAAAACGAGTAAGTAGTGAACCAGATGCATCTGCTAAATATTCTCGTTTACGAGAAATTGCTAATTGAATTAAAGTAGCAAAAATAGGCGCAAGAATAGCAAGAATTATTCCAACAATTGCAAAAATTCCATTCCCCCTGTCGTTATTATCTCTTCCCCCAAACATCGCTCCTCTTATCATCATATCTGAAATAATTGAAACAAAACCAACGAGAACAACTGCCACGGTCGATAATAGCATATCTTTATTACCAATATGACTCATCTCGTGGGCAACAACACCTTCAAGTTCATTCTTATTCATAACAGAAAGCAAACCAGTTGTTACTGCAATCACCGCATGATTTTTATCTCTCCCTGTCGCAAAAGCATTTGGGGATGGATCTTCTATTACGTAAATTTTTGGCATTGGTAATCCAGCCGTAATTGCTAAATTCTCTACGATTGTATAGAAATCAAAATATTTTTCACGAGTCGCAGGATGCGCTCCTGCCATTGTAAGTGCAATTTTATCTGAGTACCAATAACTTACAACATTCATCAAAATAGAAAAAATTACACAAAAATATAAAATACTTGGATTATTATACATCTGGGCAAATACGTAACCAAGACCTATAATTATGATTAAAAAGATGCTCATGAGCATCCAAGTTTTTCTAATATTTTCTCCCTGATGTGTATATAGTGTCGCCATGTAAATTTATTTAGTAATAATAATTGGAATTAAAACACTCTTATCATTTTCAGGAAGTCCTGAAGCATTATCATTATGAATTTCTATATATGCCTCCCCTTTTTTCAAATCACTAAAATCTAGAACTGCATCAAAACCAACTTGTTCGGTTGTCATCCAATCAGTTTTTGCATTCCCATTTCCACTTTTCAAAAGTTCTTTGTCTGAATTTAAAATATTAACTAGAATATTTCCTTCAAAGAAATAATTTCCAGGAGCAGAACCTGTAATCATCATAATCCCTGATACTTCTGAACCTGGATCTATAGAAAGAGAAATTAAATTTTTATCATTCCCTATTACTTTTGTATCAACGATTTGGTTATTATTTGTATCATTATTTTTGTTACCTTTTAGTGAAATACACACCAAAACTATAACCACAATAATGGCTAAAAATAACAATGTTTTTACTAGTTTTTTACTTTTTATCGTTATCACCCTTCTATTATACCACATTTTAGGGTGCATTTTAAGGTAAAATTTTACCAACTACCACCGCCACCGCCACCGAAACCGCCACCAGAGAATCCCCCACCTGCACCACCGAAACCACCATTTGCAGCATTCTTTGAAGTGTAAGATAGACTAGTGTTTACTGAATTAGAAAAATCAGACATGTTTGAAACAAAACTGGATGCGATAAAAGCTCCAGTCATATTGCCTTGATACCAGCTTGGTTGATTGATATAAACATTTTCAAATTGCTTTGCCCATTTATTCTCTACTCCTAGAGCAATTGCATATGGCAAAAATTCCATAAATTGTTCAGGACTTTTTTCTGGAGCATCATGAAAATTTAATCTATCTTTTTCTGTAATTGATAAAAACAGTTTGAATCCTAGAATATGATCTTTTGTTTCTGCTCCGAGTTTTGTTTTTTTACCCATTAATAATCCAAAAATCGTAATAATAACTCCAGAAATTATAATGGAAAATATCCCGATCGATCCTGTAGCATTCGCAAAGAAAGACATACCTAAAAATACAAATGCAATAGATATTAGTATATACAACCCTTTTGATTTATTTGGGTTCTTTACATAGAAACCTTTGTTCGTCATTTCTTGATATAAGTTATTTATTATTTTTCTTGCACTTGAAGCAAAAGAAATATCTTGTTTAAAATCGGAAATCTTTTTTATGGAGCCAACTACTAAATTATTTTCAAAATATAATTTGAGAATACTTAGTTCTGTATCTTCAATCTCTCTGGTCGGGTCT
>Ga0209800_10004134_pt1 | contig 10926 bp, 9 predicted proteins | sample Higcelweek8metaG_FD_187174 | JGI IMG/M metagenome (GOLD analysis project Ga0209800, IMG submission 187174) | Freshwater pond sediment microbial communities from the University of Edinburgh, under environmental carbon perturbations - High... | ecosystem: Environmental > Aquatic > Freshwater >... | reverse complement strand
AATCTACCACATGTCTCGGCATTTCGTAAATGTCAGGTACTTCAACAATTCCCTGATTCAATTGAGCGGCGACTAAAATCCTTTTTCCCATTACATTGTACATAAGATTAGATGAAAGTCCCATGTCGTCGTTTTGGTAATAAAAGCCTGCGTTGATAACGTAGGGTGATTGTCCCTGTAAAGCACGGTTTCTTTCTCCTTCCTGATCTTCAAACTCAACGATGCTGTGTATGAGCGAAGCATTCATATTCACGCTCAGGTTTTTCAATCCGACAAATGCTAATGATTTCTTTAATTCGAGTTCGAGACCATAGTTGGTTGCTCCCATAGCATTGTCGAATGAAAATAGTGACCCGGCTCCGATACTAACCATTTCAATAGGATTTTTGAAACTTTTGAAAAAGGCTGCTAAAGTAAAGGTCTCACCCGGAGTGGGATAATGTTCAAAACGTAAATCCACGTTCTGAATGGTTGCTTCGAGGAGTTTAGGATTCCCTACAATCGAAATTTTTTCTATAAAATCATAATAAGTTAGAGGTGCTATTTCTCTGAATTCGGGACGATTGATGCTTTTTGAATAAGCAATTCTAAACAGGTTTTTCTCGTCCAGATTATAAGACGTGTTAATCGAAGGGAAAATATTCAAAGCCGGATTGTCAAAGTTTACAGGAGAACTTGCATTGTAGTAACCTTGTAGCATCATGCGGTTGAATTCCGCACGAAGTCCACCGTTCAGATTGAGTTTTCCGATAGGAAGTGTTATGGAAAAATAACCTGCGGATAAGTGATTTTGAGCAGTGTAATTATTGGCAACATTGGTTTCCTCGTCGATGCTGATGACTTTTCCGGTTCCCAGATAAGGTGCTGTGAAAAGGGTTTCAAATGCCAAAGCATTTATTTCATCAGCACTGAGGCTTCCGTAGGCATTTCGGTAGGTGAGACTTCTTTCCTTGAAATTACGGTTTTTGAATTCGTTATAAGTCCCGGCTTTTAAAGTTGTTAGAAAATCTCTGATATTTAATTTTCGTTCCCAGTTGAGCCCTCCGGTAAATACATTTTCATGATTGGTCATGTATAAACGTCCTAATTCGTTGATACTCGGTACGTCAGGCAAAACATATTGATAAACATTCTGATTTGTTTCTTTGTAGCTTCGGTTCTGACGATCAGGTTCTATTTTGTTGGCATAAGCATAACCCAGATTCCAGTCAATTTTGTGGTCATCGTTGTTGTATAGTTTGTGATTTCCGCTTAGCTGACCGGAATAGGTTGTTCTTGAAGTGTATTGATTGCTGAAATACCGGAAGTTACTTACACGGTAATTGTTCCATCCCTCCGAATTCGCAGTCTTGTCTATACCAATCTGATTGAGCAGATTCTTGAATTCAATTTTAGTGCCTGCGATGTTTTGATATGCCCAGTTGTGCATGACACCGATTTTATAATCACGGGTATATATATCTGACTCATATTTATACAGGTATACAGGCGTTTCGTTTACTTCGTCATAACGTTCATACATATAATTCAGCATGTTATTGCGCGTGCTGTAAGTGTTATTGTAGCTGACGGAAGTGGTTGTTCCTAATTTGGCACCTTCTTCTAAAAGCCATTTTTTTCCAAAAGCAAAAGTTAGCTTCTGGTTGGGTAGTGCCATTGTTTGTTTTGCTACCCAGTTTGTTGGCAATTTGAGTGCATTCGCATCACGTTCTGCTATAGAAAGATTGTTTAAGTTGACAGGAAAATCAGCAGGTAAAGCACGGGAAATACTTCCTGCTCCAAGATAATCAAGCGTTTTTACAGGTAAGAAATACGCATCTCTGAAAGTAGTCTCATCATTGTAGGCAATTCCGTATTCTACTTGCAGAAAATCTTCATCAGGAATATTTTTGGTGGATATTTTTATGAATCCTCCGGTAGCTTCTGCAGGGTTTTCAGCAGCCCCTGTTTTGTAAATCAACAGGTTGTCAATCATGTTGCTCGGAATGGCATCAAAAGAGAAAGCTTTCACATCTGTCTCACTACTTGGCGTTGCAGCATTATTCAGCCAAACATTGTTATAACGTTGATTTAATCCTCTGACAATGATAAAACGATTATCCTGAATGGTGACGCCCGGAACTCTCTTTACAACTTCCGAAGCGTCTTTGTCAAGCGTTCTTCCGATTTGTTGAGAGGTGATGCCACTTACTACCTGTAGTGATGTGCGGACATTTCTCAATAACGATAAGTCAGTGTCGGTTTTTATACGTCCAACCACCTGAACGCTTTTCAGTTCGAGCGACGCTTCTTCCAGTTTAATGTCGAGTATTGTTGGCTGTCCGGCTTCAACAATGATATTTGATAGTTTTGAAGTTGTATATGATACATATGAAATTAACAAATTGTACTTGCCCGGATTTAATTTTATTTCATAATTCCCGTCAATATCGGCTGTAGTGCCCATGGTGGTTCCTTCTATGAGGATGGCTGCTCCAGTGAGAGGCTCTTCGTTTTGTTTATCGGTTACAGTGCCTTTAATTCCCGTTTGAGCATTAAGAGTGGCAGATATGAATGATGAAAAAAGAATTACAAATAGAGAACGAATAAAATACTGCATCGTTTTGGCATTTATTATTTTGCGCAAAATTACGAAGTATGTATTTCAATAATAATAAGATGATGTTACAATCCTTATACGGGAGAAATAATGTCAATCCTGATTTTTGTCTTTTTTTACGATGCCTGTGAAAATGAAATCAACAATTTTGTTTTTGTTCTTTTCAAACTCAACAGTCAGTGTCTGGCGAATGTAAGGTACTTCCAAACCTTTGATGGCATAAAAAATGATGATGGAAGAGAGGTGGGCGTCCATACGCTTGAAGATTTTTTTATAGATGCCTTCTTCCAGAATATTTCTTATTAAGGAAATTTCTACGATATCGATTTTTCGTCTTGCGCGTTCAACCTCGTAGATGTCTCTGAAAAAGTCAGCTTTAAGAGAACCATTGCGGTTTACTACGTATTTTACTGCGTCTAAGTGGGTGTTGATATGGTTGCGCAATTTGATATCCGGCTCCACGTTGTCATTCGAAACTTTAGCCAATTGATCGATGACATATTCCAGTTCTTTATCAATTACTGCACGGAATATTTTTTCTTTATTATTAAAATAGGTGTAGAGTGTCCTTCTCCCTTTATTAGACGCTTCGGCAATATCATTCATGGTGATATTTCTTTTGCCTTGTCTGGCAAAAAGATCTCTGGCCACATCGATAAGCATCTTTTTTGTTTTCGAGATTTTTTTGGACATGTTCATAGTTTGTTAATCTGATGCAAAAATAATGTTTTTGCTCAGATTAACAAATTTTGTGTAAGAAAAGTTTTATTTATTTTTTTTCTTTGTAATGAATCAGGTATCGTACCAACCATACGGCAATTAATGCCAGCACTAATCTTGGTCCGATAATCCATGCTGCCGGCACACCTATAGCGACAAAAAGCAGTGTGTCTTCGAGGAGAGAGTGGTTAATGGCAATGTGATAATTGAGCAGATTGGCATTTTCGCGTGAGATGTCTCTTTTTTCAACCTGTTCAATCATGACCGCAGATCCGTAGGTGAGACCAAGTATCTGTGCTACAAACCAAAGAAATGAGCTGTCTTTCGAAAGACCGAATACTTTCATCAAAGGAGCAAATGTTTTGGAAAGAAAAGTCATTATGTTAAATGTTTTCATAATGTTTTGCAACATCATGAGCCCGGTAACTATCAATGTTATTTTTACCATCAGCCAAGTGGTTTCTATTGCCCAGTGTGTTAGCCATGCAAAAAAATCTTCGTGCGTCACCGCTACCTGTGTTTGTTGTGCAATGCCTATATCTTCAGGTAATAACAAATTGAGCAGGAAGGCACCTATAAATGAGGTAAATATCCTGACTGAGAACATGATAAAGAAAGAAGAGCCTGTTTTTTTCTGAATAGCACTTTCTATAATCATGTTGTGGGAGATGAGACACATCAGTGCAAGTATTGTAATTTCCCGCATGTCCAGCGGTAAGGTAGCGATGATGGCAATGGGAGCGTAGAGAGGCATGAAGATGCTGGATATAAAAACAATAGCTGCTTCACCCGGCAAGCCGATGATAGAAAATACTGGAGTCAGATAGCCCGACATCCACGTTATAATTCCAAAATAATGCAGTAAGCCTACGAATAAACTGGTAGGGAGGATGATTTTAAGTAGCCACCAAACTGTTTTTCTTGCTTCGGGCAATGCGCTCATGGCACTGCGGATAATCTTCCGATATACTAACTTCATAAAGAGGACTTTATAAAAAGCAAGAAGGGCTGTCTCACGACAACCCAATCTTTTGTTAACCTTAAATCTAATACCATGAAAAACACAGTGCAAATATAAAGTGTTTTTTTATGTTGTAAAGCATATTTTTCATGAATTTTCATGTATTTAACAATATTTAATACAATTGCTTTGAGAGCAAATTCTATATTACTGAAAATCAAAAACATAAGATTTATTTGTTTTTTATCCAGGTTTGCGTTCTGCCTATCAAACCACCTTTATCCAAAGAACCTCTTACATTTAAGTTGCCGGTATTAGCATCCAGACTGATATTGCACTTGTAAACTTTTCCGTTATTCGGGTCAAGAATAGTGCCTCCGGAAAGATTTCCCTTTTTTTCTATCATTTCATTGATAACCATCATGCCCAGAATTGGTTTGTTTTTATTGATTCCGTCACATTCAGTGCATTTTTTTTCAGGTTCTTTAAACAAGTGTTCTATTTTTCCGTAATACTTGCCGTTGGTAGCTTTAAAGATGTAAACTATTGATTTGGTAGTTCCGTCATTATCGTCAATAGTTTTCCATTTACCAAGGATTTGATCAATCTGACCATATGCCATACAATTTATAACAATAGTTAAAATCAATGATAATGCAACTTTTTTCATAAATGTGTTGTTTTAAAGTTTAATTGACAAAGATAGAAATTATTTTGATTCTACGGATTATGACTGGTTAAAGCGCAATCATATAGCTTATTTCTTGGTTTTTTAGTATTTTTGCTGAAATTTTTAAAAGGTATTAATGAAGAAGATTATTTTTTTTTCAATTTTTTTAGTGACAGGGTTAGTGTTTTCTCAAATACTGCCTGATGTTTTAGGGGATGTTTATTCCGGGTTCAGAACAATTGCTGTGCTGACACTTTCAGTTGCATTGTCGTTTATTATGATAAATGTGGGCAGGGAGTTTGAACTCAATAAAAAACAATGGCGTTCTTATTCAAAGGATTATTATGTAGCCATGATGACGGCTGCTTTGCCGTGGTTATTTGTTGCGGTATATTATATGTTCCTGATGCCTAAAGGTATGTTTTGGGATTGGGATGCATGGAAAGAAAATTTATTGCTTAGTCGTTTTGCCGCACCGACTTCAGCGGGTATTTTATTTACTATGTTAGCTGCTGTAGGATTAAAGTCAAGCTGGATATACAAGAAAATTCAGACACTGGCAATTTTTGATGATCTTGATACAATTTTGTTGATGATTCCCTTGCAGGTATTGATGGTAGGGTTGCAATGGGAGTTACATATTATTATTTTAGTTGTGTTTGCCCTGCTTTTTCTGGGTTGGAAGCAATTAAATACCTATAATCTGCCACAGCGATGGTATCATATTTTTTTCTATGCAATTGTTGTAGTGTCATTATCTGAGGGAATCTACCATAGTTCAAAACTGGTTTTTACCAATGGAGTTCACATTGAAGTATTGTTGCCGGCCTTTGTATTAGGGATGATAATGAAAAACCGTCATAATGAATCAGACAGTGATCTTAAAGCAACAAATATAATTTCCTATATTTTCATGTTCCTTGTGGGGATGAGTATGCCCGTCTTTATTGGTCAGTTAGATACAGATACTATAGCATCGGTTATGCATCCTGTAATGGGTTGGGGAGAAATAGCACTGCATGTGGTCATGGTTACTGTACTTTCGAATATTGGAAAATTATACCCCTTATTACATTATCGTGACCGGAGATTCTCTGAACGACTGGCAATATCAATTGGTATGTTTACACGTGGAGAAGTTGGTGCCGGTGTCATTTTTATTGCCATTGGGTATAATATTGGCGGACCTTTACTTGCCATTTCAGTACTTACATTGGTGCTAAATCTTTTGCTTACAGGATTCTTCATTTTGATGGTTCGTAAGCTTGCGCTTAAATCTCTTTAATTGTAACTGATTGTAGTTAATAATTTAAAAATAATTAAAGAAATATTTCTTTAATTGAGTTGAAAAGAGTACTTTTGCGGATAATTTGAGAATTAGAATGAGTTTAGTATAAAAAAGATAAAATTAGTAAAACAAGAATTGAATTATGTCAAAAGTAACTGTAGTAGGTGCCGGAAATGTAGGCGCAACATGTGCAAATGTATTAGCTTTCAATGAAGTAGCCGATCAGGTAGTGTTGTTGGATGTAAAAGAAGGTATTTCCGAAGGAAAAGCGCTTGATATTATGCAAACAGCCACATTGTTGGGTTTTGATTCAAATGTCATCGGATGTACCAATGATTATGCTCAAACAGCAGGATCGGAAGTTGTGGTAATTACCTCAGGTATTCCCCGTAAACCGGGAATGACCCGTGAGGAATTAATCGGAGTTAATGCCGGAATCGTAAAAACGGTAACAGAGAATATCTTAAAATATTCACCGGATGCTATTCTCGTTGTAGTAAGTAATCCAATGGATACTTTGACTTACCTGACATTGAAAACTACCGGACTTCCAAAGAATAAGGTAATTGGTATGGGAGGAACACTTGATAGTGCCCGTTTTAAATGTTATTTGAGTAAAGCGTTGAATGCGCCTGCCAATGAAATTGAAGGTATGGTGATTGGCGGTCATGGTGATACCACGATGATTCCTTTGACTCGTTTTGCTTCTTACAAAGGTCGTCCGGTGGCAGATTTGCTGGATGAAAATGAGTTGCAAAACGTGGTTTCAAGCACCATGGTGGGTGGAGCTACACTTACAGGATTGTTGGGTACTTCTGCCTGGTATGCTCCCGGAGCCGCTGCAGCATTTCTGGTAGAATCTATTGTACGGGATCAGAAAAAAATTATCCCATGTTGTGTTTCTCTGGAAGGAGAGTATGGTCAGAATGATATTTGTATCGGAGTACCGGTTGTTATTGGTAAACAAGGAGCTGAAAAAATCATCGATTATAAATTGAATAAAGAAGAAACAGCTTTGTTTGAAAAAAGCGCGGCAGCAGTGAGAGCTACCAACGATGTATTGAAAGAAATCAATATTTTATAATTTGATTGACATCTTACATCTTTATCAACATTTGCATTAAGATAAAAATATAATGAATTACATGGAATCACACCGGTATCTGATGCGGTTTTCAATCAGACCATCTGTTCAAAGAACAGCGATCATGGAGTATCTGATGAATCATAAAACGCATCCGACAGTGGAGGAAATTTATATGGCATTAAGTCCGACGATTCCGACACTTTCGAAAACAACGGTGTACAATACCTTGAATTTGTTTACCGAAAAAGGGGCGGTTCAGGTGCTAACCATTGACGATAAAAATGCACGATACGATGCCAATGTTTCCAATCACGGTCATTTTTATTGCAGATCCTGTGGCAAGGTGTATGATATTTTCAACATGAATCCTGAAGCGTATCAGATTCCTCACTTTGATAATTTTAAGGTGGATACTGTAGAAATTTCCTATTATGGAACCTGTAAAGCATGTAAGGGAAGTTGATTCACTGAAAAAAAAATTAAAGCACACTATTTAGTGTGCTTTTTTTTTAACTTTGAAGCCATATTTAGTTCGATAACCTCAAAAAATAGATTGCCATGAGAAAGATGATGCTTATAATTTGCATATTAATAGCTTCACTTCATTCTTTCGCGCAGGAAAAAATTAAAAAAGGTTTTGGTTTTGGTGCTTTGCCTGCGGTTTCATTTGATTCTGACCTCGGATTTCAATATGGTGCCATTGTAAATTTATTTCATTACGGAGATGGTTCAAATTATCCGAAGTATGACCACTCACTTTATTTGGAATGGTCACGCTATACAAAAGGTACCGGCATTAACCGCATCATGTATGATACGGAAAAAATAATTCCCGGCATTCGCACAACGGTCGACGTGACTTATTACACCGATCAGATGTTGTCGTTTTACGGTTTTAATGGCTATCAGTCGGATTATCAGGTTAATCTTCCCCGGTCATTTTATAGTCATGAAAGAAATATGTTTCGGGCAAAAGCTGATTTTCAAGGAAATTTCGGTGATTCTGATTTTGGTTGGGTAGGAGGGTATACTTTCTATAATTTTGATATTGATTCAGTGGATATTGAAAAGCTTGAACTTGCTCCGAATCCGGGAGGTTCGCTTTATCAACGCTACGTAAATCATGGATTGATCAGTGCTGATGAGGCAAATGGGGGAAGCATCAATTACGTTAAATTGGGTTTGAAATACGATTCCCGCGATCAAAGAGCGTTCGCTTCTAAAGGTATTTGGACAGAGGCCGTTGTACAGACGGCTCCGGGCTTTATCAATGCCATGCCCCATGCTAAGTTCGCTTTAATTCACCGACAATATTTTAGTTTGATGAAAGATATGGTGCTGGCTTACCGCCTGACCTATCAGGCTACAATTGGTGACGGCAAAGTTCCTTATTATGCTCAACCTTTGTTGATAACCAGTTTCCTTACAGCTGCCGATAATCAGGGCTTGGGTGGTAAGCGATCATTAAGGGGTGTGATGCGAAACCGCGTAATCGATGATGCTGTTGCTTTTGGAAATTTTGAATTCCGTTATAAATTCCTCAAATTTGAAGCGTTTAAACAAAACTTCTATTTAGGTACAAATATCTTTTTTGATTCGGGAATTATTTTAAAACCAATTGAAATTGAGGGTTATGACACCATGTCAACTGCTGTGAAAAATGATTTGCTTTTGAAGGATTACGAGTCAGGAAAGCTACATTCTTCAGCCGGTATCGGATTAAAAATCGGATGGAATGAGAATTTCGTCATTTCTGTGGACTATGGCAAAGCTTTCAATGAACAGGATGGCGACACAGGTATGTACATTAACCTGAACTACATGTTTTAATGTATAATACTATTTTAATATTGTCAGCTTTGCTACTTTCGGGCTATCTTTTTATAATCTTTATATTTATAAAGGGATGGAATAAAATCCCCTATTTTGAAATTAAATCAACAACAGAAATCCAGAACAGGATTTCTGTTGTCATCTGTTGCAAAAATGAAGCACATCACCTACCGACTCTGGTAGAAGCATTGAAAGCACAGAGTTATAAAGAGTTTGAGTTAGTATGGGTTAACGATCATTCAACGGATGAAACGCTTCAAATAATGAATGCCTCCGTTCGTTTCTTTGAGCATGTGCAAATCATCAATTCAGAAGCAAATGGTAAAAAGCATGCGTTGAAAGCAGGCATAATAGCTGCTTCAGGTGATTTGATAGTCACTACCGATGCGGATTGTGTGCCGGGTGAGCACTGGCTCGAATCAATTTGTAATTTTCAGCAACAACAACCGGCCGATCTGATTATTGCTCCGGTAAAGTTATTTCAGGGGAGCAACTTGTTTACACGACTTCAGCAACTGGAATTCGCTACCCTCGTTGGTACGGGAATGGGTGCTGCGGGAGCAGGTATGCCGATACTTTGTAATGCTGCCAATTTGGCTTTTACCAAACAAGCGTGGTTGGAAAGTGCCGCTGATTTGCATGAGGAAGAAGTTTCCGGTGATGATGTTTTCTTATTATTGAGCATCAAGAAAAAAAACGGAAAAATTGCGGTATTAAAATCACGTGAGGCAATGGTGGTGACTGGCTATAAGAAAAGTTTGACGTCTTTTATAAATCAACGCAGAAGATGGGCGTCAAAGTCGTCAAAATATACTGATTGGCACATCCTTTCTACCGGGATAATTGTTGCAGGAGTTAATTTTCTGCTCTTTGCATTGTTTGTTCTGGTATTTTTTCTGCCTCAGTTGTGGTTTGTTTTTTTGTCTGTATTTTTCATTAAGCTTATCACTGACAATTTTTTTCTGCAATTCATTCAACCTTGTTTTCTTTTTAAACTGAATGTATTGAATGTTTTTGTGCTTTCTCTGGCTTATCCCGTCTATGTAACTGTTGTGGGGATAAGTTCGCTTATCTGGAAAAGAAAGAAGTGGTAAAAAGGATTGTCATCTTAGAAATTTCAACCGAATTTTATTTCAGAATAATAACAATATTTTTCATAATATATTTTGTAGTTGTAAAAATACAACTATATTTGTTGCGTTGTTGTAGAGCCTAAACCTGTAACCGATGAAAATATGGAAAGTTAAAGAAATTATATTTCTAATTGAGACAAATGGTTGGCATTTAATAAGACAAAAAGGTAGTCATAGACAATACAGACATTTGTCGAAAAGAGGAACTGTTACAATTCCCGGAAAACTAAGTGATGACTTACCTCCAAATACAGCTAAAAGCATCTTGAGGCAAGCAGAAATTATTTTCGATAAATAAATAAAAATGAATCATATGGAAAAAGTTGACGTCATAGTAGAATTAACAGAAAACAATTATGCAGCATATATTGATATTCTACCTGGTTGTGTTTCAACCGGAAAAACGTTTATACAATTGCAGAAAAATATGCGTGAGGCATTGGATTTTCACTTAGAAACAAGCCGGGAGTTTGGTGATGAGATACCTGCGATATTTCATAGTGCCTATGAGCTGGTATTTAAGTTTGACCCTGAAAGCTTGTTGTTGCATTACAAAGGAATTTTTACAAATTCAGCTTTTGAAAGATTGACGGGTATTAATCAACGTCAGTTACAGCGCTATGCGGTTGGAAAAT
>Ga0209800_10004133_pt1 | contig 10929 bp, 10 predicted proteins | sample Higcelweek8metaG_FD_187174 | JGI IMG/M metagenome (GOLD analysis project Ga0209800, IMG submission 187174) | Freshwater pond sediment microbial communities from the University of Edinburgh, under environmental carbon perturbations - High... | ecosystem: Environmental > Aquatic > Freshwater >... | reverse complement strand
TTTAACTGCTGATTCACCAAGACAGTCGTCAGCAAAAAGTACTTTCTGCCCCAGGTATTTTTCAAGCACCGGAAGAACAGGCTTAAGCGAATATTTCTCCATCCTTCCTTCAGGACGGCCCAGGTGGGACATGAGTATCACTGAACCACCGTCAGAAATTATTTTTTTTATGGTAAGCAGGGCTCCCCTTATACGGGTATCGTCAGTTACCACGCCGGTTTTTTTGTCGAGCGGAACATTGAAATCAACTCTTACAATAGTCTTAATCCCTTTAAAATTGAAATCCTGAATCATTTTCATAGATCATATATTTTTAATTAGCAAAAGAATTTCTCTTATGCAAACCTACATTTTTTTTGGAAATAAGCATTTGCAGGGTTCAACTTTATTATAGAACTTGATGAGCATTCTGTTCTCTCTATGCAAGTTTCGCCCCCCATCCCCCCTGAAGGGGGGTTAAGTTTCAGCCCCCTTTAGAGCCTGTCCCGATCTATCGGGAGGGTTGGGGGCAAAATTGTTTCCTCTTCTTAAAAGATTGACTAAATTTGAAGAAAAAATTATGGCCAAGATTACATTAAAAGGGAATCCCGTAAATACATCCGGGAATCTTCCGGAAAAAGGGACCAGTGCTCCTGATTTTACTCTTGTTAAATCTGATATGGGGAGTATAAAACTTTCAGAGCTTATTGGGAAAAAACTCATTCTGAGCATATCTCCGAGCCTTGACACTTCGGTTTGTGCCACATCAGTCCGCAAATTCAATAAAGTTGCTGCAGGAAAAGAAAACGTAATGGTGCTTGCAATTACAAAAGACCTGCCTTTTGCAAGTGGTCGTTTTTGCTCAACTGAAGGAATCACCAATGTTGTTACTCTATCAGGTTTTCGAAATAAGGATTTTGGAAAATCCTACGGAGTTGAAATTATTGATGGTCAGTTTGAAGGTTTGTATGCCCGCAGCATTGTTGTTATAGATGAAAAAGGCAAAGTGAAATATACTCAGCTCGTACCTGAAATTGCTACAGAACCTGATTATGACTCTGTGCTTGCAGCATTGTAAATACCGGAATCTTATTATTTGAGATGAAGTTTTCTGATATACCGGGACAAAAGGAAATTATTGGCAAGCTTATAAGTTCAGCAAGATCTGAAAGGGTAAGTCATGCCCAGCTCTTTACAGGTCCTGAAGGTTGTGGAAGTCTTGCCATTGCGCTGGCTTATGCACAGTTTGTGAGCTGTGAAAACAGGTCACAGCGCGATTCCTGCGGAATATGCAAATCGTGCGTCAAGTACGAAAAAATGATCCATCCCGATCTCCATTTTGTGTTTCCCGTTATCAAGGATAAAAAAACAAATGAGCCTGTAAGTGATAAATACATTGATGTCTGGCGCGATTTTGTAAAAGGTTCTCCATACTTCAGCCTGACAAGTTGGCTCGATTCAATTGAAGCAGGCAACGCTCAGGGACTTATTTTTGCTTCTGAAGCCTCAGAAATCCTCAGAAAGCTAAGCCTGAAGTCATTTGAATCAGAGTTTAAAGTAATGATAATCTGGCTCCCTGAAAAAATGCATCAATCAACTGCAAACAAACTTCTTAAACTTATTGAAGAGCCTCCTGAGAAAACTCTGTTCCTGCTGGTTTCCGATGAACCCGACAAGGTTGTTCAGACAATACTTTCGAGATGCCAGCTTATAAAAATACCATCTTATAAAACTGAAGATATTTCAGGTTATCTGCTTGAACGATTCCGGATTCATAAGGCTAAAGCTGACGATATTTCGAGGGTCTCCAACGGAAATATAATCAGAGCAATTGAATTATGTGAAAATGAAGATTCCTCACTTCTCAACCTCGAACGATTTAAGAACCTGATGAGATTTGCATGGAAGCGTGATATAGTTTCAATTATTAACTGGTCGGAAGAGGTTGCTTCTATTGGAAGAGAACCGCAAAAGAACTTTCTCTCATTTTCACTGCGTATTATAAGGGAAAACCTTATGCTCACACTCGATCAGATGAAAAACAGGCTGGTTTTCATGACAGGTGAGGAGGCAGGGTTTTCGGCGAAATTTCATCCATTTATCAATCAGGAAAATATATATTCTCTCGCTGATGAACTTAATCTGGCACATGCACATATTGAGGCAAACGGGAACGCCAAGATTGTTTTTCTGGATCTTGCCATTAAACTTACACGCCTGATCAGCCGTTGACAGGTTCAGGGATTATTGAAAGTAATGCTTTTATTCACTATTTTTGCGCTGTTAATTCTGAAGAGGAGTTAGATATGACGGAGAATGAAGATTTATCAGGTCAGCATGGTGAAGAGATCAGGATGCCTGATATTAAATATAAACCAGGGTTAAATAAACTTGATGCTTATAACTGGCTTAAGGATATCCCTTTTGTTCCTGCCGAGACTGATATTATTGAGATACGTTTTAAAAATACACGGAAAGGTTTTTTTAAGAATGTCAACGGTCTAAGGCTTGAGATAGGCGATGTTGTTGCCGTTGAAGCATCACCGGGTCATGATATAGGAAGGGTTTCGATGGTAGGGCCGATTATTAATGAACGTCTAAAAAGATTTAAGATTCAACCGGCTTCCGATGATATGAAAAAAGTTTACAGGAAGGCCAAGGCTGTTGATGTTATAAAATGGGAAGAGGCGAAGAAACTGGAGACACCTACAATGCTCAGGTCGAGACAAATTGCCGAGGAGCTTAAGCTCAATATGAAAATCGGAGATGTTGAGTACCAGGGAGACAAAACTAAAGCCATCTTTTATTATATTGCTGATGAAAGAGTTGATTTCAGGCAGCTTATCAAGGTCCTTGCCGATGAATTCCGTGTCAGGATTGAAATGCGCCAGATCGGAGCGCGTCAGGAAGCCGGGAGAATCGGCGGAATAGGCTCCTGCGGACGTGAGTTATGCTGTGCGACACATATTTGCAATTTTGTTTCAGTTACCACCACTCATGCAAAATATCAGGAACTGTCTTTAAATCCACAGAAACTTGCAGGACAATGCAGTAAATTAAAATGCTGTCTTAATTTTGAATTTGACTGCTATGTAGATGCCCAGCGTTCTTTCCCTCCAAAGGATATTCCGCTTGAGCTTATGGATTCAACTGCTCATTTCCAGAAAATGGAAGTACATAAAAGCATATACTGGTACAGTTCTGATCCAAACTTTCCTGCTAACCTTACTCCGGTCCCAGTTGAAAGGGTAAGGGAGATACTGGCAATGAACAGAAAGGGGAAAAAGCCGGACAAGCTTCTTATAATTGATGAATCGGCCGAAATTATGCCTCTTTCCCAGGATCTGCTAAGGAATAACAGCCTTACACGATTTGATACTCCCGAGTCAAAGAATCCAAACCGCCATCATTCGCATAAAAGAAAAAACAGAAGATTTGATGATAAAAGGAAAATTTAGATACCTGCTTTTATTCATTGCCGTAGTTTTTCTGATATCCTGCGGTAAAAACATTGTTTTCACGGATACCCATGCAATGCAGGGCAGAACCTGGAGACTCAGGGATATCCCTGTTTTTAAAATTCCCGTCAGGGATACTCTCAACAGCAACAATATCTATTTAATCTTAAGAACAGGATCATCGTACCCCTACAGGAATATATTTCTTTTCATAACCACAACTTCTCCCGACGGGAAAAGCATAACTGACACACTTCAGTATGATATTGCCGACGAAAAAGGAAACTGGTACGGGAAAGGCTTTGGTGATATTCATGAATTAAAGCTGCCATACAAATCAGATGTTTTCTTCCCGGTGTCAGGTGAATATCAGATCGATGTCCAGCATGGAATGAGGATTGAAGAATTGAAAGGAGTATATGACTTTGGAATGAGAGTGGAGATGACCCGAAAAAAGAATTTATGAGGTGGGAAAAAACAAGCTTGCCCGATGGGCTGAACTTGGGACTTATGATAATGTAATTCAGCCGGAAACCGGAGATGATTCGTGGAAAGATCACAGAATAAAAGGCAACTGGAGAAAAGATATCTTCAGGAATGACAATCCCATAATTCTTGAACTTGGGTGCGGTAAAGGTGAGTATACTATAGGTTTATCGATTCTTTTCCCCGGCTGTAATTTTATCGGCATTGATATTAAGGGGGCCAGAATGTGGCGGGGTGCAAGAACTTCAAGCGAAAAGCAACTTAAAAACACTGCTTTCCTGCGAACAAGAATTGAATTTATAAATTCCTTCTTCGCTTCAGATGAGGTTGATGAGATCTGGATCACATTTCCGGATCCCCACCCCGGAAAGAAAAACTCTAATAAAAGGCTCACCTGCCCCTGGTTCCTTAATACATACAGAAATTTTCTGAAAGATAATGGCATTCTGCATCTTAAAACCGACAATACAGAACTATACAATTATACAGCCAAACTGGCAGCCGATAACGGCCTTGAAATCCTGTCCTCCACTAATGATATGAGTATGATAAATCAACATGAACTGATTGTTTCAGATAAGATCAATTCTTCTCCCGGAAATCCGGTAAATCAGAATCAGACAATCGCAGGAATTCTATCCATAAAAACTCATTACGAGACAAAATTTCTTGAACAGGGAAAAACAATAAATTACCTTGCGTTCCGGCTCGAAAAAGACAGATTCATTAGTCATGGGTGGGAAAAAACAGAATAACAATGATTTTTTCACAAGGGTATATGGAGTTACCCGCCTGATCCCCTATGGAAGGGTTACCTCATACGGAGCCATTGCCAGGTATCTTGGGACTGGCAGATCAGCCCGCGTGGTGGGATGGGCTTTGAACATCTGCCATAATGACACTGAATTTATTCCCGCACACCGTGTTATCAACCGGAAAGGGCTACTTACAGGGAAACATCATTTTGGCAATTCATCAACAATGCAGCAGCTCCTTGAAAATGAAGGGCTCATTGTTGAGGATGACTGTGTAGTGAACTTCAGGGAAAAGTTCTGGGATCCTTCTGTAGAATTAGATTGATTTTTTGGTTTACCTGATAAAATTTGCTAAAATTGCACCTTATTTAGATTTAATTTAAATAGAGATTATCCCCTGCCCCCTAAAGGGGGTTCAAAATCAATTCCATATATAGCCCCCCTTGGGGGGTTGGGGGTAAAAAAATTAAAGGAAAATAAGTATGTTTACAAAAGACCAGATATTAGAAGCCCTTACCAGGGTAATTCATCCGGAAAAAAGGAAAGACATTGTTGCCCTTGGTTATATTTCTGAAATAGAGAGTGTTAAAGATGGCATTTCAATAACGATCACACCCGAAAAATCCAATGATCCATTTATTTCCTCTTTAAAAAGCTCCGCCGCGAGAGCAATTAAGGAGGTTCTTGGACCTGATGCCGTTATAAATGAGATAAAATTGGAACCCAGGGTAACTGAGGCAAAACTCCATAAAAAAGAGAATGTGATGTTATCCGGAGTAAAAAATATTATTGCTGTCTCTTCAGGAAAAGGAGGAGTAGGAAAAACCACTATTGCTGTAAATCTTTCAATCGCCCTTGCAAAAAAAGGATTTGCTGTCGGACTTCTCGATGCTGACGTCTTCGGTCCTTCAGTGCCCAGAATGTTTGATGCCGGTGATTATCATCCCGAAGTTGTCAGCAAAAATGATACTGATCTTTTAATTCCACTGACAAAATACGGAGTAAAGGTGCTTTCAACAGGTTTTTTCGTAAATCCTTCCGAGGCTGTTGTATGGAGAGGGCCAATGGCTTCCGGTTTCCTTAAACAGCTGATGGCGCAGGGCGACTGGGGTGAACTTGATTATCTGATCTTTGACCTTCCCCCCGGAACAAGTGATATTCACCTGACTCTTGTTCAGGAGGTCCCGGTAACCGGGGCAATAGTTGTCACAACTCCGCAGGAGGTGGCAATCGCTGATGCCATAAAGGGGATCGCGATGTTCCGGAGCGAAAAGATCAATGTCCCGGTTCTCGGACTTGTTGAGAACATGTCATGGTTCACACCTGCCGAACTCCCGGAGAACAAATATTTTATTTTCGGAAAAGGCGGAGGCAAAGCACTTTCGAAAAAATTGAATGTTCCTCTGCTTGGGCAGATTCCTTTGGTTCAGAGTATCTGTGAAGGCAGTGATAACGGGTATCCGGTTGTGCTTGGTGATTCTGTGGCAGGAAATGCGTTTTTGGAACTGGCTGAGGAAGTAATTGATAAAGTTGATAAAAGGAATAAGGAGATCAGACCAACGATTAAAGTTGAAATGGGTAAATAATATAAAAATTAATAAAATGGCAGATCATAAAATCATTAAGGAAAAGGTAGTTAAGGCATTGAACAGGGTAAGACCATACCTTCAGAACGACGGTGGAGATATTGACCTTGTAGAAATAACGGACGATCTGACTGTTAAAGTCAAGCTGACAGGTGCGTGCCATGGATGTCCATTCGCGTTGCAGACGCTGAAGGCAGGGGTCGAGCAGGCTATAATGCAGGAGGTTCCCGAAATCACAAAAGTGGTTTCAGCCTGATATCCCGCACTGTTCCAATTTTGCTTATCTTTGAAATACTATACACAGTTTTAGTCAGTTTATAGTATTAAACCGAATTTATTGTTATCCGGGAGAGTATCATATAAAATTCTGATAACTCTGGGACTTCTTCTGTCCCTTACAGATTGTTCCGTTGAGAAAAACACTGGGACAACCAGGTTTTACCATGGCCTGACTTCGAGATTCAACATCTATTTTAATGGCTATGAGAGTTTTAAAGAAGGTGTCCTGAAAATTGACAAGGGTTACAGGGATGATTTTTCGGAGATGCTAAGAGTTTTTGAGAACAGTGATCCAACAACTGTTTCACTCTGTTCCTCCAATATGGAAACAGCTATTCAGAAAGCCTCTAAGCTCATCTCTTTAAAATCGATAACGGCAAAACCAGATTTCGATTCAAAGAAAGATCTTTCTGAGAATGAAAAAGCCTTGCTTGAACAGAAAGAATTCAACGAATGGGTCGACGACAGTTATTTCCTGATAGGTAAAGCCCGGTTCTACAAGCATGAGTTCAGCGATGCGGCATCGGTTTTTAGCTATTGCATTGAGGAGGCCAATGATCCTGAAATAAAAACGGAATCTTCGATATGGCTGGCAAGGATCAACAGCGAGAGAGGAAGCTATATTGAAGCAGGCAGGCTTCTTAATGAGATTGAACCGGACCCAAAATCACCCAGGGAACTCAGGGCTGTTTATTCGACTACCATGGCTGATCTGTTCATCAAACAAAAAAAGTATCAGGAAGCCATTGGACCTCTTTCAGATGCATTAATGCTTATATCAGGCAAGAGGGTAAAATACAGGCTCACATATCTTCTGGCCCAGTTATATGAACGAACCGGCGATCCGGGTAAGGCAATTTCTTTATACAGGGAAGTCGTAAAGATGAATCCGCCATATGATGTTGAATTCAATGCCAGGATAAATATTGCCGGAGTTTTCGATGTGAACTCCGGTAATCCTGAGGAGATAAGGAAAGAGCTTGAAAAAATGCTGAAAGACTCGAAGAATAAAGATTTTCAGGATCAGATATATTTTGCCCTCGGAAATATGATGAAAAAAGAGGGTAAGGATAACGAGGCACTTGAATATTACAGAAAATCAGCTTCATCAAGCTCTGTCAACCAGAATCAGAAAGGAAAATCATATCTGGCCCTGGCTGAACACTATTACAGCATTCCCGATTATATGAAAGCCGGGAAATACTATGACAGTACAGTATTTTTTCTTGATGAGAAATATCCTGACTATAAGGATCTTAAAACAAAATCCCAGAATCTTAATTTGCTTGTAACGCATTTAACTGTCATCCAGAGGGAAGACAGCCTGCAGAAAGTTGCAGCAATGTCACAGAATGAGAGGGATGCACTGATATCAGGCATTATTGAAAAGATAATAAAGGCTGAAAGTGAAGGTATAACATCTGAATATGCCGACAGGGCAAACATAGGTCAGTATTATGAAAATGAGAGAAGGTTTCAGGACAATATTTCGCAGGAAGGTAAATGGTATTTTTACAATCAGACCGCACTGACTTTCGGCAGAACAGAATTCAAAAGGAAATGGGGTGAAAGGCGTCTTGAAGATAACTGGAGAAGATCAAACAAGGCAAGGGTAAGTGTTCAGCAGGTATCATCCGGACAGGATGAGAATGGGAAATCCCAATCCGACACTTCGAAAGCAGTGACAGACTATAAAAAGCCTGAATTCTACCTTAAGGACCTGCCACTGAACGATACCCTGTTGAAGATATCCAATGAAAGAATTGCAAATGCTTATTTTAATTCGGGCAAAGTCTTTGCAGAGAAAATAACCGACACTAAGAAAGCGGCTGAATCATACGAAACATTATTGTCACGTTTTCCTGAGAACGAACTTGTCCCGGAAACACTTTACGATCTTTTTAAACTGTATAAAGAAGAGAACAGCCAGAAATCTGAGATAACCCGTCAAAGACTTCTTGAAAAATATCCTGAAAGCGAGTTTGCAAAAATTCTCTCTGATCCGGATTATTATAATAATAAGATGGCCGAAATGAAGTTGTCGGCCAAGCTTTACCAGGAAGCATACAATTTATATATTCTTGAGAATTTCAGGGAATCAATATCTGTTTGCGACAGTGCACTTAAAAATAATGCTGCCGATATTCTTGCGCCGAAATTCATGCTTCTGAGGGCATATTCAGTTGCCAGAACCAGCGATGAGAGAAGCTTCAAGGAAGAGCTTAACCGGCTGATCAAGGCATGGCCCTCAACAGAAGAAGGGAAGAAAGCTGCTGAGCTCTCTGCATACCTGAACAAAAAACTGCCTGAGCTCAAAATTGAGGAAGACAAGGTTATAGCAGCTGAACTTTATGTTGCCGACACAACGGCTTTATATTCTTTTAATGTTATTATCACTGATCCTTCAATCAATATAAACCAGGCATCTTTTGATGTGATCAGCTATAATATTGATAATTATACAAACAAGAATTATCGGACAGATGGTATCCTGGTTGACAATAAATATGTAAAAATAACAGTCTCCGGGTTTGCAAACAATTCCCAGGCCTGGGATTATTATAATTCTTTCAAAGCGGAAAAGGTTATTAGAAATACCTCAGGGACTCAGATAATGAGCTTCCTGATCAATAATAACAATACAAAAAATCTTGACGAGGATAAAAATCCTGACCGTTACTATCTTTTCTTTAAGGAAAACTACCTAACTGGGAAAAAGAATAGGTAATTTTACATCCTGAACTCTTTACTTCTTCAATGAGAACAATCAGAATATTATGGACCGATGATGAAATTGAGGTCCTGAAAGCCCATGTCTTATTCCTCAGGGAAAAAGGTTATGAGATAGATACCTGTACAAATGGCATCGACACTGTCGATCTGGTCCGTCATAATCCTTATGATCTGATATTTCTTGATGAAAGCATGCCGGGGCTGAGCGGACTTGAGACACTCCGCCTGATAAAAGAGATAAAGAATGACTTGCCGGTAGTAATGATAACCAAAAACGAAGAAGAGGGGATCATGGAGGCAGCTATCGGGTCGGAAATGGCTGATTATCTGATAAAGCCGGTCAAGCCAAATCAATTGCTGCTTGTTGTGAAAAGGATCACCGAACAGAGAAGGCTCATTACCGAAAAAACAACAACAAACTACAGGCAGGAGTTCGGCAGTATTGGGAACCTGATTTCGTCAGCAAGGAGCCATACCGACTGGACTGAGCTTTACAGGAAGATAACATTCTGGGAATCGGAACTTGAAAAATCGACTGATCCCGGTATGAGCGAAATTCTGAAAATGCAGGAAAATGATGCAAACAATGCTTTTGTAAAATACCTGACCAACCACTATCTCTCCTGGCTTGATCCGGATGCACTTGAAAAACCTGTGCTGTCGCCATCTCTGTTTTCAAAGAAAATATTTCCGAATGTGCAGCAGGGAAGACCTGTTTTCTTTATACTTATTGATAATCTGAGATTTGACCAGTGGAAAATGATAGCCTCAGAGCTTGCCGGAATTTACAGGGTGATCGAAGAAGATATTTACTTCAGTATCCTGCCTACTGCAACCCAGTACAGCCGCAATGCAATTTTTTCCGGTCTTATGCCATCGGCAATTGCAGCAATATTACCTGAATACTGGGTTGAAGATGATGAGGAGGAAGGTAAAAACAATTTCGAGGAAGAACTTTTTAAATATCAGCTTGCCCGCAAGGGACTGAAATACAAATGGTCGTATCATAAAATAATAAGTAACCAGGAAGGCAGGAAAGTTAATGAAAGAATCAGGCAGATGCTTGATAATGATATTAATATCCTTGTTTACAATTTTGTTGACATGCTTTCGCATGCCAGGACTGAAATTGGTCTTATAAGGGATCTGGCAAATGATGAGAAGGCCTACAGGAGCCTTACACGTTCGTGGTTTGTTCATTCTCCCCTGTACGAATTACTTATCGCTCTTTCAACCCAGCCTGTCAAGATAATATTCAGCACAGATCACGGTACGATAAGGGTACAGAACCCGGTAAAGGTCATCGGAGACAGGAAAACATCATCCAACCTCAGGTATAAAATGGGAAGAAATCTTGATTATAATCCCAGACAAGTTTTTGAACTCAGATTCCCGGAAAAAGCAGGCCTGCCAAAAACAAACATTACTTCAAAGTACATTTTTGCTCTCAACAAGGATTTCCTTGTTTACCAGAACAACTATAATTATTATGCAGGCTTTTATAAGGACACATTCCAGCATGGAGGCATTTCGATGCAGGAAATAATGCTTCCGATTGCCTGCCTTGAACCTGTTTCATAATTAATCCGGCAACCAGGATGAGGATCCTTATCAAAGATAAAAAATACCTTCCTGCTGCCGCAAGAAAAATAC
>Ga0209800_10004129_pt1 | contig 10942 bp, 10 predicted proteins | sample Higcelweek8metaG_FD_187174 | JGI IMG/M metagenome (GOLD analysis project Ga0209800, IMG submission 187174) | Freshwater pond sediment microbial communities from the University of Edinburgh, under environmental carbon perturbations - High... | ecosystem: Environmental > Aquatic > Freshwater >... | reverse complement strand
AGTAGGAATTTCCCTGTAATCAGGGTCTTTAAAGATTTTTACAGTCATCCCTTTTTTAAAATCAGCCTTCAATACCTGGGTCAGATAGCCCCGGTACGAAAAAACAATAAACGCATCTTCCGGGACGTCGGACAGAGTAAAACTCCCGGAAGCGTCTGTTGTTGACCTTATTGTTGTCCCCGTAACCAGTATGGGAACTCCCGGAAATGGCGTTCCGTCTTCTTTTATTACGATACCTTTTACATCTTTAATAAATATTACAGGAGCTTCTGTAATAGTCATTGTGCTTTCATCCGCAGCAGTATAGTTGTATTCAGGTGTGGCGAATGCATAAAAGATAATTGCGAAAACAGGCAGAATGAAAAATATTTTCATCTTCCTGTATGGTGATGTGATTATTTTTTTCATCATTTCAAATCTTTGCTTGTTAAGTGAATTATTGAATGAATTCGACAGGCTGATTACCGGGGCGCTGAAAAGCTGATTAACAAGTGCAGCCCTGTAGATCGCCGGGTTTGTTGTTTTCTTCAGTGCAACCTCGTCAGCAAGATATTCGTGGTTCTGCCTGATGAATCCTGCATATATCCAGGCAAACGGATTTACCCATTGTATTATTCTGAGTGTCTCAATAAGTAAAAGGTCGAACCAGTGCTTCTGATATATATGTACGAGTTCATGATTCATTATCTCCTTTGTTTCAGTTTCATTTACCGAAGGATTGATAAAAATATAGTTGAAAAAAGAGAATGATGAAGGAAATTCAGGTGCTCTTATCAACCTTGCAGGCCCATTATAATTAATCTCTCCTCTGTTTATTGATTTAAATAACAGCCGTATATGGAATACCATTCTTAATGCAAGAAGAAGAACTCCTGCCATATAAAGTAAAAGCAGTATTATCCTGAAATCGAAGGATTTATCGGGAACTGCCTGTTGTTGCACTGAAACATCCTGGATTCCTGCCCCCGAAAAATCAGCAGGAATAATGCCGGGAGCCGGGACATCTACCTGGTAATGAACTGAGATTAGCGGGAATATAAAAGAAATAATTATCCCTGAAATAAGATAAATCCTTTTTACCCCGAAAAATCTTTCATTCTTAAGGAACAGAAAATAAACCACCGCAAAACCGGTAAGCCAGCTTACCGATTTCAGAAGGTAAATTGCTAATGTTTCCATTATTTTCTTTTTTTGTTTCCTGACAATTCTTTCCTGGTATCCTCAAGAAGTTCTTCAAGCTCCCTAAGCGTAAGATCCTTTTCCCTTGCAAAGAAAGAAGCCATTGCGGGGAATGAATTATTAAAATAACTCTCCATGAGTCCGAAAAGCTGGCTCTTTGAATATTCGCTTTTCGAAACCAGCGGGTAATACATGTGGACATTCCCGTAGACCCTGTGCCCAACGTATCCTTTTCTTTCCAGTACTCTCACTACCGTAGATACTGTATTACGGGCAGGTTTGGGATCATTGAAATGATCACGGATATCTTTTACCAGACCCTCTCCCATTTCCCAGAGGATCTGCATAATCTGTTCTTCAGCCTTTGTCAGTTGCATATTTTTGATTTTATTATTTTAACTCTATTCAATTACAATTACCAGCACTCTATCTTACACGCTGCCAGATCTCTTCAACCTTATAGTTTTCATACAGAAATCCGGAAATAAATAACATATCACCTTCTACCTTTATAGTATATACAGGTTTCATTCCCAGGTAAGGATCCATCCCGAGTCCATAATCAATAGATTCAGTATATGTATCCCCATCCAGGGTATACATTCCTCCACCCGAACTTGTAACCCTTTTTGTATTGGTATCGTAAATAACCCACAAAAAAGCTGTCTCTGTAATAAGCTTAATATGCCTGACACCAGGCTGAACATCAATGAAGGCGGATGGTACTGCTCCATATTTATATGAAGCCAGCTGCCATGTTCCTGTTATTGAGGCGGCCTTCTTCTTATTGCCGGAAGCCCCCGGGCTGGCACTTACAGCCATCACTACAACAAACAGAACAGCTACAGAAATAATCAGAACGAATGCCCTTTTCATAAGAATACCCTTTCTTTTAATTATGAATTATCCATTACAAACAGAATACAAAATCAAAGATATGACTATTAATGTAGTCGTCCAAATATTTTTACATTAAAATGACTATTATTTTAGTCCGCGTGCGTAAGTTGTTAATTTACCGGCAATTATGAATAATTACTACCCGCCTGAAGTAATGAGATCCTTCGCTACCGTTCAGAATGAATCCCGCAATGTGGCCCTTTCAATATTAAAATTTAATGATTCTTAACACATTCTCCGGAATAAAAATGCTGGCACAGGCATCTAATTATTACTTTTAAAAATGTATTGGGGGATATTTTTAATTAATTTGCAAAAAATAACTAATTGCAGGAAATCATGAAAAAAATAACCATTTTATCAATTCCCCTCGCATTTGCGTTGATTATCTCCCTGCCTTCATTCGGACAGAAGCTGAACCAGCTCTCTTCCAGTGAGAAAAAAGCCGGTTGGGTATTAATGTTCAACGGAAAGGATTTTACCGGTTGGCGTCAATGTAATGGAACTGAAATGCCAAAAAACTGGAAAATTGAAGATGATGCTATGAAAGTATTTACCGGAGAAGGTAAAAATCCGGGACAGGGTTCAAACGGCGATATTGTATATGGTGTAAAAAAATTCAGGAACTTCGAATTGTCAATCGACTGGAAAACATCTGAAATGGGAAATTCCGGCATTTTTTATAATGTGCGTGAAGTCCCGGGCAATGCAATCTATTATGCAGCACCTGAAGTGCAGGTCCTTGATAATGTTAAAGCTACTGACAATAAAGTTGCAAGTCATCTGGCCGGTTCTCTTTACGACATGCTGCCGGCAGATCCAAAAACAGCGAAACCTGCAGGCGAGTGGAATAATATTGTAATAAGTATAAAAGACGGGAAAGTCACTCATACTCAGAACGGAGTAAAGGTTTGCGAATATGAACTCTGGACTCCTGAATGGGATGCGATGATCGCAAACAGTAAATTCAAAACATTCCCGGGCTTTAAAGAAGGAGTTGCAAAAGAGGGATATATCGGGCTTCAGGACCACGGTTATCCTATCTGGTTCAGGAATATTAAGATCAGAGAACTATAAACGATCCGCGGGGACGGATTTACAAGATGAAAATGAAAAAGAATGTCATTATCACAATTTCTGTTATCGTTGCTGCAATTGCAGCATTAATGCTTTTCAGTAATCTGACCTCACGAAAAAAGGTTGATAATAATTTTGTTGAAGTTAAAAAAGGCCTCTTTGAACTTACTGTGGCAAATGCCGGAGAACTGGTTGCAGAAAGTTCTGTCGACATTTTAGGCCCTCAGCTGGGACAAAGGTCAAATCAGGGGGGTAATCAAGGTGGTAATCACGGAGGTAATCAGGGGGGCAGGGGCAGCGACATGCATGCAGTAGATTTTAAAATTCAGGATATGGTACCGGAAGGTACTATTGTGCGAAAAGGTGATTATATAGCCCAGCTTGACCGTACAAGCTATGATAATACCTTAAAAGATGCTATCGAAACCCTGAAAACAAGGCAGACTAACTTTGAGATGAAATTACTTGACACAACTGTTGTGCTTACCAATCTCAGAGATGGAATTAAAAACCAAAGATACCAGGTTGAAGAGGCGGCTATAAATCTTGACCAGTCAAAATATGAACCCCCTGCCATAATAAGGCAGGCAGAGACTGAGCTTAACAAGCAACAAAGAGCCCTTGAACAGCTAATCAAATCTTATGAACTTCAAAAAGCCCGTACCCGGACCCAGACAAACCATCAGAAAATGTTCCTGGAACGACAGGAGAGACTTGTGTCTGATATCCAGGAATTTCTGGCACAATTTACAATTACCGCACCATCTGACGGAATGGTAATTTATAAAAAAGACAGGAATGGCACAAAAAGAAAAACAGGATCATCGGTAAATCAGTTCGACAGGATCATCGCAACCCTCCCGGATCTTTCATCAATGCTCTCCAGGGTATATGTCAGCGAGGTAGATGTTATTAAAATATTACCAGACCTGAAGGTTACAATTACTGTTGATGCTTTCCCTAGTAAACAATATACCGGTAAGGTTATCAGCATCGGCAATATAGGCGAACAACTGCCAAATTCCGATTCCAAAATGTTTGAGGTGATGATCAGAATAGACGGTTCGGATCAGACTCTGAGGCCGGCAATGACTACATGGAATAAGATTATCATCAAAACATTTGAAGATGTTATTTATGTGCCACTTGAATGTGTTCAGGCTGATGTTGACAGTACTACTTTTGTTTATAAAAAGAATAAAACAAAACAGATAGTCCTGCTTGGCAACGAGGATGATAAAAATGTTATCATCAAGCAGGGACTTGAACCGGGCGATCAATTATATATTATCCCTCCTGAAGATCATGAAAACTTCAGGGTTACAGGTGAAAATCTTATCCCGGATGAAAAACAGGGAAAATAGGAACCCTGGTTATTCTATTATTTTATTATTTTTGCGCCTGATAAGGGACGTTAGCTCAGTTGGTTCAGAGCGCTTGCTTGACAGGCAAGAGGTCACTGGTTCGATTCCAGTACGCCCCACCCGAACCCTCCGACTTTTCCAGACTCAATCAAAACCCTGGTTATGGAGGGTTTCTATTGAGCCCTGGTTTATCTGGTCGCCCTTACCGGGATTATTCTTCAGGTGTTTCAGGATCAGGAAAAATCAAAGCCTGAAATATATGCCGGGGCATCATAAAAACTATCTTTCCCCTCATCCCGGAAATTAATAAATTTCGAATAAACCAATCCCGGTTTTGCATTAAGCATCCTGTTAAGGGCCCCCATCTTAACCTCTGTCCTCATTTTGTCAAATAGTTCACTGCGGTCATCAAGCCATGTAAGTCCGGTATGATACCCTTCTGCAGCGCATACTGATTCGAAAAGATCTGCCAGTATTGCTTCCCTGCCTTTTCTGCAGTAAATGGCATCAAAAACAAGATACCTGAATTCTCCGGGCCTGAAGAGTCTGCGGAAATAAGGGGTTCCCGGAAGTACTTTCATCATTACCCATCCCCAGATACCCGGAACATCATATACCTTGTATGAGGTAGGAATGGCACAAACTCCGGCAATTATCTCATCTCCTTCCTTAAGAACATAATACCGGTTTTCGTGAAACGCATATTCTGTCGTAAAAAAGGAATAATCACGGTAAAACTCCAGCAAAAGGTCATTCATTTTTTTCTTTTCACTGTCAGCAAGTTTTATTACCCGCTTGTCGGCTTTTGGAGAAAACCGGCTGAAAGCTACTGTAAGAAACGACCTTATATATTCATACCCTGCCTGGGTAACCAGATTTTTGGATCTTTCATTCATGCTCTCAATAAACGCATACATTATATGTCGTTCTGTTTCAAGAACATCAGGCAGGCCTAGTATGTGCGGACGGCTGAAAATTTCAAGGGTTTTTTGTTTAAAAGTGTCGTCTGATTCGGGCTTTATTATCGCTTTCTCCCGCTTTCTCCAGTTAATATCTGACTGGTATGTCGACTGAAAAGCAAGATATCTTATGTATGTTGAATGAGACCTCAGTCCGCCCTGCCCTGAGATGCGAAAGCAGGCCCCTACTGTTCCGGTAATCCTGTTTTTTTTGTAAAGCGATATAAACCTTATCTGATCTTTATAAGCAGCAATACGGGGTGCTATATTCTGCAATGAAAACCTTAATCCTCCTTCCGAACCCTGTACAGCATGATTCAGAATACCAAGAATCTCTTCATTGGCATGGTCGGTTACCCTTACCTCAAGTCCGTGAAAATCAAGTATTGTCTTTTCAAACATAACAGTCTCAGCGTAATTAATTTGCAGCCGGGGTATCAAGGCTCCCGAATACTCTCTGAAGTAGCGGAGAGACCCTGGCAGAAACATCTTTTCTTATTTTCAGCTCTTCGATTTCAACTTTGGAAAACATCCCTGAAAGTGCTTTATTTGTCAGGTAATCATCCAGGTCTGTATTTACCGGTTTCAGGTTTGCAAGCTTCCCGGCAATTGAATTGGCAAGGGTATTCCATTTCGTTGTAAGTGCCAACCAGGAATCTTTAGTTGAAACTGTACCTATAATATCTTTTTCAGTTGATAACTGTATTTTAGGTTTATACAGAGCGTACAATTCATTGTAAGTTGTGTTTTTCAGATATACCGTTGCCGCATTGTCGGCTCCCTTAAGAATCCCGAAAGCATCCTGTATTGACATTCGGGTAATGCTGTTTACAAATATCGGAGCCACCTCTTTTGCTGCATCTTCAGCTGCTCTGTTAATTCTCAGGACTACATCCTGAACCAGTTGTTCGCCACCGGGAATTTTGGAAATATTGTCGACTATCGTTTTAGCTTCATCCGGAAGAAAAATCTTTATTGCTGCATCTCCGAAATAACCATTCTCGAGAGAGAGTTTTTCTGCTGAATTCCTGGCCCCGGTGGTAAGAGCTTCCCGGAGTCCGCTTATCACCTCGCTTTCGGTGAGAGCAACAGGCACCGCTGTCTGAAGTACATTTAAAAGTTCAGCACAACCGCTAAAGATCATCATCAGCGCAATCAATGATATAATTCTTACTTTCATGATATAAAGATTTTATAAATATCACGCAAGATACAAATAATGGAGGATGTTGAAAACATGACCGAAACAGGAAACTCTTCGCTCATTATAAAAAACGAGGAAGTAATGCATCTGAGATCACCAGATCTTCGGGATTTGTAATTTTTATGTTTTCCCTGTTGCCGTCTACCAGGTTGATCTTTATGCCAGTCTTTTCAAGAACAGTGGCATCGTCTGTAAACTCAGGCAGGTAATCCTGTAGATATGCTTTTTTAATCAGACTTGCACTGAATACCTGTGGTGTCTGTACCTGTTTGACATGCAATCTGTTAATCGGAGAATTGCCGGTATCAGTAACCATTCTCAATGTATCGCAGGGGGATATTACCGGGGTTGCATTGCCCAGCTTTTCTGCTGCTTCAAAACATCTCTTTATTGTATCAAGACTGACAAATGGTCTTACTCCGTCGTGAATTGCCACAAGGCTCTGATCGTTAACAAATTTTAATCCGTTCCTCACTGAGAAGAAGCGGGCTTTGCCACCCTTGACAAGCGTATGGGGAATATTAAACGAATACTTTTTTTGAAGCTCTGCCCAGAAAAGAAGCTGGTTTTCGGGAAGAACTGTAATTATTTCAATAGAATCGTCAAAAGATTTGAATCTTTCAAGAGTATGCATCAAAACCGGCCGGCCGGCTAGTTCGAGATACTGTTTGGGTATTTCAGCACCCATTCTCTTGCCGCTTCCTCCGGCTACAACAACAACATAGAGTTTCATTCTTTTGTGTATAAAAACCTCTTAATACTTCTCTTGGGTGTTTTTGCGAACTCTTCCGGATGAACCCGGAACTTACTCACAGCCATAAAATCAGGAATTCTGTCATTAACATGTTTACGCGTCTCGTCGAGGATGCCGTTAAGCTGCTCTTCAGAAATATTATCGCGCTTCATCATTTCGAAATCGGGGAAAATAAGTCCGATAAGCTTATTGTCTTCAGAAATTACCAGTGACTCTGTAATATAATCCATGTTATTTATCACAGCTTCAATCTCTTCCGGGAATATGTTCTTGCCGGAAGGCCCCAGCAACATGGTTTTGCTTCTTCCCTTAATGAAAATATTACCATCTTTATCTATCAGTCCAAGGTCGCCCGTATGCATCCAGCCCTTTTCATCTATCATCTCACGGGTAGCTTTTTCATTTTTATAATAACCGTTCATCACATTCTCGCCTCTTAAAATAATTTCTCCAAGCTCTTTCTGAGGATCCGCTGAATCGATAGTAACTTCAAGTGTATCAACAGAGCGTCCCGAAGCACCTGTTTTCGTAGTATCCCACGATGCATAACTGATAAGCGGACCACACTCTGTCATCCCGTAACCAACAGTAAATCTGAATCCTATCTTTTTGAAGAATTTCTCTGCCTCTGCATTAAAAGGAGCCCCTCCGATCACGATCTCATGAAACCTGCCTCCAAATGTCTCAACCAGTTTCTCTCTGATCTTTTTATGAAGAATACCGTTTATCCCGGGTATTGCAAGAAGAATCTTCATGTGCGGTTTGCTGATAACCGGAAGAAGCTGTTTCTTGAAAATCTTCTCAATGACAAGCGGAACCGACAGGATAAGCCTTGGTCTTATCTCTTTAAATGCCTGAATCAGAATCTGTGGTGAAGGTGTCTTTGAAAGAATCGTTATATGACATCCAAAGGTGAATGGGAAAAGAAACTCAAATGCACATCCGTATGTGTGAGCCAGCGGGAGAAACGATACAACAGGGTCTCCCGGTTTTAACGGCATGTTATTCTGTGCAAACCTTACGTTGGCGGCAAGACTGTTATGAGAGATCATGACTCCTTTTGAAAATCCTGTGGTCCCTCCTGTATAGCTGATCACGGCAAGTTTTTCATTGGGAATGTCTGAAAATTTTATGTCTTCCTTTTTTAGTTCGGGATATGCTTTCAGATATTTTTCCTCCAGGCCGCTATATGCTTCTTTAACCAGGCTATTCCCGGTTGTTATCATTGAAAAATCATCAAGTGATACTACGCCTGATATTTCAGGGATCTTGGCTCTATCCAGCGATTCAAAGATTTTATCTTCAATAAACAGGATCTTTGAATCGGAATGGTTTATTAGGTTCGAAAGATCTTCCGGCTTAAAATCAGGAAGTATAGGAACTATAACTGCGCCATAAGTAACTGCCGAAAGATATACAATGCACCAGCTTGCAGAGTTTCTGCCAACAAGGGCAATTTTATCTCCCTCTTTAATGCCGGCAGCTTTATAAAACAAGTGCAGCTTCAGGATCTTTACTGCTATCTCCCTGTATGAGTATCCCTTTTCCTTATAATTGGATAAGGCTTCAATGTCCCAGTTTTGCCTGATGCTTTGCTCGATATAACCGACTAAACGTTCCCTGATCATAGGTTTAAGCTTTGATTTATAATAACAAAGTTACAATATGGAATATAATTACCGCCCCAAATTATGACTTCTTTTTAATCTGTACCTGTAAAGAGAGCACTGTTAAACAAAAAACATGACAAGGATTGCAACTATGGAAAGTATATTTACAACCGTAAAGAAATAGTTATATCCTTCTCGTTTTTTGCTGAAGTGCCCAAGTTTTCTGGCAAAAATGCCAATGTTGGGAACAAACAAAACAATCAGAAACGCAAAAAACTCAATCCCGAAAAATACCTCTTCAAGCCCTCCTTTTACAAGAGCAGAAAGATATATTACTATCAGAAGTATCAACAGATATGACAGGTATGTAACTTTCAGAAGAAGAGTCGAAACAAGCCTGCGCTTATGAAGCTGATGGGGTTTAAGATAAGCGTAGGCAAGGGCAAATACGATACCAATGAATACCACTCCAAGAATATGATTCAAAATCTCGTTGAAATTTGCCATCTCTTCAGGTATTAATTTGCGAATCATATTTGGTTGTTTGACCATATTAAGGAACTGGCTCCCAGTACGGCAGCGTTCTGAGTACTTAATTGCGACTCCAGCAGCTTCACTTTACCTTTGTAAATACTCAGCAGGTTCTCTTCCATGTATTCTTTAGCCGGTTCAAATATGAGATCTTTTGCAAGCGCAAGTCCTCCGAAAAGGAATATAGCTTCAGGGTTTGTATGTGCCACCACATCGGCAAGTTTAAATCCAAGCATCCTGCCGGTATGAGTAAAAGCCCTGAGTGCCAGGTAATCACCTCTTTTTGCAGCATCATGAATCATCTCGGCATCCAGCTCTTCAAAGCTGTATTTTCTTAATTCACTGGGACGGATGCTGTCTGCCATTATTTTCAGCAATGATCTTTTAAGTCCTGTCGCTGATACATAAGTTTCAAGACACCCTTTTCTTCCGCAACCGCATTCACGGTTCGAGTCTCCCGGACGTATTGCCGTGTGCCCTATTTCTCCCGCAAAGCCATCATGCCCGTAAACCAGCTTCCCGTCAATTACAAAACCGCTGCCCAGGCCTGTACCAAGTGTTATTACCACAAAATTCTTCATGCCTTTTGCCCCGCCATATATCATTTCTCCTACAGCCGCCGCATTGGCATCATTTGTAACAATAACCGGCAAACTGGTATGCCTTCTGAAAATGTCGGAAAGAGGTACTATGCCCTTCCATGGCAATCCTGCAGCATGTTCAATAGTCCCTTTATTAATATTCCCCATCGGGGCTCCGATACCAAATCCTTTTATCTCAATTCCGTTGCCAATTTTAAGCGCCGCCACCGATATCTTTTCATAAAGAGCCGCAACAAAAACCTCTATCTCATCATAATGTGTTGTCTTTATTCTGTCCTCTGCAAGTATATTCCCCTCCCTGTCAACAAAGCCAAATATCGTATTGGTCCCTCCAATATCAATCCCCACTGCAACCTCTTTTTTTGCCATTTTATTTTAGTGAAATTCTTTTACTACTGTAAATATAACATTTACAAATTAATTAGGAAATCAGACTGAAGTTTTTTAAACAGTTAACCTCCAATGTATTCGTTGCCCACTTTTCTTGCCCTCTGGGGTTTGTCAAGGTCTATTCCGAGTGCCGTCCCGGTTTCTACAAGAATATTCCATCCGGCGGCAAGCTGAACATATTCAGCATACTCTCCCCCATCAGGAATTTCTATGGTCGGGAAAATTGTTTTTCCTGAAGAGATAGCAATAATTGTCATTTCCACTCCAGTTACAAGACATTCTTTGAATTTTTCCTGCTCCTCTCTGAACGGATCTATCCAGATAAGTACTTCATTCTTATTCATTACCTCCTCAATCCCATGCACTGCAAAT
>Ga0209800_10004128_pt1 | contig 10949 bp, 10 predicted proteins | sample Higcelweek8metaG_FD_187174 | JGI IMG/M metagenome (GOLD analysis project Ga0209800, IMG submission 187174) | Freshwater pond sediment microbial communities from the University of Edinburgh, under environmental carbon perturbations - High... | ecosystem: Environmental > Aquatic > Freshwater >... | reverse complement strand
ATTTGATATTGATTCAGTCCCTGTATTCTGAATGTAGATTCTGGGTTTGCTGAGATTACTTGTACTCATGCCTTCATCGTATGAGTAAATCTTTACTGCAACAGTACTGTAGGCTGCAACAGAGAGACAGATAAGCCATATCAGTGATGTAAACAGTTTTGCCATTGGTTTTAAATTCATCAGTTATTTCACTTTTTTACTTATATGAAAGTTATATGAACAAATTTGTAATTTCGAATTTTTAAAAAAATCATTCTGATTCAATTTTCATAACACGGTTTCCATCTGCATCGTAAAGCATAGATACAGATGAAAGCAGACGAATAGTGCCATTTTTAACCTGATCAGCCAGATAACTTGGTAACATAGTAACATTCTGGCCGACCTGAAAAATCCCTTTTTCATTTGCGGAAACAGCACCTGGAATATCATCATAAAAATTGAATTCTATTGGCAGATTACGCCAATCATATACGATTTCCATCTTCTTCGTCTTGTCAAGAACCATATTGCCGAATACGTCATAAATATAATCCTGATTATTAGATGCTGCTTTTACATTTTTCAGGCGATTTGTATTACCGTAGTATTTGTAATCAGGGTTAACTGACGTCCCCTCAACTTTACTTTTAATTCTGCCGATATCATCATAAACGTATTGGGAGTTGTATTTACTGTCATTTGAAGCAACATTTGTCAATCGCTGCAGATTATCATAAATATATTCATGATTAATTGTAGCCGCGGCTGCTGCGTACCCGTCATACACCATATCTACTTTTTTAATATTGCCATCGGGCTTTATTGTTATGTTTTCTGTGAATCTGTTAACAGGTATACTGCCGTTATTATAAATGCCATTTGCGATATTTTTTACCTGACTATTAATAGTATATTGATAATCTGACTGAATTTTTGAATCAAGCAGCTTCTTGTCGAGTTGACCGAAGGTATTATAATTGTATGTAGCCAGTTTTTTAGAAGGCTCACTTGCCGGTCTGATTTCTTTTAATCGTCCTGCAAAATCATACACATACTCTTTTACATAACTGACTGTACCTACAGATATTCTTTCTGTAAGTTTCTTTCCATGAATATCATATGAATAAGATATTCTCTGTAATGGTAAATTTGGAACAACTTTATACTTATCCTCAACATTCCCATCATTATCATAACTGTAAAGATCAATCACCTGATATTTCCCGTTGCAGTACCGGTTGACAGCAGCAACCATCCTGCCTTTTAGATTTTGTAAATTCCCAAGAACGGCTTTTGGTGTACTTGTAATATCAGTTCTGGATGAAAGTAAATTTATATTATCATAAAAATATTCCACATAAGGTGATGCATTGCGCGCGATTGGTGTGACACTTAATAATCTTCCGAAATCATCATATCCATAAGCATATCCATGTAAGAGAGATTCTACATCACTACTATTAATGTAATAAATGTTCTTTTTATAAAGTAAACCGGCATCATTATACTCATATTTTTCAATTGCACCATCAGGTGTTTCCTTGCGAATAACCTGCCCTAATGTATTGTAAAGATATTTTGTATCAGCCAAGACAGTGTTGCCCTGATCCTTCGGGGGGGTTTCTGCAAGAATGTTACCAAGAATATCATAGGACATTTCAGATTTGATAAAATCATTATCAGCAGATGATTTACGTGCAACAGTTGCAACTGTACGACCAAACAGATCTTTTAAAACCTGAGAGTATTTACCGCCATTGCTTCTGGATATATTAAGGATATGAGTTCTTTCATCCGGAAAAGCCGTGTTTGCCGAAAGAAGCAGAGTACGCACTTCGTCAAGGTGAGCATCGGTAACATCTGTACTTAGAAATCCATCCATAAACTTGACTGTCTTACCACCGGTCAATATCAATTCAACATTGCCTGGTGTTCGCGTTACTCCAAATGTCCATGTTTTTACAGTGCCGCCTGAGCCCATGCAATTGTCAACCCCGGGCATTGCAGATTCATAAACACCTGATACAGGATCATCATAATATTTCGTTTCGGAATAAGCAATTGGGTCTCCATCCGGAAGAGGCGCATATTGGCTGTACTGTAATTTAAGCTGCTCATTTACATAATTAAAATCAACAGACAGATATTTTTCTGTCTGATCTTCAAAGGGCAGCGTTGCCTTTACAGGCCTTCCTGCATCGTCATAGAAAGTACATGTTGTGAGGAACTTACTTGTATTTGGAATTACGCCATTATCACTTGTTTTTAAAGGGGTATTATTAACTTTACTTTGAATACTCCGGCCAAGCCCGTCAGTGTAACTGGCACTTACCATATCAGTACTTTGATTAGTACCTTCCAAATCCTGCCCGACACCCAAAACAGTAGTTTTTACATAGTTAGGCTCAACAGCGCTTACCATAAATACAAAAGCAGACAACAGTAATGCACCTGCATGAAAAAACAATTTCATACATTATCCCGTTACTTCAAGGTTTAATACTTGTTCCCAATGTAATTTTGAGAACTTCTGATGGTACTATGGTAATTGGTTAATCACAATTAAGGCAATCATCAGGGTACTGATTTATATAGACAGGTGGTTAAACAAACCCACTGACATGAAAACAAAGCGTTTAAATGCTGAATGCATTTTTAACAGGTTATAAAATAGATTCACGGAAAAATTATTGTCAAGATCTTTTTTGCTGGTTTGACAACCATTTCTATTTACACATAACTTTTGTAAATAGTAAATATGTAAAAATCCGGAATTTACTCATGCAGTGCGGTTGTAAAAGAACATGACTGCTTGACCTGAATTTCTTTTTTTCAACAATCGTTTTTACAGATGCATTAACATTTTTATTATTTGTCTATTGTATAGTATTGAATCAGAATGTGGAATATTTTTTGTCAACTTTTCAAATGCAGGCAAAGTTCATTAAACAATCGAGGATTGCATTCTGAATTGCCAGGCTCATCTTTGCATATATCAATTTACTGTTACTACATCTCGAATTTGCCCGATTTCCTGAGGTCTTCCAGAAGTGATGCAATTAACGGTTCAATCGGCGGGATCTCATTTTTCACGGCTTCCCAGACAGTCTTGAATTTTACACCAAAATATGCATGAATGCATTTATCACGCATACCTGCCATGAGCTTCCAGGGAACTGCTGGACATGATATACGTATTTCTTCAGGTACGTTTTTGGCTGCTTCACCAATGATCTCAAGGCATCTTACCACAGCGTATGTGGTTTTTCTATCAGCTGTAAACTCATCATACGTCATTGAACCAATGAAATTACGGGCTTCAGCCATATTGATAAGAATATCTGAAAGATATAAAGTTATATCCCGTATCATACCTGAACTGCCTCATTAAATATTTGTTTCTGCAGTTCAGTGCGGACTTCATCTGATGGAACAAGATCGACTTTTAAGCCAAGAAGATCACTCAGATAATATTCTGCGTCAATCAGCTTAAGAAGCCCTACAGGCTGGCTGAATGTTGCCAATATGTCAACATCACTGTCCTCATGAGCCTCCCCCCGAACAACCGAACCGAAAACAGACAGACTGGTAATGCCATATTGACAGCGAAGATCACTTTCACATGCGTGGAGAATTGTACGAATTTCTTCAAATGTTCTCATATTTTTATTTCCTCATGATCATTTACACCAGACATAAATTCTACCATTCAATATAGTTTTGTAATCATTAATTTCTTAATTTTTTTCGGTCATCCAACAGTTTTCTACCCTTAAATGTATAAATGAGTATCATCGTGATATAATAACCCTGTTCGGGTATAATAACGAATAAACCGGCAATACCTTTTTTGGCATATTCTTAAAGCAAAAGAGTATAGAATATTACGCTCATTATTATACCCTACATTTATAATATTCGGCATAAATGTAGGGTAATTTATCCTGTTTACAGTGAAATTCCGGTAGTATTGAACTGCTTGTAAGTGAAAAAAAAACTCAGCATTGCGGTAATTCAATTCCGGCAGCTTTCAGCGCTTCGTTGACTTTTGATTTCCATCCTTTGGGAAATTCGTTATAGATCGCATGTAAACGATACAAATAGTTGCAGAATTGATTGCAATTGAAGATGCATTTCGATGCTATCAAGCACTAATCAGAATTCAGTCAATTTTTTATCCCTCACGAGCATTTAAATCACAGGAAACCATACTAAATACTTAATAATATCAAAATAATATCAAATATTATTTGACTAAAATATACCCTAAAAGGTATAATTTAAATCAATCAAACGTTTTTATACCCTTAAAGGTATAATTTAACATTATAACAGCAAAACAATCCCGTTCGGGTATAATAATGAATAAATCAGCTACTCCTTTTAGCATATTCTTAAAGAAAAAGCGTAATGAAACCTCTCTCACTCAGGAAGAACTTGCTCAAAAAGCCGGTGTCGGACTCCGGTTTATACGCGATATCGAGCAGGGAAAGAAAAGTCTGCAACTTGACAAATTAAATACAGTACTATCACTCTTCGGCTATCAGGCCGGACCTGTGCGGGAAGAGGACTTAAGTGTCAACGCATAGAAAAGGCAATGTCTTTTGTTTTCGCTGATAACATGGGAATTTCTTCTAATGTCTGCCGTAAAACATACAATAGCTTTCAATGTACAGGCTTAGCAGCCTCGAATCTGACGTGCGGCTGAACACCAAGCGCAACACCAACCCGCCGCAGAAATGACAGACTTAGATTATGGTATGTGCCTGACTCAAGACGGGCAATACATGATTGTGAGGTACTGACCTTTTTCGCAAGCTCTTTCTGAGTCATTCCCTTTTTTAACCTAAGATTGATAATTTGTCTGGCAACTTCAAAATCCTCTTCAAGTGCCTTATATTCCTTATGAAACTCAGGGTCTTTAAGTTCCTTTTTAAGCATTTCATCATAATCGTATACTTTTAATTTCATTTGTCATACTCCTGCAAAAATTCGTTTCGTATTCTCAATGCCAGCTGTATCTCCTGCTCGTCTGTCTTATTCGTCTTTTTTATGTATCCAGAGGTGCAAATGTAAATTTTGTCCTTATAATGAAAATAAAACAGCCTGCATATATCTGTTGCTACCTTAACCCGCAGTTCTTTCAGTCCTTCGGCATCTTTGAGTGTTTTTGAGTGTGGCTGAGTGAGCCTGAAGCCGAAAATTTTGAGTAAATCTATACCACGGAAAACCTTAGCCCGCATTTTCGGATTGAGACTGCAAATAAATTCATATGCCCGTGGCAATACTTTGACTTCAAAGTTCATACACATAATATACCAATATTGAGATATTTTTCCAAGTTTTTCCTAATAAAGTCTGGAAAAATCTCTTGCTGGCCCGGTGTACTTAATGCAAAGATGCGATTTCTTCCAGAAATTTACTTAACCGTTCAATCATCGGGAATGTATCGGTCGGCAGCGTCATCGCAGGATATGTCGTACACTTTAGTAAACGACAGTTAGCTTGTCAGATCGTTTTAGTTTACAAAGATGATATTATAAATTTAGATAAAAGTAATGCGTATTCAGTATTAAATACTACCCCCAACAACAAGTACTAACTTAGCTGTCAACTTTTTTTTATAATTTCTTCGGGTATCTGATTGACTCTTAATAGTATATTGAAACCACAATTATTCATCTCTTTAGAAGTTATAACCGTACCATAATCTTCAAAAGAAGAATCATCTGGATTAATTTCATCATAATTGTAAGACCTGCCTTTAGTATAATAGCAGTCTTCGCATTTTGTAAAAACACTTAATTTTTTTTCTTTAATTTTAAATATTTCTTTGCCTATAGAACTATTTGCAGTTAAGGAAATTATGATGGAATCTAAAGATCGTAACCCGGTATCAACATCTTGAATTACTAATAAAACGAATCCATAGTGGAATGATTTTTGGTACTTTTTTTACAAAGTATTTTTTCTCTAAATTATTATCTAATTGCAGAGAATCAAATTCGACAACATAACCATTGTCAATAAAAACATATCCAACTTTATGAATTTTTCCATCACCCTGATATTGCGAAATGTCAATATTGAATCTCATATAAACATATGCGGCAAAAATTATTAAAGCTGCTAAAGTTAGCCTTATTACACTTTTCATTTTAAAACCCAAATAAATGTCTGGCTTTATAGGACTTATTCGCTAAGATATAATAAAACAACGCGTTGTTTTATTATATCTTATTGTATTTTAACGCGTTTATTTGTATATTTATAGTATGAAAAGACATATTCAAAACAATTTGGATCAGTGGTTTATCGATCCGCTTCGCAAACCGCTTATTTTACGCGGAGCCAGGCAGGTTGGTAAAACGTGGTTAGTCAGGGATTTAGCTGTGCGACAGAAGAAAGATCTGATCGAATTCAATTTCGAGAGGGAGCCTGCTGCACAGCGTTTATTTCTTTCAAATGATCCTGCTGCAATTCTTGGAGAGATCTCACTTTGGCTTGGTCGTGTTGTAATTCCCGAAAATTCGATTATTTTTCTTGATGAAATACAGGCTGCGGATGGATTACTTGCAAAACTGAGATGGTTTGCAGAAGAAATGCCTCAAATACCGCTTATCGCTGCTGGTTCCCTGCTGGAGTTTACACTTGCTGACCATACGTTCAGTATGCCCGTGGGCCGGGTCAGTTTCATGCATATTGAACCGATGATTTTTTCAGAATTTCTTATAGCACATGGCCAGGAGCTGCTTCTGGAACGACTGACATCGTGGAAGTCAGGTACTGAATTTTCACCGGTACTTCATACGTTAGCTCATAAATGGTTTCACCGGTACTGTATGGTTGGAGGTATGCCTGCTGTTGTAAACAGTGATATTACAGGTTCTGATGCACGAAAAATACGTGACATTCAATACGACCTGACAGCAACGTACCGTGCTGATTTTACAAAGTACAATAGAAAATTTGATAACCATGTGCTGGAGGCAACACTTTTAGCTATCGCTGCTTCAATTGGAAAAAAGTTTATCTATTCCCACATCCATGAATCAATAAAGCAGACTCATGCCCGTCAAGCCCTTGACATGCTTAACAATGCAAGAATTTGCCAAATTGTAAAACACAGCTCTGCGAATGGAATACCACTGGGAGGGGAAATAAAGGACTCGTTTAGAAAGATAATTTTAAATGACATCGGTATTTTTCATGCCCTTTTACGAACTCCGGCTCAGTCTGTGTTTCCGGCACTTGAAAACATTGCCCCACAAATACGATCGCAAATGATTGAACAGATTGCAGGTCAGCAATTTCGCAATTTAGGCCAATCCAGTGGTGATGGCCCAGATCTCTTCTATTGGCAACGGGAAGGCGGACGCCCCGGAGAGATTGATTATCTTCTGCAAATAGATGATAAAATTGTACCAGTTGAACTAAAATCCGGCGTTGCAGGTTCCATGAAAAGTCTGCATCAGTTCATGTATGATAAAAAACTCGATTTCGCTCTCAGGTTTGATCAGAATCCGCCCTCCCTTTTTGACGTATCGGTAAAGACCACACAGGGAAATCCTGTGCGCTATCGTTTGAAAAGTCTTCCTTGCTATTTTCTGGGTATAGGTGAAAACGTGCTCAGAAATGATTAGCCTAAAAGTCGCAGTTAAAGTTTGTAAATGATATCTAATTTAAAGAAAATCAATAAATAAATCTGTTTTAATTATTCACATAATAAGTGAATCCATTTGTAAACGCATCAATCCTCGCCCCCGCAGGGACTTTATGAAAATTAGAATCTTACAAGTCCCCTTGCAGGTGGCGAGATACAAAACTTACAATTTCGATTGCGTTTTTTAGTTAATGTATCAGGATGTGCAAATGTATAGTTTTTCCTTATAATACTGCATCATACTGTGATGCATTTATGTATTGACATTGTATGTACAATGCATTATAATTTATATATGAAAATTATCTGGGATTCCAAAAAATATCTAAAACTCAAGGAAGAGGGGAATCGATCTGGAAGATATCAAGCTGCTTGTCGAAAACAAGGAATACTATGATATTCTTGAAAATACAAACCGCGAGGGACAATTAATCGTTCCACTTTTATATAAAAATTTCGTTCATGTCGTTGTTATCAGAATGAGCGATGATGAGATTGTAATTAAAACTTGTTATCCAAGTCGCAAGGCACATAAAAAATACTACCGGGATAAATTATGAAGACAGTAAAACTTGACAAAAACGAAATGAACATCGAAAAAGATTTTGATCAATTCAAACCTGCTCAAAAAAGTGTCAGGAATAAATTCGAGAACATTGTTTCCGGGAGCCGCAAAAGCAGACCGGTCAGTCTGAGAATAAATGAGCAGGATCTGAATTTACTAAAAGAAAAAGCAAGCAGGAATGGACTTCCATATCAGACAATGATAAATGTAATAATTCATAGATATGTAAATGACAGTTTTCTTGATAAAGATGAAATTGATAAGTATTTAAAGTTTACAAAATCGATTTGATGAAATAGATATTTATTTCACGGAACTTTAATTCCACTTTGTTATGATAAATAATATAATTCTGAGGCAAATCATCGACCGGCTGCCATAGTTTCTAAATTTTCAATGTCCCGGCTTAAGCACCTCGAACTTGACGTGCGGCTGAACCCCGGCACCACCAACTCGCCGCAGAGATGAGCCATCTTTACTTATAAGCATGCACCTCTGAAGCGGAAACACCAATCCCCGGCTTGTCCCTGGGAATAATCTTTCCATCAATGAGCGCCGCGCCTGTAAACGGATCATTTGCAACAAGTAAAGCTCCGTCAAGATCAACCCAGTCAGCGAGCGGGGAAATATGAGACGCGGCTGAGATGGCACATGATGATTCCGTCATGCAGCCTATCATGATTTTCAGTCCTGCTGACTTTGCAGATGCAATCATGCGCCTCGCTTCACGCAATCCGCCGCATTTCATGAGCTTTATATTTATTCCATGAAACATGCCCTTTACTTTTTGTATGTCCGATGCATGACACACGCTTTCATCGGCAATAATGGGCAGCGGTGATTTCTCATACAGCCACACACTTTCATCAACCATGTTTTTTGGCATAGGCTGCTCGACAAGTTCTGTGTTCTCTTCTTTAAGCCATTCGATCATGTCAAGCGCCATGAATTTATCCGTCCACCCCTGATTGATATCCACGCGCAGAGGTTTGTCACTTACATCCCTTATCGCATTTACAAGCGCACGGTCGTTTTCTGTTCCGAGTTTTATTTTAAGTACAGCATATCCCGATGCTGCCTGGGCTTTTTTTCTCACCATGTCAGGAGTATCTATTCCCAATGTGAATGAAGTCGGCTTTACATCTTTTATGTCAACTCCCCATAATTTATACAGCGGCAGACCTGTTATTTTACCAAGCAGATCATGCAGAGCAATATCACATGCGGCTTTTGCGGCGAAATCACCCTTGCCAGTCCTGTTAATATTGTCAATTATTGTATTGATATTTTTCGGGGCAGCGACCTGCGGCAGATCTATTTTGGATAAAAAATCGCATACACTCTTTACAGTATCAGGGTAATATGGCGGAAGGCAGGCTTCACCGAAACCGGTTATTCCATTCTGCTCAATTTCCACGATCACAATATCTGTTGTCCTGCGGGATGAGTGCGATAGTGTAAACGTATTCTTCAGTTCAAGTTTATAGGGATAATATTTTAAATTCATACAATTGTCTTTTGCTCAATAAATTATAATATTCTTCGGACTTTCTGAATAGACTCAGATCTCCTTTTGTCAAAACAGGGATCTTCCGGGTCAAAACTGCTGATATGAACATCACCGGATGCCTGCATGTACAGTTTACCTCCAAGCGACAGTGCTACATGTACAATAGGTATCTCATCAGTTGGATCTGTCTCACTTTTTCGGCCGAAAAAGAGCAGGTCGCCACTCTTTACGCCAGAGAATGATCTGTCAAACGGAACATCATAGCCGCATTTTACCTGCATATCAGCGTCACGCGGAAGTTCAATACCGCACATATGATAGACAAGTTTTGTAAAACCTGAGCAGTCAAGCCCCTTTGATGATACACCGCCCCAGACGTATGGAATTCCTCTGAATCTCAAAGCGGTTTCAACAACAGTCTGTGCCGCGGCTACTCCTGACTTACGCCAATCAGATAAAAGTTCTGATGATTTTCTGCTGATGAAACCAGTTCGGTTATCAGGATATGTTATATAATAGCCCGTTTTATTTTCTTTACTCAGTGCAAACACATTCCCGATGACAGTATCACTTACAATACAACACATCATTTCTGAATCATAAACGCTGTCGCAGAGGGCTGTAACTATTACTTTCTCGCACTTTTCATACTGCATGCACTGTTCACTTGACAAATCAGTAACAGTCTCAGTCATCCAGCCGATATAATTATCTCTGAGCTGCACCATAACCCAGTCTTTACATCTCTTTACAACCGTAACTATTTCACCCATCAGACACTGTGTAATAACAGTTGATCTGAATGACGGCTCCTTATAAACATTGCCTGTACTTACGCGAACTGCGGCCTTTGATACTTTTTCTGATTTGTCTATGGTCTGGACTTCATAATTTATTAAATGTCCGCAGAAACTTTTTTTGCAATATTCAAAAAAAGCGTTTTTCAGTTCATCATTCTGTACAATACCGGATAATGTTATCCCTGTATCTGTTTCGCTGCATTCAATCTCAAACAAATTGACACGCGCATCGAATTTATACGAATTCCTGAATTTCTCTACTATTTCATCAATTGACATTTGTCACCCTGTGGTAATTACATATTCACATGACAATCCAGATATCTTCGCCCCCTTGTATCTTTAATGTTCTTTGAAATATTTGAATAAGCTAAGTACCTAAATGATATTAGATCTGAGTAGTATGAGGGGGAAGCCCCCTTAGGTTTC
>Ga0209800_10004126_pt1 | contig 10952 bp, 9 predicted proteins | sample Higcelweek8metaG_FD_187174 | JGI IMG/M metagenome (GOLD analysis project Ga0209800, IMG submission 187174) | Freshwater pond sediment microbial communities from the University of Edinburgh, under environmental carbon perturbations - High... | ecosystem: Environmental > Aquatic > Freshwater >... | reverse complement strand
CGCTGTCGGGATAGTAGACATCTCCGGCCAGGATACGGCGAAGACCCTGGGCGGCCTGATCCAAGAGCAGAGCGCCCTCGCCGTCAAGTCCGGCGAACAGCCCGGTCAGCGTTTCAGCCTCCAGGCGTACCACGATCGGCTCGCCCAGACCGCGCGCCCGATGCAGCCACGCTTCGCGGATCGGCGCGAAACCGTCGCGGCGCCATTCGCGCACCAACGGCCCGAAAGCCTCGCAAAAGGCCGAAAGCACGTCCTGATCGTCACCGGCAAAGCCAAGTTCGGCCAGGCTGGCGGCGGGATAGACCAGCTCGCCGGGTGGCGGCGCCGCCACCACATCCACGCCAATTCCGACGATCAGCCATTCGCGGCCCACAGGCTCCAGCAGCATGCCGCAGCACTTGCGGCCGTCGGCCAGCACGTCGTTAGGCCATTTGCAGGTGAAGGCCGCGTCGGGCACCAGGGCGCGGAAGGCATCCACCAGCGCCACCGTGGCGGCGAAACCCAATTGCGCGGCGGCGCCCAGATCGCCATCGATGCGGATCAGGGTCGAGCAATGCAGATTGCCGGGCGGGGACATCCACGGCCGGGCGCGGCGCCCCCTGCCCTGGGTCTGTTCGATGGCGGACACCACAAGAAGATCGGCGGCGGCCCCGGAAAGGGCCAGCCGCCGCGCTTCGTCGTTGGTGCTGCCGACGCTGTCCAGCCGGATCAGGCTGAACGGCGTCGGCAGGTCACATCGGGTCCTCAACCGGCCGCCGCCGGGAACAGCACCAGCGCCGCCGCCTTGGCGCTGTTGATCAGCGGGGCGGGAATGAAGGTGAAGACCAGGACCACCAGGGTGGATACCGCCATGACCATGGACAGCGCCGTGCTGCCCGCGCGGTCGAAGGCCTCACCCGCTTCATCGAAGTACATCACCTTGATGATGCGGATGTAGTAGAAGGCGCTCACCACGCTGGTCAGCAGACCGATGATGGCGATCGTGTAGAGACCGGCATTGATGGCGGCCATGAACACGTAGAACTTGCCCCAGAAGCCCGCCATGGGCGGAATACCGGCCATGGAGAACATCAGCACGGCCATGACGGCGGCCATGGCGGGGTTGGTCTTGGACAGACCGGCCAGATCGCCGATGCCCTCGACCAGACGGCCCTTGGAGCGCATGCACAGGATCACCGCGAAGGTGCCGACGTTCATGAACAGATAGAGCGCCAGATAAACCAGCACGCCCTGGATACCCTCGGCGGTACCGGCGGCCAGACCGACCAGGATGAAGCCCACATGGCCGATGGAGGAATAGGCCATCAGACGCTTGATGTTGGTCTGGACGATGGCGGCGAAGGCGCCGACGAACATGGACAGAACCGACACGGCGATGATCACCTGACGCCACTGGTCGATGAGGTCGGCGAACGGGCCGGTCAGCACGCGCACCAGCAGGATCAGGGCGGCGATCTTCGGCGCCACGGCGAAGAACGAGGTCACCGGGGTCGGCGCACCCTCGTACACGTCCGGGGTCCACATGTGGAACGGCACGGCCGAGATCTTGAAGCACAGGCCCGCCATGATGAACACCAGACCGGCGATGAAGCCCAGATGCGGATGGGCACCCTGCTCACCGAAGATCTTGACCAGGCTGTCGAACGAGGTGGTGCCCGAGAAGCCGTAAACCAGCGAGGTGCCGTACAGCAGCAGGCCCGAGGCCATGGAGCCGAGCACGAAGTACTTCAGGCCCGCCTCGGTCGCCCGCGCGCTGTCGCGGTGATAGGCGGCCAGGACGTAGAGCGACAGCGACTGCAGCTCCAGGCCCAGATACAGGGCCATGAAGTCGTTGGCCGACACCATCATCATCATGCCGATGGTGGCGAACAGGATCAGCACCGGGTATTCGAAGCGGCCCAGCTTTTCCTTGTCCAGGTATTGCAGGCTCATGGCGGCGGTCAGCGCCGACGCGGCCAGGATCAGCACCTTGGCGAAGACGCCGAAGCCGTCGATCATGAACATGCCGCCGAAGGCGGTATGACGCTCGCCGCCGGTGGCGACCACCAGCAGCGCGGTCACCGCCATCACGGCGATGGCGAGGCCGGAGATACCGCGGGTGGCGTCCTCCTTCTTGAAGACGCCCAGCATCAGCAGGGCGACCGTCGCCACCACGGCGAAGATTTCCGGCAGGACCGGGAAGAGGTCCAGAGTCTCGGTCATGTCCAGTCCCCCTTATCGAACCGCGACGGAGACGCCGTGGGCGGCCGCCTTCGCCAGTTCGAAATTGTCGATCAGCTTGGCCACCGAGGCGTGCACCGGATCCAGGAAGGTGCTGGGATAGACACCCATCCAGATCACGATGACGATCAGCGGCACGAACATGGCCACTTCGCGCGGGCTCATGTCCAGGATGCCCTTGAGGTCGTCATTGACCAGCTTGCCAAACACCACGCGGCGGTACAGGTACAGCGCGTAGCAGGCGCCCAGCACCAGACCCGAGGCCGCGAACAAAGCCGCCCAGGTGTTCATCTGGAACACGCCCATCAGCACCAGGAACTCGCCGATGAAGCCGGAGGTACCGGGCAGGCCGACCGAGGCCATGGTCATGAACATGAACACCAGCGCGTATTTCGGCATGCGGGTGGCAAGGCCGCCGTAACGGGCGATCTCGCGGGTATGCATGCGGTCATAGACCACGCCGACGCAGAGGAACAGCGCGCCCGAGACCACGCCGTGCGACAGCATCTGGAACACCGCGCCCTCGACACCCTGGGTGGTCATGGCGAAGGTGCCCAGCGTCACGTAGCCCATGTGGGCCACCGACGAATAGGCGATCAGCTTCTTCATGTCCTGCTGCACCAGGGCCACCAGCGAGGTGTAGATCACCGCGACGATGGACAGGGTGAAGACGAACGGCGTGAAGTACTCGCTGGCCAGCGGGAACATGGGCACCGAGAAGCGCAGGAAGCCGTAGCCGCCCATCTTCAGCAGCACGCCCGCCAGGATCACCGAACCGGCGGTCGGCGCCTCGACGTGGGCATCCGGCAGCCAGGTGTGCACCGGCCACATGGGCACCTTGACCGCGAACGACGCGAAGAACGCCAACCACAGCCACAATTGCATGGCCTGCGGGAAGGTGTGGGTCATCAGGGTCGGGATATCGGTGGTGTGAGCCTGGGTGTACATGGCCAGCATGGCCACCAGCATCAGCACCGAACCCGCCAGGGTGTACAGGAAGAACTTGAAGGCCGCATAGACGCGGCGCTGTCCGCCCCACACGCCGATGATGATGAACATGGGGATCAGCACGCCTTCGAAGAAGACGTAGAACAGGATCATGTCCAGGGCGCAGAACATGCCGATCATCAGGGTCTCGAGGACCAGGAAGGCGATCATGTACTCCTTCACCCGGTGCTCCACCGCGCCGACAGTCGACAGGATGCAGATCGGGGTCAGGAAGGTGGACAGCATCACGAACCACAGCGAGATGCCGTCCACGCCCATCGAGTAGGAAATGGCGGTGCCCGGCAGCCACACGGCGGTTTCCTTCAGCTGGAACTCAGCCGAGGCGCCGTTGAAGTTGGCCAGGATGAACAGCGAAACCACGAAGGTCGCCAGCGAGGTGAGCAACGCGACGTTGCGGGCGTTGCGCGCCACCACCTGGGTTTCGCCGCGGATCGCCAGGATGAACAACGCGCCTACCAGCGGCAGGAACGTTGTCAGCGAGAGCAAAGGCCAGTCGGTCATTTCTATCCCCAGGCTTAGCGCGCGTTGAACATGTACCAGGTCACGAACACCACCACGCCGATCAGCATCGCGAACGCATAGTGATAGAGGTAACCGGACTGAAGCTTGCCGACCTTGCGGGCGATGACACCGGTGGCGGCGGCAACGCCGTCGGGACCGACGCCATCGATCAGCGCGCCGTCACCGCCCTGCCACAGGCCCTTGCCGATACGGAAGGCAGGACGCACGAACAGGAAGTCGTACAGCTCGTCGAAGTACCACTTGTTCAGCAGGAAGCGGTACAGGCCGTTGAAGGTGTTGGCCAGCATGCCGGGCAACGAAGGCACGAACATGTACAGGATGTAGGCCAGGGTGATGCCGCACACACCGACAATGGTGGGCAGGGTGCCGACCCAGGCTTCCAGGTGATGGGCATGCTCCAGGGTCTGGTGCAGGTCCTTGATGGCGCCGCGCCAGAAATGCTCCTGCTCGTGACCCACGAACATGTCGTAGCCCAGCCAGCCCGCGAACACCGCGCCGGTCGCCAGGACGAACAGCGGCAGGATCATGACGGCGGGGCTTTCATGCACATGCGCCATCACATGCTCGTCGGCGCGCGGCTTGCCATGGAAGGTCATGATCAGCAGACGCCAGGAATAGAAGGCGGTCAGGAAGGCGGCGCCGATGCCCATCCAGTACGCCAGCTGACCGGCGATGGAGTGCGAGGCGAAGGCGGCCTCCAGGATCATGTCCTTGGAATAGTAACCGGCGAAGAACGGGATACCGGCCAGGGCCAGCGAACCGATCCACATCAGCGCCCAGGTCACCTTGACGTGCTTCCAGATGCCGCCCATGCGGCGGATGTCCTGCTCGTCGCTCATGGCGTGGATCACCGACCCGGCGCCCAGGAACAGCAGTGCCTTGAAGAAGGCGTGAGTCATCAGGTGGAAGATGGCGGCCTGATAGGCCGACACGCCGATGGCGAAGAACATGTAACCCAACTGCGAGCAGGTGGAATACGCGATCACCCGCTTGATGTCGTTCTGGACGCAGCCGACGGTGGCGGCGAAGAACGCCGTCGCGGCACCGACCAGGGTCACCACGGTCAGCGCGGTGTCCGAGTACTCGAACAGCGGGCTCATGCGGGCGACCATGAAGACACCGGCGGTCACCATGGTGGCGGCATGGATCAGCGCCGACACCGGGGTCGGGCCTTCCATGGCGTCGGGCAGCCAGGTGTGCAGGCCCAACTGGGCCGACTTGCCCATGGCGCCCACGAACAGCAGCAGGCAGCAGATGGTGATGGCGTTGCTTTCCAGCCCGAAGAAGGTCACCGTCGCGGCCGCCTTGTCGGGGGCGGCGGCGAAGATGGCGTCGAACGAGACGCTGTCGAACAGGAAGTAGACGCCGAAGATGCCCAGCGCGAAGCCGAAATCACCGACGCGGTTGACCACGAAGGCCTTGATGGCGGCGGCCGAGGCCGACGGCTTCTCGAACCAGAAGCCGATCAGCAGGTAGGACGCGACGCCCACGCCTTCCCAGCCGAAGAACATCTGCACCAGATTGTCCGACGTCACCAGCATCAGCATGGCGAAGGTGAACAGCGACAGGTACGACATGAAGCGCGGGATCGAGGGATCATGGCCTCATGTAGCCCAGGAATAGACGTGGACCATGAACGACACCCAGGTCACCACGATCATCATGACCGCGGTCAGGGTGTCGAACTTGATGGCCCACGACACATCCAGGCTGCCCGACTGCAACCAGTGCAGCAGCGTGATGGTCACGGCATTGCCGTCGATGGCGACGTCCTTGAAGATCAGGGCCGAACAGGCGGCCGAGATGCCCAACAACGTGCAGGTGACGAGCTGCGCCCCGCGGTCACCGATGAAGCGGCCGAAAAAGCCGGCAACGATCGAGCCCAGCAGCGGCAGGAAAACGGCGGCGACGAATTGCATCGCTGATTACCCCTTGAGCTGGCTGATTTCCTCGACCGCGATGGTGCCGCGGTTGCGGAAGAAGACGACGACGATGGCCAGACCGATGGCCGCCTCGGCGGCGGCGACGGTCAGGATGAACATGGCGAAAACCTGCCCCACCAGATCGTTCAGGTAGGAGGAGAACGCCACCATGTTGAGGTTCACCGCCAGCAGCATCAGTTCGACGCTCATCATGATGATGATGACGTTCTTCCGGTTCAGGAAGATGCCGAACACGCCCAGCGTGAACAGAATGGCGGCGACGGTCAGGTAGTGGGCGAGACCGATCTCGAACATCAGATGCCTCCCCCAGTGGGAACCTTGACGATTTCGACGCTGTTCTTGGCGGTGCGGGCGATCTGGTCGGCGATCACCTGCTTGCGCACGCCTTCACGGCGACGCAGGGTCAGCAGGATGGTGCCCACCATGGCCACCAGCAACACCAGACCCGAGGCCTGGAACAGGTAGGCGTAGTTGGTGTAGAGCACGCGGCCCAACGCCTCGGTGTTGGACACGTCCGCCACCGCCGGGGTCGGAGCGCGGATCAGCGCCTCGACATCGGGGGCGAAGGCCCAGCCGCCGAACAGGGTGGCCAGCTCGACCAGCAGCACCAGGCCGATGACGGCGCCGGTCGGCAGGTATTGCAGGAACCCTTCGCGGAGTTTGAGGAAGTTGATGTCCAGCATCATCACCACGAACAGGAACAGCACCGCCACCGCGCCGACGTAGACCACCACCAGAACCATGGCGAGGAATTCGGCGCCGAGCAGCAGGAACAGCCCGGCCGCGTTGAAGAAGCACAGGATGAGGAACAGCACGGAATTAACCGGGTTGCGGGCCGAGATGACCAGAACCGCACTACCCACGGTCAAAGCCGCGAACATGTAGAAAATAAGAGCCGCGATCATGCCGTCCCCCTGATCACCGGTAAGGCGCGTCGGTGGCGATGCGGAGGGCCAGTTCGGCCTCCCAGCGGTCGCCGTTCGCGAGCAGCTTGGCTTTGTTGTACATGAGCTCGGCGCGGGTCTCGGTGGCGAACTCGTAGTTCGGACCCTCGACGATGGCATCCACCGGGCAGGCCTCTTGGCACAGGCCGCAATAGATGCACTTGGTCATGTCGATGTCGTAGCGCCGGGCACGGCGGGAACCATCGTCGCGGGGTTCCGCCTCGATGGTGATCGCCTGGGCCGGGCACACCGCCTCGCACAGCTTGCAGGCGATGCAGCGTTCTTCACCGTTGGGATAACGGCGCAGCGCGTGTTCGCCACGGAAGCGGGTCGACAGCGGCCCCTTTTCGTAGGGGTAGTTGATGGTCACCTTGGGCTTGAACATGTACCGGAAGGTCAGCGCCAAGCCCTGGACGAGTTCCCACAGCAGGAATGCTCGCGCGGTGCGGTCGATGAAGGCCATCTCTTACTCCTTAACCCTGACCCGGCAGCCAACCGAACGCGACCAGCACGCCCGAGGTCAGCACCAGCCACAGCAGCGAGAACGGCAGGAAGATCTTCCACCCAAGACGCATCAGCTGGTCATAGCGGTAGCGCGGGAAAGTGGCGCGCACCCACAGGAAGATGAACAGGATGAAGCAGATCTTGAGGGCGAACCAGATGATGCCCGGCAGCGAAAGCCAGGCAAAGCCCGGCAGCGGCAGCCAGCCGCCCAGGAACAGCACCACGCAGATGCCGCTCATCAGGATCATGTTGGCGTATTCACCAAGGAAGAACAGGGCGAAGGTCATCGCCGAGTATTCCACGTTGTAGCCCGCCACCAGTTCCGATTCGGATTCGGGCAAGTCGAACGGCGCGCGGTTGGTTTCCGCCAGGATCGACACCACGTAGATCACGAACATCGGGAAGTGCGGGATGACGAACCACAGCGTCTCCTTCTGCTTCAGCACGATGTCGGTGAGGTTCAGCGAGCCGGTGGTCACCAGGACCGAGATCATCACCAAGCCCATGGACACTTCGTAGGACACCATCTGGGCCGCCGAACGCAGGCCGCCCAGGAAGGCGTACTTCGAGTTGGACGCCCAGCCCGACATGATGATGCCGTAGACGCCCAAGGACGAGATGGCGAACAGGTACAGCACGCCGACATTGATGTCGGCCACCACCCAACCCTCATCGAACGGGATCACCGCCCAGGCGATCAGCGCCAGGATGAAGGTCAACATGGGGGCGACGATGAACACCACCTTGTTGGCGCCGGTCGGAAGGATGGTTTCCTTCAGGAACAGCTTGGCGCCGTCGGCCAGCGGTTGCAGCAGGCCCAGGGGGCCGACCACGTTGGGACCCTTGCGCAGCTGGATGGCGCCGATGACCTTGCGCTCGGCATAGGTCAGATAGGCGACGGCCACCAACAGCGGCACGACGATGGCGAGAATCTGGAGGACGATGACGACCAGACGCCAGATCTCGGCGGGCAGCAGCCCAGAGAGCAGATCAACCATGGGTCCCCGTCTTCTTGTGGTTGCAGCCACAACCCTCGCCGAACGCGGCCGTGCATTCCGCCATGGTCTTGGAGGCGCGGCTGATCGGGTCGGTCATGTAGTAATTGTCGATGCTGGAGGCCAGCGGCTTGTCGGACAGCGCGCCCTCGGTGCCGAAGGCGGCGCCCCAGGTGGCGGCGGTCACGGTACCCAGGGTGGCGAACACGGGGTTCACCGCCACCAGACGCTCGCGCACCTGCTTGGGGCTGTCATACGGCAGGGCCTTGCCCAGCACGTCCGACAGCGCGCGGATGACACGCCAGTCTTCCTTGGCCTCGCCCGGCGCGAACACCGCCAGCTGGGTGCGCTGCACCCGGCCCTCGGTGTTGACGTAGGTGGCCGACTTCTCGGTATAGGCGGCACCCGGCAGCACCACGTCGGCGCGATGGGCACCGGCGTCGCCGTGCGAGCCGAGATAGACCACGAAGGCGCTGCCCAGGCCCTTGACGTCCACGTCGTCGGCACCGATCAGGAACAGGGCCGCGATGTCGCCAGCGGCGGCACCGGCCACGATCCCGGCGGTGTCACGGCCGCCCTGCCCCGGCACGAAGCCCAGGTCGAGGCCGCCGACGCGGGCGGCGGCGGTGTGCAGCACGTTGAAGCCGTTCCAGCCATCCTTCACCACACCGGCGGCGTCGGCGATCTTCTTGGCCAAAGCCAGGATCGCGGCGCCGTCCTCGCGGGTCAGGGCGCCCTGACCGACGATGATGGCGGGCTTGGCGGCGCCCTTGAGCACCTCCAGGAAGGGATGCTTGCCCGACGCGATATCGGCCAGCACCGAGGCCTGATCGCCCAGGTGATCGGCCTTGAAGGTCAGATCGGCCTTGGGACCGACCACAGCAGCCTTGAAGCCGCCCTTCAGGTAGCGCTTGCGCAGGCGGGCGTTGAGAACCGGCGCTTCCTTGCGCGGGTTCGACCCGATCAGCAGGAGGGCATCGGCCTGTTCGATCCCGGCGATGGTGCTGTTGAACAGGTACGAGGCGCGCACCGAGCCGTCCAGCTTGGCGCCGTCCGAGCGGCAATCGATGTTGGCCGAGCCGAGGCTGGCCAGCAGGTCCTTGACCGCCACCAGGGTTTCGCAATCGGCCTGATCACCGGCGATGGCGGCGATCTTGGAGCCCGGCACGCCCTTGAGCTTGTCGGCGATCACCGCGAAGGCCTCGCCCCAACTGGCCGGAACCAGCTTGCCGTCCTTGCGGATATAGGGACGGTCCAGACGCTGGCGCTTGAGGCCATCCACCGAGAAGCGCGAGCGGTCGCCCAGCCATTCCTCGTTGATGTCGTCATTGACGCGCGGCAGGACGCGGACCACCTCGTTGCCACGGCTGTCGACGCGGATGGCCGCGCCCAACGCGTCCATGGCGTCGATGCTTTCGGTCTTCTTCAGTTCCCAGGCGCGGTAGGTGTAGGCGGCGGGCTTGTTGGTCAGCGCGCCGACCGGGCACAGGTCGATGAGGTTGCCCGACAGTTCCGAGGACAAGGCGGCGTCCACGTACTTGGAGATTTCCAGATGCTCGGAGCGGCCCAGGCCGCCCAGCACCGGGGTTCCGGCGATCTCGCTGATGAAGCGGACGCAGCGGGTGCACTGGATGCAGCGGGTCATCCAGGTCTGAACCAGCGGGCCGTAGGACTTGTCCTCGACCGCCCGCTTCTCTTCCTGATACCGGCCGCGATCGCCGCCATAGGCCATGGCCTGATCCTGCAGATCGCACTCGCCGCCCTGATCGCAGATCGGGCAATCCAGCGGGTGGTTGATCAGCAGGAATTCCATGACGCCCTGGCGGGCGCGGCGGACGTTGGCGTTGTTGGTGTGCACCACCATGCCCTCGCCTACCGGCATGGCACAGGAGGCGACGGGCTTGGGCATCTTCTCCACTTCCACCAGGCACATGCGGCAATTGCCGGCAACGGCCAGCCGCTCGTGGTAGCAGAAGCGCGGGATCTCGATGCCGAGCTGCTCAGCGGCCTGGAGGATGGTTACCCCGGCCTCGACTTCGATCTCGCTTCCGTCGATGGTCAGTTTGGGCATTTGGCGTCTACTCTCCTCAGGCCGCGCTGGTGTTCCGGCCGACGATCTTCTTATCGACCTCGGCGCGGAAGTTGCGGATCAGACCCTGAATCGGCCACGCGGCAGCGTCGCCGAGGGCGCAAATGGTGTGACCTTCCACCTGGCGGGTCACCTGCTCCAGCAGTTCGACTTCCTCGAACGAGGATTCGCCCCGGACCAGCTTTTCCATCAGGCGCCACATCCAGCCGGTGCCCTCGCGGCAGGGAGTGCACTGGCCACAGGATTCATGCTTGTAGAAGCGCGACAGGCGGGCGATGGCGCGGCAGATGTCGGTGGACTTGTCCATGACGATCACCGCCGCCGTGCCCAGGCCCGAGCGGACCTCGCGCAGGCTGTCGAAATCCATCAGCACGGTGTCGCAGATGGACTTGGGCAGCGCCGGAACCGAGCAGCCGCCGGGAATGACCGCCAGCAGGTTGTCCCAGCCGCCGCGCACGCCTCCAGCATGCTTTTCCAGCAGCTCCTTCAGCGGAATGCCCATCTCTTCTTCCACGTTGCACGGCTTGTTGACGTGGCCGGAGATGCAGAACAGCTTGGTGCCAGAATTCTTCGGGCGGCCCAGACCGGCGAACCACGACGCCGAACGGCGCATGATGGTCGGGACGACGGCGATGGATTCCACGTTGTTCACGGTGGTCGGGCAGCCATACAGGCCGACGCCCGCCGGGAACGGCGGCTTCAGGCGGGGCTGGCCCTTCTTGCCTTC
>Ga0209800_10004122_pt1 | contig 10957 bp, 12 predicted proteins | sample Higcelweek8metaG_FD_187174 | JGI IMG/M metagenome (GOLD analysis project Ga0209800, IMG submission 187174) | Freshwater pond sediment microbial communities from the University of Edinburgh, under environmental carbon perturbations - High... | ecosystem: Environmental > Aquatic > Freshwater >... | reverse complement strand
CTGACTATCAGGGACTTTTAGAAGTCAATGGCGGATTACCTCCGGTGATCCGGTTTGGGAGGGACCTTTCAATAAAATCCCTGCTGCCTCCGGCTGTTAAGGTCTTTTTTGTTTTCCCTTTCCCGGTTCAGCAAGCTGGCCTCGGGGAAAACAAAAAATCCCTTGCGCTTCGCGCCCAGGGATTTTATTGAGGTCGGTGGCGGATTCGAACCGCCGTAAACGGTTTTGCAGACCGCTACCTAGCCACTCGGTTAACCGACCGTAATTCTATTACTAAAAGAACCTCAAAAACCTATCCTAAAAACTCATCGGTGGCGGATTGCTCGTTTCGCTTCGCTCATCTCGCGAGCTCCTTCACTTCGTTTCGTCGGTTGTTCGTCCCCATTATCATGGGGCCTCACGAGCTCCTTCACTTCGTTCAGTCGGTTCGAACCGCCTTTTACCCTCCGAATCCGCCGTTCAGCGGAGAAGGAGGGGTAAATGGTTTTGTCCCGAAGACTCGGGACTACCTGGCCACTCGGTTAACCGACCATAATCTCGGACTGCAAAAATAATAAAAAATGTAATATCTATTAAGACCAAAAGCCCTTCCTATCTTATTGTTTCTTTTATTCATTCCCTTTTGTTTTTAAACTCTTCCCCCTTACCCCTTCCCTTAAGAATAAGGGAAGGGGAGTTATCTGGTTTATAATCTGACAGTTGTAGAATTCTATTTTCAATTGAATTTTTAATAATTCCGATAACATTATTAATATCTGTCAATTCATAATTATTGATTCTTAATACTTCAAGCCCTTTGGAGTTAAGTTTTGAATCTCTTTCCGAATCGTAATCTTTTCTTCCTTCATGGCTTGCACCATCAAGTTCTATAATAAGCTTCAGGGTTGAACAATAAAAGTCGGCAATAAAGAAATCAACCCAGTTCTTATTCTCTCTGTAAAAAACAGGATGCTGTCTCAAAAATTTATATCTAAATAAACCCTTCCTCCTGAGAACTTCCCAAAGTAATTTTTCAGAGGGTGTCTGATTATTCCTGAGATCCCTCGCAAGCAAAGTAATCCCTTTGAACTCTTTGTAATGAATCCGAGACATGTGAGAATCATTCCTAATTTAAAGATACTTAAAATAACTTAACAGTCACCACGAGAATTAGAGTATAAGTATCATTATCTCCACATCCAGAATTTCCCTTTTTATTCTTCTTAACCCTACCTCCATCTCCTCCCCTTAGTAATCTTCTTAACCCTACCTCCATCTCCTCCCCTTAAGCATAAGGGGAGGAGCGAAAATCCAGAATATCATGGATTTACACCCTTCCCCTTATTCTTAAGGGGAAGGGCCGGGGATAGGGTTAATTAAAAATAGGGCTGGGGATAGGGTTAAATTAAAAGCAGGGATGTGATTAGGGTTAAATTTCACCCTAAAGGGTTTATGGGCTGGGTTGATTTCCTCAAGCTTTCAACAGCTTTTCAATATCAAATTTCTTCATCTGAAGAAAAGCCTTTGTAACCCTCTCCGACCTCGAAGCATCATTCATAAGTCCATAGAGGACAGTTGGAACAATCTGCCAGGAAACGCCAAATCTGTCTTTCAGCCAGCCACATTGGACTTCTTCGCCACAAAACGTAAGCCTTCCCCAGTAGTAATCGATTTCTTCCTGCGTTTCACAGTCCACAACGAATGAAACAGCCTCATTAAAACTGAAACGATGCATCAGAGAGCTGTCCATAGCCATAAATGCCTGTTTGCCAAGAGTGAATTCTGCATGCTTTACAGTTCCTTCAGTATCATTATCATCTTTTGTGTATCTCATGATCCCGATAATATCTGAATCATTAAAAATCGACGTATAAAAACGAACAGCCTGTTCCGCTTTGCCGGCCTGTTTATCGGTAAACATCAATACAGGCGTGAACTTTTGTGTAATCTTCTCCATCCCGCCAAATGAAAGTTGCCAGTTTACCCCAAATTTGTCCTGCAGCCAGACATATTTTTTACTCCAGTCATATTTGCCAAGAGGCATTAACTCAGAGCCTCCTTCAACGAGGTATTCATATACCCTGTCGATCTCCTGTTCCGTTTCACATAAAACAAAGAACGAGATTGACGGGTTTAAAGTAAACTCCGGTCCTCCGTTAAGAAACATGAATTTCTGTCCGGAGGATTCTAAGATCACTACCGTCTGGTTTTCATATGCAACAGCAGAATTGTCAAAAACCGAGCAGTAAAAGTCTGCCGCTTCTTTTGCCTTGCCATCAAACCAGATGCAGGGGTAAATCAGATTACTTTTCATAATTATGTTCCTTGTTTTTATTCTGCTTTAATGATCTTTTCTGAACAGATAAACATCCATTGGACACCATACTTATCCTTCAGACTTCCATAGTAATCTCCCCAGAACATATCCTGCAATTCCTGCTCCACCTTACCCCCTTCTGAAAGTGATTTGAATAAACGTCTTGTTTCCTCCCTTGTATCGGGATGAAGACTGATATAGACATTGTTCCCGAAATTAACTTTAAAGCCCATCGATTCGGGAGCATCAGTCCCCATTAGTAAATGGCCTCCAAGTATCGGTAACGAAATATGCATCACCAGGTTCTTATCCTCTTCCGGTAAAGGAGGGATATTTTCTGAAGGAGGGATATCGCTAAAACGGGAAATGCCTCCCGTAAATTCTCCACCAAAAACTGACTTATAGAAATTAAATGCTTCCTCAGTACTGCGGGTAAAATTCAGATATGTGTTAACCTGTGCCATAATATTTATAATTAAAAATTATTTACTTTTCACAAATTGACTTCAGCATAAGCAGGGCTTTTGGCCACATTTCTTCAAAATAGGTTTGATAGGCGGGTGCGACATCCAAATCTATCATGAGCAATGTGCTGCCATTATTATTAATAAATGTATAGTTTTCCAGGGCTCCTTCCCATTCCTCAACTTTTGGACCACTGAATATTTCTTTCCCGTTCTGAATAATGCCAAGATGTTCAATGCTTAGAAACCTGTTGCGTATATTCTCTTTTATTCTGCTTGACATTCCTCCGGAACTGCCATCGTGATCTGTTCCCAGAAACATAATTTTTGACCCCTTTTCCCATGACCCTTTATAATGAGATGAAGGATTGAAAACCGATGTCCATTCAGAATAACTCTTATTATCAAGCATTAATTTAAATACCTTTTCAACATTCGCATTAATTTCTATTGCGAATTGCATTGGTTTCAGTTTTTCTGATGCTTCAACATATTTCTTGAAATTATTAAGAATTGATTGCCATCCATTTTGCTGAACATCAACCGGATATATCTGTTCAGCTTCAAAGGTTTCCTTAACTAAGGTGCCATTAGCCATTGAGACCAATAATATCTGCACCCTCCGGCCGTCATCTAAAGTATATCCAATTTTCTCAGGTGGTTTTACTTCGGTATATACTCCTGAAAAGTCAAAGCCGGAACTTCCGTCCCTGGCTTCCATTCTTGAAAGGAACCTGCCGCCGGTTCTCAGGTCGTTTACAGCCCTGGGTGTATACCAGTCATCCGAGGCATTGTTCCATCTTACTATGTGCTCCGGTTTTGTCAGGAGATCCCAGACTTGTTCAGCTGAAGCATTGATCGTGGCTTCAATCGCAATGAATTTTTTATCATGTGTTTCCATGACATTAAGAAATTTATGCTATGAAAAGATAACAAAACAACTCAATGCATTGTTCAACAGGACTTCACAGAAATATATAGTTTTGTATATGTCCCCTGGAAAGAAACCAGTCAAAATTTACCTGACATCTAAAAAACCAGATCAAGCAACCTTTTAGCGATTCCGGCCAGCAGGATAGCAAACAGGATTTCGAGGACACATATTGCCATTGCTTTCTTCCATCCGTATTCTTTCCAGAGAACGGATATAGTAGCAACACAGGGGATATAAAACATACTGACCACTGCAAGTGTGATCATCTGTTGTGAAGTCAGTGCATCAGAAAAGTTAGTTGTTCCCAGAAACGCTGCAAGCATGACAAGAATAAGCTCTTTCCGCAGAATTCCAAAGATAAGCAGAATACCGGTTATTGCCGGAAGCCCAAGCCAGGTCACGGTCACAGGGCTCAGAAAAGTGGAGATGGCAGGCATCCATCCTGCAAGGTTAATTGCCTGAATTACCACACCGGAAACTACGACTATCGGGGCTGCGATAAAGATGAATTCTTTCAGGGCATCCCATGTCTGATATACAATCGTTTTCAAATGAGGTGTTTTATAATCGGGCATTGGCATTATAAGCTCAACCGGCTCCCCAAGAAGGAGTTTGGAAGATATTTTACCTGCAATGAAAATCACTGCAACTGCAAAAAGATACAGGCCAAGGGCCCATAAGAGCCCGACATATTTTCCGACAAGTCCGAAAATAATCACTGAAACCGCCGAACATGGCACAAGTGTCACCAGGACTGCAGTTATGAACCTTTCGCGTTTGGATTCCATAATCCTGCAGGAGAGGCATCCGGGCACATTGCACCCAAATCCTATTATAAATGAGATGCAGCCCTTACCGTGGATTCCCATTTTGTGCATCAGTTTGTCCATCAGAAATGAGATACGTGCAATATAACCCCAGTCCTCAAGTAAATACAAAATGATGTAGAACGGCAGGATATACGGAAAGGCGATCTGTACCAGTGCAAGGACACTTTCTATAGCTGCCCAGCACAGAGAAGCGATAAAAGCAGTTCCCACGTTTATGCTCCACCAGCCCTGCCACTCTTTAAAGATTGAGTCGAACAATCCTGAAAGCCAGTTCCCAAAACTGAATACGGAAAGAAACATACCACCGAGGATCAAAACCATAACGAGATAACCTGTGAATTTTTGAGTGGTTATGGCATCCAGCCTTTCATTCAGGGATAATTTCCTGTCAGGTGTGATTTTTATTATCTCTCTTGTTATCTGCGATGCAAGATGACTTCTTTCATCTGCAATTACAACTGAAGAATCATGACCGTGAATTTCTTCCAGGTTTTCGCTCAGCTGTTTTACTTTGTCAAGGATTCCGGCTCTTTTTTCACCAACCAGTGTTGTTATGTCATTATCCTTTTCAAGCAGCTTGATTGCTATCCACCTTACCGGATAAGGAAGATCTATACCCTTCAATAACTCTGATAATTGCTTAATGCAGCTCTCTATTTCTTTTCCATACCTGTGAATACTGTGATCAGCTTTTTCGCCTCTCAGATCGATAACCTTATCGATGATCCGTGTAAGTCCTGAACCGTGTGAAGCTACTGCCGGGATTACGGGGGCATTTATTATTCCCTGGAGTTTTTTAAAATCAATTGTGATCCCCTTCTTTTTGGCAAGGTCAATCATATTTAAAGCCAGGATGACCGGACATTCAAGTTCCAGAAGCTGAAGAGTGAAGATCAGGTTTCGTTCAAGATTTGTGGAGTCAATGATGTTTATAACGAAATCGGGATGATGATGAATGATATATTCCCGGGAAATGACCTCCTCAACTGAATAGGTTGTAAGCGAATATATGCCTGGCAGATCTAGAACGTCAATTGTATAACCTTTGTAATAAAGAGTGCCTTCTCGTTTTTCAATTGTCTTTCCTGCCCAGTTGCCGATATGCTGATGGAGTCCTGTCAGATAATTGAATACAACTGATTTTCCGGAGTTCCCCTGGCCTGCCAGAACAATATTGATCTTTTTCTCATCTGTCATTTTGTTTCTACAACTATTTTTGACGCTAATCCATTGCCCAGAACAAGTCTCGACCCGGCTACCTCAACCTGCACCGGACCCGAGAACAGTGTTCTTCTGATGACCTTGACCTCAGTACCCGAGGTAATTCCAAGGTCAGCAAGTCTTTTTGTCAGAGTTTTACCACCCAGCACTGAAACAATAATTCCTGTCTGGCCATCTTCCAGTTCAGTTAATCCAGTTTTATTTTTTTCGTTGTTCATTTTAAATTATGTGTGTCGATATATGAACATATATTCAATCGTATGATCAAAAAAATCATTTTTCTTCAACATGTCTTAATCCTTCCGCAAAAAGATTATTTATATGAATATCATCGAGAGAGTAAAAAGTAACTCTGCCTACCTTATTGTATTTAACCAGCTTCATATTCCGTAAAGTGCGGAGCTGATGCGAAATTGCAGAATTGGTTGTTCCGATTATTGCAGCAATATCATGCACACACAGCTCATTTTCCTGCGACAGGGCATATATGATTTTTGTCCTGGTCGGATCGCTCATTGCCCTGAATGTCTCGGCCAGATAGTGAAAAAACCGCTCGGTTTTCATTTTCTTTTTTACCGACCTGACCTTTTCTTTTTCAATAAAGGTTTTCCCTGAGGCAGCAGATCTTACTTCTTTCATTTAATATATGAACAATTGTTCAATTATTCCACAAATTTAGCTTTTTCCGTGACAAAACAAACCTTAAGTTATTATTATATTATTTTTCCATAACGATACTTACCGACCCGATCTTACCCCCCATTGGAGGATTCATTTTTGAGACCTTGATTTTCGCTTTATTTATCCCCGTCATTTCGGAATACAACGCATCTAGTATCCTGCTGGCAATATTTTCTAGAAGATAGGATTTTTTTTCCATCTCAGATTTAACAATCAGGTAAGCTTTCTGGTAGTTGACGGCGTCTTTCAGATTGTCGCTTTTTGACGGGATACTCATATCGGTTTCAATTGTGAGGTCTACAATGAACTTGTTACCAACTATCTGTTCCTCCTTATAATGCCCGTGAAAGGCATAGAATTCCATGTTTTCGATCTGAATTAGTCCCATAGTATTTATTTTCCTTTCTTTCCGCCCCTAAATCCAATCATGCCCCCCAACCCCCCTGAAGGGGGGCTATGTTCAGGATTTTGAACCCCCTTTAGGGGGCAGGGGGCGCAAAACATAAAAATAACTGCCGAATTATTTGGTTTGTATTATAAACTACTTTATATTTGCAATATATTTATATAATAATTCTTTCTTATATTTATAAAAGTAATAATAATTATGGAAAACAATGAAAAAGTTATGACAGGCGAAGAGAGCCTCAGAGTAATTTCCGAAATGATTAACAAAACCAAAGTCAATATCCGGCAGGGTATCTTCCATCTTCTGTTCTGGGGCTGGCTGGTACTTTTTTGCAGTATTTCTGTATATCTGCTCGACAGATTCACTGAAATTCTCCATCCATGGAACGTTTGGTTTTTAGTCATCCCCGGTTCTTTTGTTTCATTCATTTACGGATATGTGAAAGGCAAAAAAAGCCTGTTCCACACTTATGCCGACATGCTTTACATGTGGACATGGATTGGATTTTTTATTGCCGCTGTGGTTCTGTTCATTATCACTTCCGACAGGATGGAATTAGTTGCTCCTTACATTCTGACACTTGCAGGGATTCCAACCTTTATTTCCGGCTTTATAATTAAATTTAAACCGCTTATACTGGGGAGTATCACCTTTTGGATATTTGCGCTTATCGCATATTTTGCCGGTCCATCAGCCGGCCAGCTTGCAGTTCCTGCTGCAATGCTAACAGGGTATCTTATCCCGGGTTATATGCTTAAAAACAGAGTTGACCATGACACGATTTAAGGAACTCGATCCAGTTCTGCATTCGCAGCTCAGGCTTGCTGTTGTTTCGCTGCTGATGGGTGCTGAAGTTGCAGAATTTACATTTATCAGGGAACAAACGGGATCAACTGCAGGCAATCTGAGCGTTCAGATTACAAAGCTGAAAGAAGCCGGGTATATAGAGGTAACAAAGAAATTCAACAATAACTACCCACAAACCCTTTGCAAAATTACCTCTCTTGGCAGACAACGGTTTATTGAATATGTAAATGTGCTGAAGGATTATCTGAATCCGGAAAAACAATAAAAGGCCTCTCCCCAAACCCCGCTCCCAGGAGAGAGGGGCTTAACCTCCCCCGCTCTCCTGGGAGCGGGGGATAAGAGGGGGTGAGGCAAGGAAAAAAACAAGGGAATTAGCAGTATGGTTACAAATTCGTCCTATTTTTGTAGTCTTAAAAACAACTGGATGAACGAAGAGAACATTAACCGCGCTGAAGAGATAAAACCACCTGTAAGCTTTATTGAGCAGTTTATTATTGATGACCTTGAAGCCGGGAAAAACGGTGGGCGAATTCACACCAGATTTCCTCCGGAACCCAACGGCTATCTTCATATCGGACACGCAAAGGCAATCTGTCTCGACTTCGGAATGGCACAAAAATATGGTGGCAAATGCAATCTTCGTTTCGATGATACAAATCCGGTTAAGGAGGACGTCGAATATATCGACTCAATTAAAGAGGATATAAGATGGCTTGGTTTCGACTGGGAAGACCGTGAATATTACGCATCAGATTATTTCGGGAAATTGTATGATTTTGCTGTTGATCTCATAAAAAAAGGACTTGCTTATATTGATGATCAGTCTGCAGAATTAATTTCTTCACAGAAAGGTACTCCTTCACAACCAGGTACTGAGAGTCCTTTTCGTAACCGTTCTGTTTCAGAAAGCCTCAGTCTTTTTGAAAGAATGAACAAAGGCGAATTTGAAGAAGGAAGCAGAGTCCTCAGGGTAAAGATCGACATGACCTCTCCGAATATGCAGATGCGCGATCCGATAATTTACAGGATCATTAAAGCTGCCCATCATCGCACCGGTGAAACTTGGAAGGTATATCCAATGTACGATTTTGCACACGGACAGAGCGATTACTTTGAAGGCATTACACATTCGCTCTGCACTCTCGAATTCGAGGTGCATCGTCCCCTGTACGACTGGCTTGTCGATCAGCTTAAGACCGATGATTACCGGCCAAGGCAGATTGAATTTAACAGGCTCAATCTGACTTACACTATGATGAGCAAACGTAAACTGCTCGAATTGGTACAGGAAAGTAAAGTCTCCGGCTGGGACGATCCGCGCATGCCTACTCTTTGCGGTCTTCGCCGAAGAGGATACACACCTGAATCGATCAGGAAATTTGTCGATCTGATAGGATATACAAAAGTTGAGGCAATCAACGATGTCTCCCTCCTCGAACATGCAGTCAGGGAAGATCTTAACACCCGGGCACCAAGAGTGTTTGCCGTACTTAATCCATTGAAGGTGATAATAACCAACTATCCGGAAGGAAAAACCGAAAATGTTGAGCTTATTAATAATCCTGAGGATGAGAGTATGGGGAAAAGAGAGATCCCGTTCAGCAGCGAAATTTTTATCGAGCAGGACGACTTTATGGAAAATCCTCCTCATAAATTCTTTCGCATGGCGCCGGGGATGGAGGTCAGGCTTAAGGGAGCATACATTGTCAGATGCACCGGATTCAGGAAGGATGACTCTGGAAATATTATAGAAATATATTGTACTTATGATCCGGCGACCAGAAGCGGAGAGAGTGGATCTGAAAGAAAGGTCAAGGGAACCTTGCACTGGGTTTCTGCCGTACATGCTGTTGAAGCCGAGGTCAGGTTATATGACAGGTTGTTCGATCATGAAGATCCTGCCGGACAAAAAGATGACGACTACCGTAGTTTCCTGAATCCCGATTCCCTTAAGATACTTAAAGACTGTAAAATCGAACCTTCGCTGGCAAATGCCAAACCTCTTGATAAATTCCAGTTCCAGCGCCTCGGATATTTCTGCGTCGATTACAATTCCACGAAAGAGCATCTTATTTTCAACCGTACCGTCTCACTGAAGGATACCTGGGCCAGGATCAATAAATAGTCATGCATGTCGTGCATGTACTGCATGTCGTGAATGTCTTGGAGATCAGCCTTATTTATATTGTTGACCTGCAAGACTGACATGACCGGCATGACCGGCAAGACATTTTCTGGCATATTATTTGTTTGAAAATGAGGTATAACCTGTTTTTTCGTAGAATTTAATACAAAATTTATGAGAGCATTAATCAAGTTTTTTTACAGCTTTCTGATTCCTCTGACTGTTTTTGGCATCTGGTCCTGTGAAAGCAGGAATGATGACTATGCGGGAAAGGGGAAGGCAGAGTTTTCTCTGAGTATGCCGGATGAGGGTGCAAAGTCTTCTTCAGGCTCTTCTCTTGATAGTGGTATTATGTCATATCATATCATGGTTTCGATCGAAGATATGGATGGAAATTCAGTTATCTCCGATTCACTGATACCAGTTTATGCATTCGGAACAGGATTTACAAGCGAAAATGTGGAACTTCAGACAGGGGATTATAATCTTACAAAATTCCTTGTTATAAATCCTTCAGGAGCAGTTATCTATGCTGCCCCGATTGAAGGCTCTCCACTGGCCTATCTTGTAAATGATCCGCTTCCTCTGAACTTCATTATCCGGGCAGACCAGGTTACATCGGTTGCTCCGGAAGTCCTTCTTGTTGGTGATCAGACGCCCGGACAGTTCGGCTATGCAAGTTTCGGCATGCAGGTAGTAAAACCCCTTGCCTTCTGGACAATCGCTATTCTTGATTGTCCTTTATGCATGTCTCCGACACAACTTACAACAGCAAAACTGACTGTTTATGCTAATAACGGGTGGCATTATATCTTTAAGCTCGAGCCTGCAGTTAACCATCTTATTATCAGGGGCGGTTCGGATTTCTATTATTTCCTCCTTGAAAAAGAAGGTTATTTCCCGCAGAAATTGAGATTTACTGCTGCTGAGCTCAGAGCCACAACTAAAGAAAATCCCCTGGTCCTTAAAATTCCTTGGGACAGCAATCAATGGAAGACACAGATATTTCAGCCGGGACCTGATGAAGGGAAGGATGCAATGATCTCGAACCTTGATGCAGATAAGAACTTTGGGAAATATAAATATTTTGAGGCTACTTATATCACTGAACCTGTCCTGACAGTTATGCGTTCGAACCGGAGCCTTATATGGTTCAATCTGAATGCCCTTCCAAAATCAGCGTTGATCAG
>Ga0209800_10004120_pt1 | contig 10961 bp, 11 predicted proteins | sample Higcelweek8metaG_FD_187174 | JGI IMG/M metagenome (GOLD analysis project Ga0209800, IMG submission 187174) | Freshwater pond sediment microbial communities from the University of Edinburgh, under environmental carbon perturbations - High... | ecosystem: Environmental > Aquatic > Freshwater >... | reverse complement strand
CATTTGCTGTTTCGAGCGGGTAACAAACGATCCGAAAGCTTCCATATCTTTACGTGGCTCGGTGCATTTGAGATAGATGAGCTGGAACATGGTTTCGAGATCTTTCACACTGCTGTTGCCAGAAATGTTTTCGGTATAGTCGTCCACAACCGGGATAACACTTACGTTTTTGCCAGATAAAAATTTCGTCAGGTCAGTCGATGAAAATTCGCCATAGCCCATTTCTTCAGCTACATTGTTGCAGTACTGGGCACTCTGATAATCTTTGCCCGCATACACACTGTATCCGCCAAAGCGACTGCCTTTGAAAACGACTTCATCGTTTTTGAAATTGGTAGGTTTAATGCATACTACAGCGCCATTGCTCAGCGTATAAGTTGTTGTTCCGAGTTTTTCGTTTTTCGTTGTGCTAACAATTGAACCAGCTTTTGGTTCAGCTTTCAGCAAAGTCGAAGCGATTTGTTTTTCGACATATGGTTTTACTTCCATCTTCAACGCTTCATCAACCCAGGCTTTCAGCTCTTCGTTCTTTGGATTTTTGTCGGATGTTTTGGTTGTAACATAGCAGAAATAATTTTTATCAAAATCAATTTTGCTGCGGATGTCGTCGAACTGCGAAAGTTTGATTTCGTTGATGTGATTTTTTACGAAATTGTATTCCCATTCAATACCCGGAATCGGCTCCTGATCGAGGAAATGATTGACATATTCGTTGGTCAGTCGTTTCGATTCGGTTTTGTTACGTTCGTTGTATTGTTTTTCGTATTGTGCAAGAACCGTTGCTTTTGCGCGAACAAGTTCGTTTTCGGTAAAGCCGAATTTTTTCACACGCATGGTTTCAATCACAAGTGCCTGAACAGCTTGTTTAATTCCTTCGGGGCTACAGGCAGCCATACCGGTAAAGCTTTCGAAACCGCGCGCCCATCCACCGTTGTAGGCGTATGCATAAATAAAGGGCGGGTTAGCTGAATTCACTTGTTCTTCGAGGCGTGCATACAGCATATTGAAAGTAAGATTTTCAACGACATCGTTCAGATAATCGGCTTCAGTCAATGTTTTTGAGCTTGGACGCGCACTGCCGACAATGCTCACCTGAGTCATGTCTGCTTCAGCATCGCTGACTACAACCGCGCTGCTTGTGGTGAAAGGTTTAATTTCAAACAGTTCAGGACGTGGACGAACCGTTGATGGATTCTTGTGTCCGGAGAATTTTTCAATAATGAGTTTTTCAGCTTCATCAACCGGCAAATCACCAACAACAACAACAGCCTGCAGGTCGGGGCGATACCATTCGCGATAGAAGCGACGGATCACATCGTATTTGAAAGTTGAAATAATTTCATCTTCACCAATGGGCAAACGTTTGCTGTATTTTGAATTGTTGAGCAGCATAGGCAGCCACACTTTCATCATGCGGTCATCGGCACCTTTTCCCAGGCGGCTTTCGGAGAGAATGACTCCGCGTTCTTTGTCAATTTCTTCGTCGGTAAGCAATGCACCATAGGCCCAGTCTGAAATAACGGTGAATGCTTTATCAAGTTTTTCTTTATCGTCGCTTGGCACCGGCAGAATGTAAACAGTCTGATCGAAGCCCGTATACGCATTCAAATCGTTACCGAAACCAACGCCAATGCTTTGTAAATAATGCACCAGTTCGTTGCCTGGAAAATGTTTCAAACCGTTGAAGCACATGTGTTCCATAAAATGCGCAAGTCCTTGCTGGTCGTCGTCTTCGAGAATGGAACCGGCATTGACAACCAAACGCAGCTCGACTTTACGCTCAGGCTTTGCATTGTACTTAATGTAATACGTCAATCCGTTTGGCAGTTTTCCGATTTTGACATCGGATGCCACCGGAATTTTGTCAGAACTCACCTGAGCCTGTACAACCGTATAATTGCACAGAAGCAGACTTGTCAAAAGAAAAACAAACTTTTTCATGTAGGGTTAATTTTGATAACAAAACTAACTGATTCTACATTATTTTATTACATAAAATCTGCGAACAGGGTGAGATATCTTATTGTAATTCTGTATAACATTCAGGAAAGCAGCAATATAGCATATCTTGTAATGCAAAACCTTTTGTAAAATAATCGACAAACGGGCATGAGGCATGAGGCATGCGGCACAACGCGCAACGCACAACGCGGGCGGCATAGGGCATGCGGTGAGCTTCCGACCTTCCAGAGTCGCGAAGCGTCCTGGAAGAGTCGGGGCCCACGCGCTTTAACCTGAGGCTTCGCCATCGGCTAATATCTTTAGCGCCTCCGGCGCATCTGATGGAGCTTCGCAGCTTTTTTCATGGCTTCGCCTTTCGTCACCATTCTCTTATCCGCTATGTCGAACCCATAATTCTTAGCTACAATAACCAATAACCAATAACCAATAACCAATAACCAATAACCAATAACCAATAACCAATAACCAATAACCAATAACCAATAACCGTTAACCATTAACCATTAACCATTAACCATTAACCATTAACCATTAACCATTAACCATTAACCATTAACCGTTAACCATTAACCATTATCCGGTCGCTGTTCACCGCTGGCGAATAGTCTTGTACTGCAAGTCAGCAAATAAGTATCTTTGCAAAAACGACACAACAATGATTCAGGAAAAACATATCTGGAAACCCGGCAATATGCTGTATCCTTTACCGGTAGTCATGGTTTCATGCGGTAATGCCGATGTTCACAACATTATCACCATTGCATGGACGGGCACTTTGTGTACGACTCCGCCTATGGTGTACATCTCGGTGCGACCGGAACGGCATTCATATGCCATGATTAAAGAGCAGATGGCTTTCACAATTAATCTGGTAGATAAAAATCTGGTGAAAGCTGCCGACTTTTGCGGAGTCCGGAGCGGGAAAGACATCGACAAGTTTAAAGTCATGAAGCTGACGCCTGCGGCCGGAATTCAGAATTCATGTCCGTATATTGCCGAAAGTCCGCTCTCGATGGAATGTAAAGTAACACAGATTATCGAGCTTGGATCGCACCACATGTTTATGGCCGAAGTGCTGAACACCATTGCTGACGAGAGATTCTTCAACAACAGAACGTCAAAATTCGAAATTGAACGTGCTGCTCTGATAAATTACAATCACGGCGGATACTTCGAACATGGCGATCTGGTTGGAACGTTTGGCTATTCGGTGAAGAAGAAATGATGTGCTAATGTGCTAATTTGCTAATGTGCTAATTTGCTAATGTGCTGATTTGCTAATTTGCTAATTTCCATGATGTGAAAATGTGCGCCTTCGGCGATGTGCGGCTACGCCGATGTGTGAATATGAACGACGTTAAAATTTGCTGATTTGATAATTTGATGATATGCTAATGTGTTGGGTGCTGCAAGCTCTTTCTACCCGACGTCTGCCTTGCCAATCAGATAAAATTCCAGGTCAGTATTGCGATGACATCAACCCTAACAAACTGACGCTAAAATGTCGGGTAGACGCGCAACGCCTGCAGCTTAGTTCTTAAAGACTACATTGAATCACGATTTTTTAAACCTTACATTTTTAAGCTTTAAGCTGTAGATGACGCTCCGTCGGTGTTTTCAGCAAAGTTCACCCCGACGCTTCGGTTGGCGCCTTCAGCTGTTAGTTGCTTCGAGAATTATCAAGTAGAAAGTCCATAAAGGCTTTGAAGAAGAGATTCAGCAAAGGCTCGCCGCTCACTGCTCGCCGCTCACCGATGGCGAAGCGACTTGCTGAAAGCTGCATACTCAGCATCAGTTTTTCGGTTGCCAGTTTGGATTAAATTGCATGGCCTGCGGTCCGATGTGGCCAATATCGACATTCACCGCGCTTTTATTATCGTCGGAACGGAACTGGTCAATAATGAGGCAGAATGCGATAACCAGCTCGTAGTTGCAATCGTTGTCGGCTATAATGGTGTAATTGTCGCCATTGAACCACGACACCAATTCCTTATCCCACCAGGCGATCTGAATACCGTTTTTATATACGGAATATTTGCGGCCACGATGTCCGAAAATTTCATACGTGTCTTTATTGAAAACGCAGCGATAATGCAGTCTCCAGAACGAAATGGTTTCGAATAGCAACTCGGTTCCGGTTGAATAAAAAATTCTGAATTTTGCGCGGAACAAACTCAATTTCTTTTTTATCGTTAAGCGCACCTGCTGATTGAGGGTATCGGACAATTCGATTTCGGCCAGCCATCGGAAAAGCTTTTTAGCTCCTGAATAGCGCTGCTGGCCATCGATGAAGATCTGGTATTTATCTCCGATGGAGATTTTTTTCTGATTGATGTCAATTCTCATATTTCGTTTTATTATTGAACCTGAATAATTTTCACTTCAACCCGGCGGTTGATGCGGTGCATGGCTTCCTTCAATTCTTTGGTGGGTGCGGCATCGGTTTCTTTTTCCGGAATGAGTAGTTGCTGCTCGCCATATCCTTTTATTTCGATTCGCGCCGGATCAATTTCGTACAAACTAACAAGTACATCTTTAACTGATCTTGCGTGACGGTGCGATAATGAATCATTGAACATGGCATCGCCGCGGTAATTGGTGTGAACGCCAATTTCAATGCGCATTCCCGGATGGTCTTTCAGAAAATCAGCAATCACTTTTACTGAATCTTCGTATTCAGGCAAAACGCGTTGGCCTCCGTCACAGCTGAAAATAATTTCGGGTGTCAGCATTTTGTCGCCGGGTGCGAAATTGTTGCCTGAAAAAGTTTTGTAGTTCTCAGTGACCAATGTGTTTTTATATTTGATCAGCTGACCGCTTTCGTTGTATTCAATATATCTGCATACATCAATGTCTTTATGGAATTCCAATTCATATTTCAGATTGCCATTTTTAAAATACGAATACCAAAAGTGATTTGGATATCTTTCTTTTTTCATGAATGAAATCTGTCCGTTCCCATAATATGAATAAATGTATTGGTAGCCTTCAGCATCATGATAAAACAGTGTATCGCCATTCTTTACGGTGAACGAAGGTTCGATATACTTGTTTGGTTTCAGCTCGAGCTGTGTCCCTTTCATTACAATCACATAATCATTCTGAGGCAGGCCGGCAACCACATAGGTCATGGTGAAACAACACTTGCAATCACACCATTCAGGGTCATCCCAGGCAACAGTATCACCTTTGTCATCAACCACAGGAGTCGGAAGTAAACCGGTATCGAAATACAATGTGTCGGGTGAATATTTCAGCATTCCGGTATCGCCTTCGCAACAATTTAAAACCGTTGTGAGTGTTATTTCAAGTGTATCGGCACGATAGAGCTGAGAGATAATTCTTTTCTGATACAGATGCAGATTCACTGATTCTTTCCATTCGCAGGGGTTGATTTGAAATTCAATCAGGGTTGGAGTCTGCGCCATGGCATTGATCGCACAGTTCAAAGCAATTAAAAATATGAATACGATTTTTTTCATTCCACGCGTATTACTGCACTGTCCGAAATTACAAAAATAGTTGGATATGAGATAGGATCTACCCGGATGTATCCCTTTTCAAAGTCCCAGTATTCGCTGAGAGACTCGGTATTTACAACCAGCATACGGCTGTTTTTTCGGAATTCCGAGCCACTATAACTGTTCATAAACGGAAGCTGTGAATATATGATTCTGCCGTTGATGCGATCTACAATAGCCATTGATTGGCAGCCAGAGCCACAGCCCCATTCGGCAATTGTAAAATGACCGGCAAAATTCACTCCGTTGGATGCGCATTCATCTTTTATCCGGGTAATGAATTTCATTGCCCGCTTATCAGTAGAAAAATCCGGATTCGCCAATGGACCCTGATACACATCAGTATTTTTATAATTATCAAAATCCGATTTGCGGCTGTATTTTGTGAAAACACCAGGTGTCTTCAGCGCTTTTTCGTTACCGAAAATTATTTTTTCACGATCGCTGTACAGCGTGTCCAGGTTTGCGCCAATAGTACATTTTTCGCCTGGTTTGAGTACCTGATATTTCATGTTTACAGGAGCTGAAAACATGACATTATCAATTTTAATAACAGTATAGCGAGGTGTTTTGGCTAAAATTTTTTGTCTTGCAATGTATGTATTTTTATGTTCATCATTATTGGATGACGCATCGTGGTTACAGGCTGCACACAAAAACAAGGATGCAGTGAGAAACAGAAATATGGGCACATAGGCTTTCATAAATACATTTCAGAATTACAGGTTTTTCAAAATCAGTTTATAAAAACTCTCTTCCAATTCACTTTCAAAATATTGCGGGCACTGAATTTTAATGATATTCATTTGATCGCCTTTGGTGCAATAAAAGATATAATGCGAAGTAGCCGTATTTGTCTTCGTTAATCTGAATTTATGAAGATATACTTTTTCAGGCGATTGTTCAAATGGTCCCACAAATATTTCTTCATATTTAGCGCCATCTTCTTTGAATTTATTACCGACAAACTTACTAATCAGTTGATTGGACGCATTGTCGCTCGGAGTCTGATTTAAAATTACATTGAGGCAAAACAGCTGATATTTCGCACTGTCGGACACTAAAACAAACTGAGTGTTTTTTGCCTTCAGAAGATTCTGATATAATGAATAGGCATAAGGTGCGCAATTACTGGGCTCCGGTTTATTGGTAAAGCTGAATAATTGTGGTACAACAACAGCGGTGGTTGCATCTGCCGATGTGGTTTCAAATCTGGTTTTTACTTTGTCAATAATGTTGGGTCTGCTGAAGAAAACTGACTCAGCAATAGAACGTGTTTCCGTGTCAAAATATTTATCTTTTGGTTTGTCTGTCAAAAATGACAACGAATAGCTGAAGCCATTCACAACAGTATGAAATGTAATAAGTTTATTATCCCCAAAACTCATGATCAGCATGTACCAATCGGTCCCGTTGGAAGAAAAGAATTCTGTTTTTTTAATGCTTTTGATTGTTGTTCCGAAAGCACTAGCAATCTCTTCTGACCATGTATTCAGATTCGCTTCCTGAACTTTTGGTTCCGAAGACGGATAAATGACAAATGTCAAATACTCACCATTATTGTCATTGCGGATAGCTTCGATGGCAGACATGTTTTTATTGGCCTCAATTACAGGCACCTGTTCCCAGTTGTCGGGTAATGTTATTTCAAAACCAAGTTCCTCATTTGTATATTGCTCTTTAGCGTTCATTGAAAGGAAAAGAGGCATCAGGACCAACACAAGAAAAATCTTTTTCATAAATGAATTGTTAATTTGATTTTAAAAGTAAAAGCAGAAAATCTGTTTGTTACAAATTTATAAATATTAATAATACAAAGCTGTAATAATTTCAATTTTCGCGCTGCAGTGGCAGCAATAAACGGATTAATAAATATTTCATTTTTATTCATTCAAAACGCCATCCGTTTTTTTCGTATTTATTTCCGGTATAATACAGCTTGCCATTGAAAAACGACTTAAGCGAGAATGAAACGGTCATGGTAAGCAGCGAAGCACCAGCGACTTTAAAATATCTGCGTGAATTGAATCCGAAGGGCGAAAACTCAAGCGAAACCAGTGGTGCAACAAACAGTGCCGATACAAATGACATCCAGCCAATGGCATTCAGTTTTTTCCAGGTGCCGTATTCTCCGGGTTTATAATACTTCAGGTAACGAATACTATCTTTAGCGATTGGAATAAAACCGTCACCTACACGATAGGGTGCAAATCCTTTAGATAGTGTGCCGTTGAAACCACTGTTTAAATCTGATTGTTTTTCAACATAAGATGGATATATATACAGCAGGTTTGGGTCTTTGACAGACGAAAATTTTTCAACAGTATATTCCGTAGTAAACAATGACCAGTTGCTGCCTGTTGAGTCTACACACAATTCAATGTGACCATTGGTTTTCAGTATTTTCTTTTTTAAGGTTGAATCGTTTTTAATCAGAACAATTTTTTTGGTTGTTGCTGAATCAAGTCTTTGCTGATTGATATTTTTTGTTTCGGCTACAGTCAGAAACGTTTGCGTGGGTGCTTTATGTGCCTTGATTACTGATTTACAGTTATCCCATTTATTGATCAAAGTAAATACGGAATCATTATTACATTCGTACAAGTATTTTTTTGGATACCATCGGTAATAATATCTGGGATTAGTTATATGCAACGACGAATCAACCATCATCGTTTTTTTAATCCGCAGTGTATTTCTGTTCATCTTGTATTTTGATAAAAGATAGCCGCTGTTTGAATTGCCGGTTTCCCTTTCGGAATACAGTCTTCCGTTTGAAAAAGTAAAAGTAAACGGATTAATATATGTTTCGCAGCAGTCATCACATAAAAGTGTGTCATTCAGATATGTTTTGCAGACAGTGTCCGAAACCCAGGTCCCGTCCGGAATTCGCATATGCTGTGCTGTGGCCGATGCACTAAGAAAAATTAAAATCAGGAATATATTTTTTTTCATACCAACAATAACGTTGATTTACGTGATAATATTTTACCTGAAATATTGTAAACAATTTACAGTTGGACAAAGCTACGATTTTATTCAATCTTCGCGCTGCAGCAGCAAAATAGCATTCTGCGGCACGATGAAATATTTTTCATCTTCGATCATGACCTCAACTGCATTTTTCTGCAGAAAGATAGTCAGGTCGCCCTGCCGCGCCTGCAGCGGGATGTAGCGTATATTTTCGCCGGTGCCCGATTTCCAGGGTTCGTCCATTTCTTCGGAAAGAATCGGATAACCGGGCTCAACCTGAATCACATAACCCTCCTGCAGCAGCTCTTTTTGCGAATATCCCGGCGGCAGATACAGTCCCGAGCGGGTTTGTTCCGATTCCTTCTTAGGCTTGATCAGCACACGGTCGCCGACAACAATAATATTTTTCATTGCGTTTATTCCTTGAAAAATTTCCTTGAATAATTTCCATTTGCATTACTGACAGAAAGCAGATACATACCATTCACCAACGAACTTACAGGAATCACAATATATCCACCTTGCGGTTGCTGAACAGAAGATATAACGCGGCGTCCATGCATATCGAAAACAACTATGCTGCTTTCGGAATCAACACCAGCCACTGTAATAAATTCTTTGGACGGATTCGGAAAAACCTGCAATTCAGTTTTACTGATATCGGCCACCGAAACAGGTGATGTGCGGTAAAAACATTTGAATCCCTGTGCATGCGCTGTTGCCGTGGTTTTCAGCGTGATGGTCATGGTACCGTTTCCGCTGTACAAAGCCGGAGGCAGCTGATCGCCTCGGAATTCGCCCAATACAGCGCCACTGGTGTGATCGGTCACTTTTACATAATCGGTCGAATCGAGGTCGAATTCAGTAAAAGTCAGAATCATGGGTTCGCCCGATGCCGGTTCAATTTTCCAGCGGCAGAAATTGTTTCCATGATACATATATGGACCAGAGCCATCTTCAATGGTGTCGGATTCGGCAGAAATATTTATGAGCGACGTACAAAAAGCGGCCGGAGTAACAATGCTGTACGAAAGTAAAAATCCGCCGGCAGTGTCTGCAGCATTGCTTGTAAAAGTTACCAGCACACGGTTGCCTGATGATGTAATAGTAGAAGGTATCGAAGAACCGCTGTAGGAGACAAGTACAGGCGCTGAAGTGTTTTCGCCGTTATAAATGGTAATAACATCATTGGCCAATTCGGTGTCGAAACGATCGAAGGTAAGCCGGATGCCGGATGTGCTGTCTTCGGGAGCAATCAGCCATGAGCAGTCGGTATTGTTTCGGTAGCCGAACAAAGGACCCGAGCCGTCGTCGATGGTGCCGTCGCGCGAAGTCAGTGTATCGGAGCCATTGCAATAATACGGATATGGTCCTTCGGGAAACATATTAATGACAAGTTCATGCATTAAGGTAAAATCAGCACCGCCGGGCACCAGATTGCTTGTGTAATAGTAACCATCGGCACTGCCGCCCCAACCCCAGTTGAAATGAAAGAAGCAGGAATCCTTATATCCATCCACCACAAAAGCATGGCCCATCACATAGTTGGTGTCGCTCCAGCCCGCATAATACATAGGCATTCCGCGGTCGAGGTGACTGATAATAACACTGTCCCAGTTCAAAGAAACCGAATCGCGGAAAAGGTATTGCGTTGAATCGGCATAGCGAAAAAAAGTGTTTGATACATGTGCCGCTTTATGATTATTCATGCCGCTTCCGTCGGGACCATAATGCATATCAACGCCCACTCCGATGTTGTAAATCAGTTCCGCTGTTTCAGGATTGGTGCGGGTAAGCACATTGCCCATTTCGTTGAAATTGTAATTTGCTGCGGAGTAATCAACGGTGAGGGTTCCATACACAGTGTCCTGACTGGTATAAGATCCGGTGCCTGTTTGCGGCCAGCGGAAATAATTCATGATTTGCGCCAGTGCAGTAGCCACGCAGCCTGTAACACATTTTCCATCGGGGCCATTGGGATCGGCCGGACAAAATTCATTATAATAGGTAGGCTGATTCCATTTGGTAGTCAGCAGCGGACCGACTTGTATTACGGGCAGTCGTATATCGCCCATGGCATAATCATCCCATTGTTTATTGCAGACCGGATTGGAAATATTTTTCTGTTTATGGAGCAGATAAATTTGTTTTGAATACTGATTCATCCAATAGTTGAACGCTGTATTTTTACTTTCCTGCGGACAAAAGCCAGTGGGCGAATAAGCCAGAACAGGCACTGTATTTTTGCTGGCGGAAACAATTACAAACCCTTCGGGAAAAAGATTATAGACATAGTACGTCGTGACACCATTATATTCACCTGTATATTGATTCATCAATGACGTCGCAAAGCTATTGCCGATACGTTGATTAGCGAATTGCCGCGCGACAACCCGGGCTTCGTCGGGCGAAACGGATTGTGCTTTAGAGGCTGTATTCAGCAACATAAATATAAGAACAACCGCGACAGATGCAGCTGCAATACAAGAACGATATCTATTCATA
>Ga0209800_10004119_pt1 | contig 10962 bp, 8 predicted proteins | sample Higcelweek8metaG_FD_187174 | JGI IMG/M metagenome (GOLD analysis project Ga0209800, IMG submission 187174) | Freshwater pond sediment microbial communities from the University of Edinburgh, under environmental carbon perturbations - High... | ecosystem: Environmental > Aquatic > Freshwater >... | reverse complement strand
AAAATAAGCCCGAATGAAATAAGTCAGAATCCTTTCGAACTTATTGACGATGACTGGTTTCTGCTTTCGGCAGGTGATGTAGATTCATTTAATACTATGACGGCAAGCTGGGGTGGCATGGGTGTGTTGTGGAATAAACCGGTGGTATTTTGTTTCGTAAGGCCGCAGCGGTATACATACAAATTCATGGAATCGAATAAGCTTTTTACCATGAGTTTTTTCGACGATCGTTATCGCGACGCATTGAGTTTATGCGGAAAAGTATCCGGCAGGCAGACAGATAAGATGAAAGCAACAGGACTTAAACCTTTCGGATCTCCCGAAGGATCAATATTTTATGAACAGGCTAAAATGATGATTGAATGCAGGAAACTATATTTTTCGGATATAACACCTGAAAATTTCCTGGTTGACGGCATCGATGCAAACTATCCAAAGAAGGATTACCACCGGATGTATATCGGTGAAATAATTTCCGTCTTTAATAATATAAAATGAGATCGGATGTTTCGGCGTCCTGCTAAAGTGAAAATTCATTTTTTATTTCGATTAAAGCAGTTGAAGAAAATTTGAGTATTTTAGCAGGTTCCAAAGAGAAAAGCCATAAGGCTGGTACAATGTTGAGTAAATAACTAAGTATCATTGAAAATAATCAAAAACATACGCGAAAAATTTGCTAAGTCATACCTGCTTAAGCAAATGAATGCTATCAACCGGATACAAAAACCGGTTAATCTGGAAAATGCCCGAACTGCAACCATTCTCTATTACCTCCCCGACGAGGATACTTATAAAAAAGTTGAGTTGATTTTAGGCCGTTTGAGTGAGTTAAACCTTAAGACCAGGGTGGTTTGTTATACCGACCTTAAAATCATACCGCATTATTTCATTCCGAAAATCACGCAGGATATAATCACAGCTAAGGACGTAAACTGGAGGTTTCAGCCTCAAAAGCCATTTGTCAAGGAGTTCATTGAAACTGAATATGATATCCTTATTGATCTCAGTTTGAGTGATTATTTGCCATTGCTGTATTGTTCAGCATTGTCGAAAGCAGGACTTAAAGTTGGCAGGTACAACGAGGACCACCAATCTTTTTATGACCTGATGATACATGCTTCACAAGAGGAAACCATTGATTCATTTGCCGATCAGGTAATACATTATTTAAGCTTGATAAACAACTAATCGTATGATCACAAAATTCAAAGGAACGGGAGTAGCCATGATTACACCGTTTCATAAACAAGGCACTATTGACTTTACTGCTCTTGAGCGTTTGATCGAACACCTTATTCTTGGTGGAGTTGATTACCTTGTTGTGCAAGGAACAACAGCTGAAACGGCTACTTTAACAAGAGAAGAAAAAAATGCTCTTGCCGGATTCGTTGTTGAAATTGCCAATAAGCGAATTCCGTTGGTTATCGGCATCGGAGGCAATAATACCCAGGAAGTAATAAACACAATCCGTTCGAACAACCTCGATGGATATGACGCAATACTCTCAGTTACACCTTACTATAATAAACCTCAGCAACGAGGTTTATACCTGCATTACAAAAATGTGGCTACTGTAAGTCCGTTACCTATTATAATGTATAACGTTCCCTCCCGTACTTCGGTAAATATGAAACCCGAGATTACGCTTCAGCTTGCTGCGGAATTCGATAATATTATTGGAGTTAAGGAAGCGTCGGGAAATATGGAACAAATTATGGATATTATCCGCAAGAAACCAAAAGACTTTCTGGTGATATCCGGCGACGATCTGCTTACCTTGCCTTTGCTGGGAATGGGAGCCGATGGAGTAATTTCAGTTGTAGCCAACTCTTTTCCAAAACAATTTTCCGAAATGGTTGCCCTTGGCCTAAAAGGTGAGATGCGCAAAGCCCGTGAAATACACTTCAGGCTTACCGAATTTACAAAGTCTATATTTGCTGACGGTAATCCTTCCGGGATTAAAGCAGCACTCGAAATCCAGGAAATTATTTCTAACAATCTGCGTTTGCCCCTTGTTAAAATCGAAAAGTCACATTACAACCAGTTGTCCAACCTTATAGCTGAGCTTCAACCTGTTATACAGGAGTAGCAATCCGTAAACATCAAGATCTTAAGCTTGAAAAATCATCGCCACTAAATAGTTGTAAAAACGAACCTTTGTTCAAAAATACAATCAGTTTTGGCCATAATTATGAAGCTGTTCACCAAAACTTTAAACACATTTATGAAAAGAATTTTAATACTGATTTGCGTTCTTTCAGCAATTAGTACTTTATCAGCACAAACCATTTTAAATGAATATGCCCGTGCTAAACAGGAATTATCCCGTCGTGGCGAAGTATATTTCAGTTTTCAGATTTCTGACCAAGCTCAGTTATCGGAATTAACTCAAAGAATATCCATCAGCAACGTAAAAGGAAATACCGTTTATGCGTATGCCAATACCGGAGAATTTGATATTTTTTCGAAGTACGGATTTCAATTTGAAGTACTTACAGCACCTTCGGAACTCATAACAGTTCAAATGTCGGATAACCCGGCACAAGTGTTAACCTGGAATTATTATCCTACCTATCCGGCCTATGAAACTATTATGCAGCAATTTGCATCAGATTACCCTGAAATCTGTAAACTAATCACAATTACTACTCTTGCCAGCGGACGAAAAATATTAGGATTACGTATTTCGGACAATGTAAATATTCAGGAAAATGAACCGGAATTCCTTTATACATCAACCATTCATGGAGACGAAACAACCGGGTATATATTAATGCTCCACCTGGCGGATTACCTTTTAACCGGTTATGGAAACGACACACGGCTTACCAATATGGTTAACAATTTTGATATAGTAATCTGTCCGTTAACCAATCCTGACGGCACCTACAAAGGCGGCAACAATTCGGTATATGGCGCAACCAGGGGAAATGCTAACAACGTTGATCTGAACAGGAATTACCCTGATCCTAGAGCTGGCCAACATCCTGATGGCAATGCGTGGCAGCCTGAAACTGTTGCTTTTATGAATTTCGCTGGGTTCAACTCTTTTACAATGGGGGCAAATTTTCATGGGGGAACTGAAGTACTGAATTATCCCTGGGATACCTGGGCAAAACTATCCGCTGATGATGCCTGGTGGATATACACAAGCCGAGAATATGCTGATACCGTTCATGTTAACGCTCCTTCAAATTACTTTAATGAATTTAATAACGGCATTACAAATGGTCATGCCTGGTACGAAATAACCGGAGGACGGCAGGATTATATGAATTTCTTCCGGAATTGCCGCGAATCGACACTCGAGATTTCAGACACGAAACTAGTTCCTGAAAATCAGTTGATTCCACATTGGAATTACAATTACCGTTCGCTTCTTAATTATATTGAGCAATCAGGCTATGGATTGCATGGACTGGTTACCGATTCGATGAGCAGGGCTCCCCTGTATGCCAAAGTTTTTATTTCGGGATTTGATATGGATAGTTCACATGTATATACTGATCCACAGGTAGGTGATTATCACCGTTTATTAAAAGCAGGATCATATAGTGTAACTTATTCGTCTCCCGGATATTTTCCAAAAACATTTAGCGTTCAGATTACTGACAAGCAAACAACACTTTTAGATGTTAAGCTTTATGATGGTCGTCTGGAAACTAATTTTGCAGCAGATACAACTGTTACCGCTGTTGATCAGCCGGTCCATTTTACTGACCAATCGGCTGGTTATCCGGTTTCCTGGTCATGGACTTTCGAGGGAGCTACACCTTCTGCTTCCAATGAAATGAATCCGGTTGTAATCTACCATCAACCAGGCACTTATTCGGTAAAACTTGTGGTTTCGAGGATTGGAGCCGTGGATTCGCTGGTTCGTAATCAGTATATCGAAGTAAAGCCCTGGTATTTTATGGCTGATAAAAACTATACCGTTTGCGATGCCAGTTTTTTTGATGCAGGTGGCCCGCTTGAACAATACAATGAAAATGAGGAGAGTGTAATTACATTTTTGCCTGGCGTTACAAGCAAAAAGCTAACTGCCATCTTTAACAGCATTGATATTGAAGAAGGAGGACCTGATTGCACCAATGACAAACTTTTGATTTACGATGGTCCGTCAACGTCTGATTTTCTGATTGCAACATTATGTGGAAATACTGTTCCTCAGCGTATTACAGCAACAAATTCTTCAGGCGCGTTAACCTTTAAGTTTATTTCGGATGCGGCTAATCAGGCTGAAGGTTGGGACATTACTTTAAGCTGCGATTCGAATGTTGGTATCGCCGAACATATGCACACCGGAATTTCAATTTATCCTAATCCTGTAACTGACGGAAGTATTTTTATTAAATCGGAAACACAGATCCGGAAATTAACGGTTCTGGATGCAACCGGACGTATTTTACATTCAGCAACGCCATTAACAGAACAAACATCAGTTGATTGCCCCTGGCCATCAGGAATTTACATTTTACAGATTCAAACTCAGGACAAATGGATTAACAGGAAGATACAGGTAATAAACAACTAATACTTTTTCGCTAAATATAAAAATGCCCGAAGAATTTCTCCGGGCATTTTCATTTATTAGATTGTGCAAACCAGAACTGCTTATTTTCCTAACATTTTGACTTCGAAAGTTTTAAAAGCGTTGCTTTCGTTCCCGGCTTTATCAGTACAATAAATAATTACATGATAATCGCCAGTGTCGATGGTAGCAGGGATTGCTATCAGATCATGAATGTTCTTGTTTTTATAACCCGACAAATCATACACCTGTTCAAACACCCATTTTTCGGAAGTGCTTTTGTGTTCATGACCTTCAGCTGAATGGATATCGACTTTGTATTGATGCAATTCAACATCATCAGCAAAATCGACATCAAGATGTAATTCACTACCCAAAGCAAATTGCTCTTCTTCAATAGGTTCATTGATTGAAATTGTTGGTTTTGTGTTATCCACATCATCTTTTTTACATGATGTGGCTAAAAAGGCAGTCATTAAAAGAGCTGCTGCCAAAGCTCCGAATACTATTTTTTTCATACTATTGGTATTAAAATTTATTTTTATACATTTCCAGTTACCTCCTGTCAAGAGATTGAGAGAAGTGTGCAATTAATTATTTTACTTCATAATCAGTTGTTTTACAATCACTCAGGCAATGAACGGAGGCGCACGAGAGCGAATATTATTCCTGTACGAATCAAAAATCTGATGCTCAGCTTTTGTTGAGCGATCCGGTCGGGTGCTGTCAGTTTTCAGTTTTATAATTCCGATATCAATATCTTCGGCCATGCTGAATTCGAAAACACAGATCGGGCACCTTTCGTAAAAATTATGAATGTAAGTGCCCGTATAAGCATGCGAAGGATTATGTTCTCCAATATGACCGAATACCCGATGAATATCCTGTACCAGATTTGGTACAAAATATAGCATCAATGCCAGAAATGATGCAGCTGTGATATGCCGGTCCTGTTTTTGCATCATTTTACCTGCTTTATAATTGGGATTTTCATTGTCAGCTGAAAGCTTCTTCCTGCTTCGGGCAAATCGAGCGGACGATAAAAACTAAGATGATTGTAATATTTGGTATCGAAAATATTATCGATCCTGAAAGACAATTTGATAAGAGTTGATTTCAGATTCAAATCGGTTGACAATGCGATTCCGAGCACATTATATCCGGGAGTCGGAAGTTCATTCCGGGCAACCTGGTTTTGCGCTGTAACTACCTGATACGAAGCCATAAGAATCGAATTTTTAAAGTACCCTGTGTTTTTAAAAAGGTAACCTATCTCTGAAAGTATATTTAAGGGAGGGGTAAATGGAATAGGATAATTATTTTCGAGGTCGATGGCAAAAACATATTCGGCTGCAATATTGATATCGAATCGGTTAAACAACTCCGTCTTAAATTGGAGTTCACCGCCGGTGCGAAATGCGCCCGACTGAACATATTTATAAATCTGGCCTGCATCGGGCAGAAATGAAAATTCGCCTGAAGGATTTAAAAAGATAAAATTCGGGAAGTAGTTGGCAAATCCGCCTAATACAATCCTGGTCTTCTCAATATGATAGTCGAAAGTGGCATCGAACTGGTAGGATTTTTCGGAGTTCAAAGTGCTATCGCCCATCTCGTGCCTGAAGGTTCCATGATGTATGCCATTAGATGAAAGTTCATTTGCTGTTGGCATACGGAAGCTCTTGCCTATATTGATTTTAACATCAGCCAATGCTGAAAGCGAGTAAACTAATCCGGCAGCATAGGTAATATCAGCAAGCGAATTTTTAATAGCCGGACTCCTGACCTTGTATTTCGCAGCCTGCAGACTATCAGTCAAATAAAAGCCAATATACGGATCAATAAATTGTTTAATATCAATAAAACCGTAGTCGAACCTAACGCCTCCGTTAATCATGAGTTTTTCAGTGATATTATATGTATCACTGAAGTATAAACCTGCAGTAACCTGGTTGAATTCCGGTAAGAGAAAAGAATACCCTGCTATTGTATTATGCTGTCCTTCTGAATTTAATCCAAAATTGATAATGTTGCGATCGGAAGTATTTATTTTATGATCCACATTAAGCGTCGCTGTCTGCAATTTGAAGTCCAATTCAAGGTTTCCTTCCGGAACAGGCTCATAACCATGACTATGAGGCAAAGAATATTCCTTTCGCCTGTTCATCTGGTAACCTGCATTTATTGTGACCATGTGACCGCTTCCCCTGCGGAATTTTGTGCTACTGATAATTTTATTGTGATTAACTGTCTGATAGGGAAGTCCAATATTGCGTGTGTTGCCATCATCAGACAATTTGTAAATACTCGGGATGCCGTGCGCTCCGGCGAAAAACCCCATTTTACTATTTACTGAACTGAAAGTCAGACTATTAATAATTCTATTTGTAACCCATCCAGCCGAAACATTCATATTCTGTTCGGTGCCTGCAGTATTCTTCAGCATCTGGTTATAAATGGGAAATTTATAGCCGAGATATAAAAAAGAATCGGCTGGTATGCGGTAATCGCCATAATCCTGGTAGGTATAACGAGCTTTGATATACTTTCCTTTTTTCTGATAACCAACATTGAGGGAAGCACCTATATGATCATTCACACTTTTACCTATTAAAAGCGAACCTGCTTCTACCCCATCGTGAGCCGAAAGTCGCGGCTGATCAAGCACAATTACTCCGCCAATTGCATCCGAACCATAAGATAATGAAGCTGGTCCTTTGCTGATTTCGACTTCCGAAATATTAAACTGATCTATTTCGAGGCCATGGTCGGCACCCCATTGCTGCCCCTGCTGTTTTATTCCGTTTTCGACCACAGCAACCCTGTTAAAACTTAGTCCTCTGACGACTGGTTTCGAAAATCCCTGTCCTATATCAATGGAAGATACACCTGATATTTTTTCGAGGCTTTTCATCAGTGTCGATTGTGTGTTCCTGAAGAGATAATCGCGGTTAATAATTTCGATATCAGTTGATTGTTCTTTCTTTCGCCGTTCAACATCGTTACCTGTTATTACAACATCATGCAACATTACGGTTGATGGCTTCAAGCTATAATTAATAGTAGTATCGTTGCGGATTATCAGCAACTGATCGATACACTCAAATCCAAGGTAAGAGATATGAATCTGAACCGGATAAGCAGGAAGACCAGCGATTTGAAAATTACCGTTTTTATCAGAAACAACTGAATATTCAGGTACAATAACGAGAACATGAGCACCGGCTAATGGCTCTCCTGTTTCGCTGGCAATATTGCCTTTCAATGTCGAATTTACCTGGGCGGCTACATTGAAAGAAAGAAAAACTGCAAATAATAGTAGTAGTTTCATTGGGTAAATGATAGAAACAATTTTAAATCAACCTCTTGAGGCTGACAAAGGAAACATTGTAAAACAGAATTTATTTCTGATAATGAATCAAAGCTGATTCGAAACAACCTTGTACTTTAAAAATCGGAAAAGCATTAAGAAAATCTTAAGCTACTGAACAGCACAAAGAGAATTAATGCTAACAAAGCATTAATTGTGTGATTCGATTTTGATTTAAACCTGCTAGTGGCCAGGAAATTACGCCAAAGGAGGGGCTCGTAATTGATAATATTTAAAAGTACTATTCTGAAACTGATTGTATATTGCAACCGGCATTAAAAAAGAAATGGCCTGTGGCAATGGATTAAACCTGAAATTATTTGGTTCATCAACTACATTAAATTCAAAAGTACACACAGGACACTTTTCTGCATGAACACGATGAATGCCTGTTCCTGAATTACTTGCGCAGTGATGATGGTGATGCCCGAAAACACGGTGAACATCCTGGACCATATTGGGGCCAAGATAGATCAGCAATGCCATCAACGATGACAAAACTATAAAGTGTTTTGATTTCTGCATATTATGTTTTACTCAGGCGAAAGAAAAATGAAACTAAAAAAAGTCAGAATATAAAACGAATAGACCGACTGTTTGTTTTTAGTTTTTTCGGAATGCAAAAATAAATCTTTAAAACAAGAGAAAGATAAAAAAGTGATTATTTAACAATCAGCTTGCGGGTTAAAACTTCGCTTTGAACTACGATTTGAACGAAATAAATTCCCGGTTCGATTGATTTGTTTCTCATATCAATCGAAAACAAGTTATTACCTGGAACAACATCTGATTCCTGAACAAAAACCTGTTTCCCTATATTATTGAAAAGAGAAATTACAGCTTTACTTTTCTGACCGCTTTTAAACGAAATTTTGAGTAAATCCACAACCGGATTAGGATAAACTGACAGATTGTCGATAAAATTATCTGTCGCAGAAACTGTGGATGAAAGTGAATTCTTAGCAAGCTGATTTTCAGAACCATTCCTGAAAGTTTGAGCGTTAACTGAAAGCACAGTTACAAATATGATGGAGAGTAAAAATATTTTCTTCATAGCCTCAATTTTAATTAAACATCTTCAATAAACGAGCCAAACTATTTTAGCAGACTCCCTTATTAATTAATATTAACAATTGAGAAAAGTAATAGTTTTTAAGGAACTATTATTCGGAAATAGTCAAAATAATTTCGAATCTCCCGAAATTAGCTTCTGAACCGCATAAAATCGGTGATTAAATGTATCTCTGCAGGATCAACGCCATTGGAAATCAAGTAGTTTTTATCAAAATCGAGTGATTCCGAAAACTTTTGGAGACTTAATCCACCGGTAGCGATTGAAGCAATATAATATTCCATTGCTTTTGGCTTGTTTCCCATACATAATTCGATATGCCCGGCATTAATTAGATCGTCAGCTGTAGCTCCTTCGGCAATGACAAGCATCATATAATTGAGGGCAAGGTCGAGCTTTCCCAATACAAAACAACACCATGCGATGGGCCGAAGAACTTTTTTATTTTCTGGCGACAGAAATTCGACTTTAAAATAATGATCAAGTGCCGTTTCGAATTGCTGCAGATCGAGATAGCAGTTACCTAACATAGTTTGAATGTAGGAATCCTCGGGTTCAAGAGCTGCAGCTTCGAGACTCCATTTCAAAGCGGATTCGTTGTCTCCGAGTTTCCTGTAACAGAAAATGATCTTTTTCAGGCTCCAGATGCGGTTGGTATCAAATAGCTCAGCCCTTTTATAAAAATCAAGCGCTGATTTAAAATCACCTCTCATCTGGTAGCAATATGCAAGTTTTTCATACACTGCCTGATCGGGTTCAGGTTTTTCTGCCAGCATCTGAAATAAACCGGCGGCATCAGTATAATGCATTTTAAGAAAAAGAAATTCAGCCGTGCTCCGGATTATTGGTGTATTGTCCGAAATGTTGTTGATGAGCCAGTTTTCAGGGATATTCCATTTTAGACTAAAAATGTCGCGAAAATCGGCCCGGAAAGGATGAATTTTAAAAAACCGGTAAAGATCCTGAATGTATTGTGTAAAAATGTAAGTGTCCCTGCCCGGTTTGTTAAGCAAACCATCTTCACTGGAAATTTCCCGCATACTCTCAGCTTCCATATTAAACAGGCTCACAACATTGCGGCTTTGCTCAACCGGAAGATGATTTATATTAAAACAGAACGAATATTTATCGGAATTGCACATGTAAAAAGATTCCTCTAATCCTGTGAGGAAATTAGATTTCCCCGGCATTTCGTCATTAACTGCTTTTTGTGCCGACTCATTTTCTTTGTAAAAAGGTCGGAACCAATTGGATATCTCTCTGAAAAAATCGAAATTTTTGAGCATCGCAAAAGTACCCATGAACAGATCGAGACCTTCCATCTGCATTTCCGACATTTTTTCGATTTTATTCAGCAAATCAGGGCTATCTTCGAAAATCTGCTCCCAATCGGGATTTTTATCTTCGATGAGTTCGTTGTTAATGATATTATCAATATCAAGCTTTTCACGAAGCTTTGATTCGAATTTCTGAACATCAGGAAGAATTTCCTCACGGAATTTGCGGGTCAGATTTTCAGTTTCAAGTGCTTTAAGTATTTGAATCAGAAGGCTGTTAACGTCTTTTGTAAACACCTCATCCGCTGAATATTGCAAAAACTGCGATCGTAAGCCCGGGTATAATTCGAGACGTTTATCGTAAATAAATACTGCAATTATAAGCCCTGTAAGCGCACGTTGCCATACTTGCGGCTGCCGGTCGTTGTAAAAATCGCAAAGCACGGCAAACTTCTCTTTATCAAAGCAATTGATAAGACTAAGAGTAATTGCGCTAACGGCCAGGCTTTTTTCGAACCATGGCAAACTATCTGATTCCCTGATAGCTTTGACCAGTAAAAGGTCTGTTTCGGTATATTTATCAGTAAGCCACATAAGCTGAAAAAGCTTGGGCGAAATAGCCGGAATAGAATTATTATCAGCGTTTTGAGCTGATAAATCCGTATCGTTTAATAGCCGGGTAAACTCAAGTTCAAAAGAATAATTGTCAATG
>Ga0209800_10004113_pt1 | contig 10969 bp, 11 predicted proteins | sample Higcelweek8metaG_FD_187174 | JGI IMG/M metagenome (GOLD analysis project Ga0209800, IMG submission 187174) | Freshwater pond sediment microbial communities from the University of Edinburgh, under environmental carbon perturbations - High... | ecosystem: Environmental > Aquatic > Freshwater >... | reverse complement strand
CATGATGCTTGAGAACTGCTGCTACGATTTCTTTGAAATGGCTACTCTCAACATGGCTCAGCAAGGACTGCTGGGTGAAATCGTTCACGTGGAGGGTGCTTATATTCATGATTTACGTTCAAATAACTTTGCCGATCCCGACAAAGGAGGTTATCAGGGAATGTGGCGCCTGAAATACAACGAAAAACATACCGGCAATCCTTACCCGACTCATGGTTTGGGACCAGTTTGTCAGGTACTGAACATTCACCGTGGCGACAAAATGAATTATCTGGTTTCGATGTCAACCAATCAGTTCGGCATGACTGAATATGCCGGAGAAAAATTTGGTGCATCTTCTGATTATGCACAAAGAAAGTATGAAAAGGGTGACATGAACACAACACTCATCCGTACGGAAAAAGGTAAAACCATTATGATTCAGCATGATGTAACCAGTCCCCGACCATACGACCGTATCCATAAAATCAGTGGGACAAAAGGTTTTGTACAAAAATATCCGGTTAAAGGCATTGCTCTTGAACCAAACGCTCACAAATTCCTGTCTGACTTGGCAATGGATTCAGTCCTACTGAAATATAAGCACCCCATTGTCAAAGAGGTAGGTGAAAAAGCAAAAAAAGTGGGTGGACACGGAGGTATGGACTTCATTATGGACTACAGGTTAATCTACTGTCTGCAAAATGGATTGCCATTGGATCAGGATGTGTATGATGCCGCTGAGTGGTCAGCACTGGTTGAGCTGTCAGAAATCTCAGTAAGAAAGGGCTCAGTGCCTGTTGAAATTCCGGATTTCACCAGAGGTGACTGGAACAAACTACAAGGATTGAAATTTGCCAATTAATTTTTCCCAAAAATAGATTATTGATAATAAAATATATTTACTGACATGAACAACATTCTGAATCATTTTAAACTGAAAACTGAAATCGTTGAAATTAAACCTCTTAAAATAGGTCACATCAATGATTCATTTATTTTAAGCGGAAAAAATCCCGATGACGAGTCTTATTTCCTTCAAAAAATCAATCACAATATCTTTAAAGATGTTCAAGGATTACAAAATAACATCAGGATAGTCACTGACCACCTTCGAAAGAAATACATTGAGGCAGGAGAAACAAACATCAAACAAAAGGTATTACAATTAATCCCAACAAAGGATGATAAATTATTCTACAAAGATGCTGAAGGCAATTATTGGAGAATGTATATCAACATTGTAAAAACACACAGCTACGAGGCTATCACTCCTGCATTGGCTTACGAGGCGGGGAAGGCATATGGTAATTTTCACTGTATGCTTGTAGATGTCCCTGCCAGTGAATTAATCGACAGCATACCTGACTTTCACAATGTTGAATTCAGGGTACAACAGATGAAAGATGCAATCAGAGACAATACAGCCGGAAGATTGGAGAAAACACAATGGATGGTTGAGGAGTTACTAAAAAGAGCTGATGAAATGTGTCTGCCTCAGCGACTTTTGAGAGAAGGTATTCTACCGGGAAGAATAAATCATTGTGACACAAAAATCAATAATTTACTCTTTAACGAAAAGGACGAACCTTGTTGTATTGTCGACCTTGATACCATGATGGTAAGTACGGTGTTATCTGATTTCGGTGATTTCATGCGTACTGCAGCCAATACCGGTGCCGAAGATGATGTCAATCTGGATAACATTGATGTTAATCTGGATATTTATGAAGCATATACGAAAGGATATCTTGAAAAGGCAACATTCTTAACGCAACCGGAACTTGACTATCTGGCGTTAGGAGCAAAAATGCTTACATATATGCAAACCGTCAGATTTTTCACTGATTATCTGAATGGTGACACTTATTACAAAATACAACATCCGGAACACAACTGGCAACGAACAATTGCCCAGTTCCGTTTGTTAGAGCAGCAAGAAAAAAAATTCGATGTGATGCAGCAAATCGTAAAAAACTGTTCAAAAGAAAAAAAATAAATATTATGCAATTCGATTTAAGTTCAAAAATTACATTAGAGAGAATCCCTGAAAGGTATTACAGACCTGTTGATATGATTGATAAAATCAGACAGACTCAGTTTGAAAAAATTGATACCGAGATTTATGATGATGAAATCCAGGGATCAAAACATGTTGCAAAAGAAATCGCACAAATCATTACTCAAAAGAGAGAACAAAACAAACAATGTATTCTGGGACTGTCAGGAGGTTCATCTCCCCTGAACGTGTACGATGAATTGGTGAGAATGCATGCCGAAGAAGGATTGAGCTTTCAAAACGTCATTGTTTTTAATGTGACTGAGTTCTACCCGTTAACAGACAAAAAACAACATTCTAATTCACGTATTATTAAAGAATATCTACTCAACAAAGTTGATTTCAAAAAAGAAAATTTTTATACACTGATTCCCGCTTCTAACAATAAAAACATCAATAACTTTTGTTATGAATATGAGGAACATATTAAAAACTACGGAGGGCTTGACTATGTATTAGTGAGCGTAGGGCTGGTTGGAAATCTGGCGTATAATGAACCAGGATCAAATGTAGGTTCAAAAACCAGACTGATGTTGCTGGATGACCAGTCGAGAAGTGACCTCAAACAATTTTACAATAACATATCCGACATTCCATCATACGGATTTACAATTGGCTTGTCAACTATGATGAATGCCGGTCAGGTTACTTTACTGGCCTGGGGCGAACATAAATCTGCCGTAATTAAGAAAGTTATTGAAGAAAAAGCGGATGACAATGTTCCTGCTTCTCTTTTACAATTACATAAAAATGCCAAAGTGGCAATGGATGTAAGTGCAGCGGAAATGTTGACCCGACTTAGCGAACCATGGCTGGTAGGTTCATGCGACTGGACCAACCAACTGACTCGTCGTGCCATCGTATGGCTTTGCGAAAAAACAGGAAAACCAATTCTCAAATTAACCAATAAGGACTACAACCAAAATGGCTTAGACGAATTATTAGTTAAATACGGCTCTGCCTACGATGTAAATATTCAAATTTTCAACGATTTGCAACACACCATTACCGGTTGGCCGGGAGGAAAACCCAATGCTGATGACAGCAACAGGCCTGAACGTGCATTCCCATATCCAAAAAAAGTACTTGTATTCAGTCCGCACCCCGATGATGACGTAATTTCAATGGGAGGAACATTCCAGCGCCTGATCGATCAAAACCACGAAGTACATGTAGCTTATCAGACTTCAGGTAATATCGCTGTTGGTGATGAGGAAGTAATTCGCTACATTTCGTTGATGAAAAATCTCAGTGCAAAATATAAAAACTGCAATGACGAACTCGACACAAAATTAAATGATGTACTTGATTCATTATTAAACCCTTCAGTCAATAACTCTCCGGAAACATATAAAGATTTATTGTTCATCAAAGGTCAGATTCGTCGCGAGGAAGCCCGTTCTGCCTGTCGTTTTGTTGGACTGAAACCTGAAAACGTTCATTTTCTCGATTTACCGTTCTATGAAACCGGACAGGTAAAAAAAGGAAACCTGAGCGAAGCAGATGTTCAAATTGTAATGGAACTCATCAGACAAGTGAATCCTCATCAGATCTTCGTTGCTGGTGACCTTGCTGATCCTCATGGCACTCATAAAGTTTGTCTTAACGCTGTACTGGCTGCACTCGACGAATTGAAACCTTCAGGACTACTCGATGAATGTCGTGTATGGATGTATCGTGGTGCCTGGGCTGAGTGGGAAATTGACCATATTGAAATGGCCGTACCAATTAGCCCGGAACAATTGCGAAATAAAAGAAACTCCATCTTAAGGCATCAATCTCAAATGGAAAGTGCTCCTTATCTTGGCAATGATGAAAGGCTTTTCTGGCAAAGATCTGAAGACAGAAACAGGGCAACTGCAATCCTGTATCAAAATTTAGGTTTGGCCTCTTATGAAGCTATCGAAGCCTTTGTTGAATATAAATTTTAAAAAATGAAAAAAATAATTGTTCCGTTACTTCCTGATTTAGATGGGATTAAGATGGAATCTGCAGGCAGTTTTTTGGTTAAGAATTCAGAAGAACATGCTATTGATGTGCTTAACTGGCCGGAAGCATTCAATTACCTGCCGGAAGCAAAATTCTATATTGCAAGAACAACTGAAGATCTCTGGTTACACTTCAGGGTAACTGAGCAAAACGTAAAAGCTGTACATTTGATAGATCAGGAAGAAGTATGGAAAGATAGTTGTGTGGAATTTTTCGTAAAATTACCCTATGCTGAGAAATACACAAATTTTGAATTTAACTGTATTGGCACCTGTCTTTCAACCCGAAGAAAATCGAGAACCGAAGATGTAGTTCCCCTTTCACCTGAAGAAATGCAAACCATAAAACGATTTGCATCACTTGGAAATCAAAAAATTGAACTCAAGGGTAAAAGCGAATGGCAACTTACGGTAAAGATTCCATTTAAGATTCTCAGCTTTGAAAACAGCTTAAGTAACATTACAATATACGGTAATTTTTATAAATGTGGTGACGAAACTGCTAAACCGCATTATGTGAGTTGGAGCAAAATTAACACAGAACAACCTGATTTTCATCAACCTGATTTCTTCGGCATGTTAGAACTGTAAAAATGACTTTAAAACAGAAGTATTGGTTTTTCATACCTTTATTGACAGGAACAATCATACTGTTCCTGATAGATCTGGTTTGGGGTAGTATTCACATCCCTTTAAATGAATTATTTTCAATAATTACCGGTAAAAATGTAGATCCGATAAATACCGAAATTTTATTGAACTTCAGACTTCCAAAAGCCATTACAGCAGTCATTGCAGGCGCATCTCTTTCAGTTGCCGGTCTGCTCATGCAAACGCTTTTCAGAAATCCACTCGCCGATCCGTATATTCTTGGCGTAAGTTCAGGTGCGGGATTGGGAGTAGCCATCACCATGATGAGCGCCGCAATATTACCTGCAATTTGGATCAGCAGTGGATGGGGAATTATCGCATCAGCCATTATTGGCGCGGCATTCGTATTACTTCTGGTGATTGCTGTTTCCTATAAATTGCACAATTCGGTATCATTACTGATCGTCGGAATTATGTTTGGCACAATTGCCGGTTCTATCGTCAGCATACTGCAAAACTTTTCCAATCCCGATGCCATCAAATTATATGTATTGTGGACCTTTGGTAGTTTAAGCGCTGTAAGTTGGGAAAATCTGCAATTACTGATACCTGTTGTTCTTTTAGGTTTATTACTGGCTTTTATTCTTCATAAAAGATCCGACGGACTACTTTTAGGAGAAAATTATGCCACGGGCTTGGGCATCAATATTCGGCAAACACGTATATTGATTGTTATATCTACCGGTATTCTTGCCGGAAGTATCACAGCATTTACCGGACCAATAGCATTCGTGGGAGTAGCAGTGCCTCATATAGCCAGAGGAATTTTCAAAACAGCAGCACATAAGATTCTTATTCCTGCATCTGTATTGTTAGGTGCTGTATTAATTCTTATTTGTGATATCATCACTCAGATCCCTGTTTATACGCTGCCGATTAATACTGTAAGTGCTCTTTTTGGTGCACCGGTAATCATATGGATAATACTCAGAAGAAAGTGATCTGAATATAAATATCTTTATAAGACTTTGTTGAACTGTTGAATTGTTGAATAGATCATATGTGGTTAAAAATCAATCAATAAAAACTCTTTATAAATGACTTTAAACGAACGTTATAAAAATATCATTGACTGGTTTCAGGAAAATATGCCTGTTGCGGAAACTGAGCTACATCACGACAATCCGTTTCATTTACTCATTGCCGTAATTCTGTCGGCTCAGTGTACCGACAAAAGGGTAAACCTGACAACTCCAAAAATATTTGCCGACTTTCCAACACCGGAAAGTATGGCGGGCGTTAGTTCCGATATCATATTCAGTTATATAAAATCAATTTCCTACCCCAACAACAAGGCTAAACATCTTGTGGGTATGGCTCAGCGACTGGTCACGGAGTTTAACGGGATTGTACCTGATAACGTAGATGAATTACAGAAACTTCCGGGTGTGGGCCGTAAAACAGCCAATGTGGTTGCATCTGTTATTTTTAATAAACCTGCGATGGCAGTGGACACCCATGTTTTCCGCATTTCCGAAAGACTTGGATTGACCACCAATTCAAAAAACCCATTACAAACAGAAATTACACTCGTAAAACACATTCCGCAGGAACTTATTCCTAAAGCGCATCATTGGCTCATTCTTCATGCCAGATATATTTGTCAGGCACGCAAACCGAAATGCATGGAATGCGGACTTAAAGATTTTTGCAGAAAGTATCAACAAGATAAGGCTAACTCTCAATAATTTAAAATTTAACATTATGTCAGAAGTTCAAGACAACAATTGCTGTAAACCGAAATACTCGGGACAAGGCGCATCAGGTGGAGCAGTTTATGGCTTCGGTTTTATCGGAGCTGCTATCTGGTTCATTTCACAAGCAACTGGTTTTTGGGTAGGTGCTTTAGGATTGCTTAAAGCCATCGTCTGGCCGGCGTTTTTAGTGTACGAAGCACTAAAAGCATTAGGAGCATAAAGAAAAAAGGTGCAGATTTTTCATCTGCACCTTTTTTGTTGAGAGCGGAAGACGGGGCTCAAACCCGCGACCCTCAGCTTGGAAGGCTAATGCTCTATCAACTGAGCTACTTCCGCAAAATAGTTGAAAGTTGAGAATTAAGAGTTGAGAGTTAAACTTCAACTTTCAATTCTCCATTTTCAATTCTCCATTCATTCGTGGGCAGTGAAGGATTCGAACCTCCGAAGTCGAAAGACAGCTGAGTTACAGTCAGCCCCAGTTGGCCACTTTGGTAACTGCCCTATTTTTTTTCATCAAAAAAGCATCTTATAGAACGATGCTTTTCTTTATTTTAAACCTGTGCAAAAGTAGGTATTTTTTTCTGTTTTACCAAACTTTCACCAAACAATATTTGCCGTTTTTATTGCTGTGATAGCAGCTTCCACGCCTTTATTTCCGTGTATTCCACCAGCCCTGTCGATTGCCTGCTGCATATTGGAAGTTGTCAAAACTCCGAAGATTACCGGACAACCATCTTTAACAGTATTGAGCATTGTAATTCCTTCTGTAACACCCTGACAAACATAATCAAAATGGGGAGTATCACCCTGCACAACACATCCGAGCACAATGATACCATCATATTTTTCACCGGAGAAACTATCATAAAGAAATTTCTTTGCCGCAAATGTCAATTCAAAAGTACCGGGAACATGCACAACATTGATATTTGAATTCATAACGCCATTCTCGTTTAAACAATCAATGGCACCCGTCAAAAGTGCATGTGTGATATGAGGATTCCAGTCTGCCACAGCGATTGCATAACGTTGATTTGCCAGCAAATCTTTTGAGGGCAGCAGATCCGGATCATAATCTGAAAGATTCTGATATTGAGTCGCCATGATAAATTTTATTGCAATCTGGAAATATATTTATCAATATCCTGACTTTCAATACTCATTGGATAGTCGCTTTTTATGGCAAGATAGTTCTTAAGGGCATTTTTCGTATCACCTTCAGACTCGTAGATTATAGCTGCTTTTTTTAAATAAACCGGAGTCAATACCTCATTCCCTGATTCTGCAGCTTTAGTAAAGAACTTTATTGCTTTCTGCGGTTCGCCCGATTCAGCATAACAATCACCCATCAGACCAACAGCCATAATAGAAATATACTGATCATCAGCATCGAAAGCGGAAAGAAAACTGATTGCCTGATCATAATCCCCTAAATGATAATAACAAATTCCGGCATAAGCTTTTGCCAAATTTCCAGATGGAGTAAGACTGTAATCTGTACTTATTGCTTCGAAACCTATTGATTCAAAACCGTCACCTTCAAGAGCCAGTTTGAAAGAATCTGTACTGAAATACATCTGCGATTTATACATCTCATTGGCAGCCTCTACTGCCCGTGGTTTCATGTAAAAATTATTAACAGCTAAAAAAGCAATTACAACAATGGCAACAGCTCCTAATCCATATAGGATTTGTTTTTGATATTTCTCAATAAATGCTTCAGATGTAGTTAGCGCATGTTCTACGTTTTCAAATTCATCGTGTTTTGTTGCAGCTTTCTTGGACATAACAATTTTATTTAATCGATTTATATGTTTTTATATTAAACGGCAACAAAAATAGCTATTTTATTTTAATTTGCGAAATATCTGTATTGCTTTTTTAATAAGGTCTGTTTTATTTCTTCCGGGAAATATTAAGTTTCTGTTTTGTAGTATCAAAAGAAAAACAACTTTAGCAAATTAATTGTAATAATAATGATAATAAGAAGGATTGATGTTGATCACATTACTATTAATGAAGATAATAAAAATTGGAATTTTAGTTAAAAATGAAGGCAGATAAAACCTTTATCAGAAGATTTATGTTATATTTGCATCAGAAATAAAACGACCGCATTGTTTGGAGATTGGAAAACTCAACACTACATTTTTAACGAGTAATGGCGGTTTTTAATGGCGGGCTGCGCCTTCGGGTAAGTCTTCGACTCAGCAGATTACAAAGGAAACCTACATCTCAAATCCTGTCAACAGGAGTTTTCTCAACAAAAGCAATGCGGTTTTTTATTTCTAAAAAAATCCGGAAATAAGGTCAGCGTTAATTAATTACGCTAATTCTTATTTCCGGATTTTTTTGAGCCTCTTGTCGGATTCGAACCAACGACCCCGAGATTACAAATCACGTGCTCTGGCCAACTGAGCTAAAGAGGCGGGTGGGTAAGCACCCTACATCGCACCGCTACAACCAAATACCCTTGCTGCGGTCAAGCCCTGGGGGAGTTCAAAGGGAGCTGGTCGTATAGGACTTACCCGGCACAAAAGTACTGCTTTTTTACTAACTGACAAAACAAATCAGTGCAATAATCTTATGATTTCTCCTACTACGTTCATTTTCAAATTTCTAAAAAACAAAAAAGACTTCACTTTGCTCATGTTTGATGCTTTCAATATGCATACATTTTATATTTTGCCTGTTTTTTTGTAATTTTGCAGCATAATTTATACAATGGGAAGAATTTTAGCCATAGATTACGGTCAGAAAAGAGTTGGATTAGCTGTTACCGATCCTTTAAAAATTGCAGCCAACGGTCTTGACACTGTGCCTGTTCACGAAATTTTCAGTTATCTTAAACAATATACGGCAAAGGAAGATGTTGAAAAATTCGTTGTAGGCTTACCAAAACAAATGGATGGTACCGACTCCGACTCGATGCAATATATCCGGCCATTTGTTGCCGGACTAAGAAAACAATTTCCTGATATTGAGATTGTTTATGTGGATGAAAGATTCACTTCCGTTATGGCACACAATACCATGCTGGAAGCCGGACTTAAAAAGAAGGACCGACAAAACAAGGCTTTGGTGGATAAGATAGCAGCCACTATTATTTTACAAACTTATTTAACTTCTACAATATGATTTTACCTATCTATACATACGGTAATGCGGTGCTGAGAAAAGAAGCGGAGGACATCAACAGCAATTACCCGAACCTACCCGCCCTTATCGATAATATGTTCGAAACCATGCATTATGCTGATGGAGTTGGGCTTGCAGCTCCGCAAATCGGACTGTCAATCCGCCTGTTGGTTATTGACTTAGCAGCACTTCATGAAGATGACCCTGAACTGGCAAAATTCAAAATTGCAATGATCAATCCGATAATGCTTGAAATGAGTGAGGAAGAAGTGGAAGCCAACGAAGGTTGTTTGAGTATACCGGGCATCAGTGAAAAAGTTTTCCGTTCAGAATGGATAAAAATTCAGTATTTAGATGCTGATTTCAAAATACATACCGGAGAGTTTGAAGGATACAAAGCCAGAGTGATTCAACACGAATACGATCATCTGGAAGGTAGCTTATTTACCGACCATGTAAATCCTCTGCGCAGGCAAATGATAAAATCTAAACTAAATGGTATCGCAAAAGGTAAAACGTCCTGTGATTACAAAGTAAAGACTGCCTAAAATTACTTCAAAGCAGATTAAATTATAACATATATTACTCCGGAAGTTTCAGCTCGTATAATTTCAATATTCTTCCGTTGCAGGCATCAATATTTATCCTGATTTTTTGATTTGAATTGATTTTCAAACCACCATCAACCACAATTTCTTTCATAAGATCAACACATTTAAATACTGAGTTTTCTTGTATTTTCAAATAATTTAATGCTTCAGGCGGAACATTTAAACTAATTTCGACAGGATTATCTTCAAAATTTGCCACAATAAGCAATAATTCTTTGTTAAATTGTCGAAAAAAGGAAAACTGTTTATTTGGATTATAGTCGGAATAATGCAGGTTGGCATACTGTAAATCATACATAACACCCATTTTTATTGCAGATTCATTCAGGGCGATATGCAAGATTCCCTGGTAGAAATTCCGCAGTTCTTTTTGTTTATCAGAAAGAAAAGCACCATCGAATTTTCCTTTATTTGCCCAATCCTGCAGACTTTTAACTCCCCAGTAGTCAAAAATTGTAGTTCTGCCGTCCAGACCGCTGAAACCTTCTTCATCCATCCCCTGCTCACCCAACTCCTGACCAGCATATATCATCACAGGCGCTCTGTTAAGCGTAGCAGCAACAATCATGGCCGGACGTGCAAAGTCGGGATTTCCTGCAAAAAAAGCAGAAGCAATTCTCTGTTCATCATGGTTTTCAAGAAAAAAAAGCATGTTATCTTCTATCCCCGACAAGTTTTGCCATGAATTGGTAATTCCGGTTGCTGAACTTCCATGACAGACAATATTTCTGAGCTCATCATACATTCCTACTTTGTCGTATAAATAATCAAAACCTCCGTAAAAAATGTAATTCCGGTATTCATGAGGATTATACACCTCAGCAATGAAAATTATTTCAGGAAATT
>Ga0209800_10004112_pt1 | contig 10972 bp, 6 predicted proteins | sample Higcelweek8metaG_FD_187174 | JGI IMG/M metagenome (GOLD analysis project Ga0209800, IMG submission 187174) | Freshwater pond sediment microbial communities from the University of Edinburgh, under environmental carbon perturbations - High... | ecosystem: Environmental > Aquatic > Freshwater >... | reverse complement strand
CGTTGCTCAGCACGGCCTGCGGCGAGTCGGTGTCCACCACCCAGGAGACCTTGGTCGATATGGACTCGGGCTGCCAGTTGCCAGCCTCGTCGCGACCCACGACCCAGACCGAATGGCCGCCGTCGGCCAGGTTTTCGAGGACGATGGGCGTGGCTACGGGGGCCTGCACCGAATAGGTCTCGCCGCTGTCAAGGCTGTACTTATAGTGGGTCACGCCGTTCCCGGCCACGGTCAGGGTCGCGGCGTCGCTGTTCGTTGGCGAATCCGGCACGCCTGTGACCGTGGCCAGGGGCGAAAGGGTGTCCACGGTCCAGGAAACAGTGGTCGGGCCGGACTCGGACTGCCAGTTTCCGGCGGCGTCTCGGCCGATGACGAACACGTGATGCACGCCGTCCGAGAGGCCGCTCTCCGCCACATGGGTGGCCACAGGGGTTTCCGCGCCGTACTCGCCGCTGTCGAGGCGGTACCGGTAGGCGACCACGCCCTCGCCGCCGACGATGAGGTCGATGGACGTGGCCGAGGTCGGATCGTCCGGGGCCTGGCCCACCGTGGCCAGCGGGGACTGGGTGTCCACCACGAAGGTCAGGGTCGTGGCCGAGGCGGCGGCCTGCCAGTTTCCGGCGGCGTCCTGGCCTATGATCCTCAGGGTATGGGTTCCGTCGGCCAAACCCGACAGGTTGATGGCTGTGCCCACCGGGGTGGACGAGCCGTAGCCCTGGGCGTCCAGGTCGTAGCGGTAATGGGTGGCGTCCTCGCCGGACACGAGGTTGACGGTCAGCGCGGTCTGGTTGGTCGGGGTCAGCGGGGCGGCGGTCACGTGGATCACCGGCGGCGTGGTGTCCACCGTCCAGGTGATGGGGGTGTAGGTGGTCTGCCAGTTCCCGGCCGCGTCCTGGACCTGTATCCACAAAACGTGCTGCCCCTCGCCAAGGTCCGCAAGCGTCAGGTGCGTGCCGACGCCGTAGGGGCCGCTCCAGGTCTGGCCGCCGTCCAGGGAATAGCGGTAGGCCGTAATGCCCGCGCCGCCGATGGTGATGTCCGTGCCGGTGGCGCTTGTGCTCTCCCCGGGCTGACCGGTGATCTGGCCATCGCCCGGGGCCGTGGTGTCAATGGTCCAGGTGTAGGTGGTAGGCGAATCCGTGGATTGCCAGTTGCCCCACGTGTCGCCGCCCACAAGCTCCAGGGTGTGGCTCCCCTCGGCCAGGGTCAGCGCGATGGGCGTGGCCACGGGGGTTATGGCGTTCCAGGCGCCGCCATCGAGGCGGTAGCGGTATTGGGTGACGACCGCGTCGTCCACGGCCAGGGAATAACCGGTCTGGTTCGTCACGGCGGGCGGCGGGGATTCGAGTTGCGCCGCCAGTGGGACCAGAAGACCTTTTTGGATGCGAAAGTTGTTGGCCTCCGCGACATAGACGTTCCCGGCGGCGTCGACAGCGACGCCAGCGGGGGTGTAGAATTGCCCGTCTTCGGAGCCATAGCTCCCCCACTTGGCCTGGAAGGCCCCGCTGGAGGAAAATTTCTGGATGCGGTTGTTACCGGCATCAGCCACATAGACGTTTCCGGAGGCGTCAACAGTGATGCCGTAGGGACTTTGGAACTGCCCGTTACCTGAGCCATTGCTTCCCCAGGTGGTCTGGAAGGCGCCGTCGGAAGAAAATTTCTGAATGCGGTGGTTCTGGGTATCCGCCACATAGACGGTTCCGGAGGCGTCAACGGCGACGGCCCAAGGACTTTTGAATTGCCCGTCTCCGGCGCCATTGCTTCCCCACTTGGTTAGGAAGACGCCGTCAGAGGTAAATTTCTGGATGCGATGGTTGGATGTATCCGCCACATAGACGTTTCCGGAGGCGTCAACGGCGACACTATTAGGAGAAAAAAATTGCCCGTCTTCGGCGCCATTGCTTCCCCACTTGGCCTGGAAGGCACCGCTGGAGGAGAATTTCTGGATGCGGTGGTTACTGGTATCCGCCACATAGACGTTTCCAGCAGGGTCACCGGCAACGCCCCGGGGAAGCCGGAACTGCCCGTCGCCGGAGCCATTGCTTCCCCACTTGGCCTGGAAGGCCCCGCTGGAGGAAAATTTCTGGATGCGGTAGTTACCGGCATCAGCCACATAGACGTTTCCGGAGGCGTCAACATTGAGGCCAAAAGGCTGGGAAAAATACCCGTCTTCGGAGCCATAGCTCCCCCATTTGGCCTGGAAGACGCCGCTGGAGGAGAATTTTTTGATGCGACTGCCATTGGGATCCGCCACATAGACGTTTCCGGATGCGTCGACCGTGATGCCACGGGGAAAGTAGAATTGCTCGTCGCCGGAGCCATAGCTCCCCCACTTGGCCTGGAAGGCCCCGCTGGAGGAGAATTTCTGGATGCGGCTGTTCTGGGTATCCGCCACATAGATGTTGCCGGAGGCGTCAACGGCGACGCCAAAAGGCTGGGAAAACTGCCCGTCGCCGGAGCCATTGCTTCCCCACTTGGCCTGGAAGACGCCGCTGGAGGTAAATTTCTGGATGCGGTGGTTGACGGTATCCGCCACATAGACGTTACCGGCGGCGTCAACGGCAATGCCAAGTGGATATTGGAATTGTCCGTCGCCGGAGCCATTACTGCCCCATTTGGCCTGGAAGACGCCGTCAGAGGAAAATTTCTGGATGCGGTAGTTGTAGGTATCCGCCACATAGACGTATCCGGAGGCGTCAACAGCTATGCCAGAGGGATCTTGGAACTGCCCGTCGCCGGAACCATTACCTTCCCACCTGGCCAGGAAGACGCCGTCAGAGGAGAATTTTTGGATGCGGTGGTTGCCGGTATCCGCCACATAGACGTTTCCGGCCGCGTCAAAGGCTATGCCAGAGGGATTCCTGAACTGCCCATCGCCTGCGCCATAACTTCCCAAGGTTGCCTGGAAGGCCCCGCTGGAGGAGAATTTCTGAATGCGGTGGTTACTGGTGTCCGCCACATAAAAGTTTCCGGCGGCGTCAACGGCGACACCACTGGGAGAACTGAAACTCGCATACGTGAACTGCTCCGAATCTGTTGGAGCAAAACGGCTGAACTGGAAGGTGTCGGCGGCGAAAGCCGCCACCGGCAGCACAAGCCCAAGCAGAAAGACAAGAAGGCGCGAGACGGCGATCCTTTGACGCATGGCGTGGCTCCTTAGGAAATGTAGACCGGGGCGTCGATGTCGACGCCCCGGTCACAAACCCTCCTGGCGCGGACGGAGGGGTGCTGTGAAAAATCTGCAATGATATCGCCAGACAGAATGATTTTCTATAAAATAACGAACACGGCCCCGCACGACAAGCACTTTCTTTGCATTTGACGCCAGACAGCATCTAAATATATTTCTAAAACGCAACATTAGCCCGCGTCATCACGGCCTTCCTAGTCAGCAAAGTCATATCGGGTCTACTCCTCGCAACTCAAGGCAGCATTCAATTATATAACCGGAATTCAGGCCTCCTCCGCTCATTTTGCCCACCATATGCAGCGGTCTGCATAGTTCATATCCTTTTTTAACAGCATGGACGCATGACGAACAAGCAGTCTCGTGTGTCGCCATTCAGCGGCCATTCTGAATCGCCCTACTTTGGAATGGCTGGCAAGTTTTCCCATGTTTATTTATCTTCCTGCCATAGAATCCGAAACATAAGAGAGCGGCCACCACCACGATGACCGCCCACGATAGCTCTTTTTGGGCGAAGGATCGCCCCGGACGCACGGAAGTTCACGCCGAAGGTCTTTCGTCGATCCTGGGGCGAAAACGGGCCTCTCCACCAGCAAGTTGATACTGTTCCCGGGCGTGCTGTCGTAGCTTCGAGCGTTGCTCATCTCCAATATACGGATTTCGCCCCATACGGTACGGCCAGCACGCGCACGGGGCCAGCCCGCGATATTTGACACAGGCCGTACAGCCTGCCGGGGATTCCTGGGGCAAGCACTGTTCGGCGCAATATCGCTTGATGACCTTCACCAGTTGCCGGGATGCGCCTTCGGGGATGGTCCCTTGCCGGTAGGGATGAAAGATGCAGTCCGTGGCCGCGCAGTCCACCGCCGGGCCTCCAAAGCACTCCCGGCAAAAGGTGGCGATAGATTGAAGCGGGGTCCGGCGCTTGCCTTCAAAGCCTGGGACGGATGGTTGCTTTTTCACTGCATCACCTCCGGGGCCTCGGCCACCTTGTTCCGCATGGTCAAAATGTAGCTTCGGCCCTCGGCAAGCAGCGCATCCGCATACTGCCGCAACGCCTCGGGCGCTCCGGGCGGAAAGACAATGCTGGCCGTGCCACCGTCGAGGGCCACCCGCAGGCCGTGACGCCTGCATAGGTCCAGAAGTGACCCGGCGCTTTCGTATGCTCCGAAGTCCACGCCCTCGGGCGGATGTTCGGGCCAATCGTCGAGGCCCGTCCGGGGGGATGGTACGGGGGGGGCAGGCCTGCTAAAGTTGCTAAAGTTGCTAAAGTTGCCCCCCTCTCCTGCCAGATTAGCAAGATTAGCAACTTTAGCAGGGTCGGACCTCAGCCTGGCCGCAGCCGCATCCACGTCAAATTTTATTCCGCTCATGCCTTCACCCTCCACGCATCCCGTCGGAACTGGCCGTCAATCTCTATGCCACCGTCGATAGCCTCTAGCCAGTTGTGGGCTTCCAGAATGTGGACAATCCTCCTGGCGGCTTTAGCGTCCCGGATGGCGTTGGGGCCATGCTGATAGATGCGTGCTAGCCAGATATGCGGGCGTCCCTGTGCCTGTATCCATCCCAGAAGCCGCTCGGCCAGTTCGATGTCCGGGTCAGTCGCCCCGGCGTGATACAGGCGAAGGGCCTCCCCTAAGTAGTAATTGGCCAGCTTGACGCCTGCCGTCATCTTGTCGAGCAGGATTTCCCGGGCGCGGATGTCGTCCGCCAGGGTCAACACCCCGGCCAGCCTCGCCGCGTGTTCGGCCGTCTTGCTGGCGAAGGCCCGGACCGGGGCAAGCTCGCCGTCCTTCCCAAGTTCGCGCTCGACACGGTTGTGGAAATCGATCCACAGGGCCTTTGCCTCGGCGGCAAGCCTCAATCGCGGCGGGTCAAGCTCGTTTCGCTTACCTTCCGCCAGGGGCAACGACGTTTCCAGGATGTCGAGCATCCGGGCGTTGTACTGGCGCAGGGCGGGGTGTTGGGATATATCGATGGGGTTATAGGTCCGCGTTCCGGCCGTGGATTCAGGGAACGCCGTCAAGCATCGTGCAAGTAAGCCCTGCCCGGCTAGCATTTCATTCCCGAGGAACAGGCTAGCCACGTTGGGTTGAACCATGATGTGAATGGACACGCGGCGGCCATATATTTTTGACGCCCCGTCCATGCCCCGCACCCGGTCAATGGGTTTGCCGTCCCACAAGCCCGACAGTCCGGCCGCCGTCTTCAATTGGTTCTCCGGCGACATGCCGTAGCCACCAATGAGACGGCCTCCCTCATCTGAAAAAAGGCCCATGCTCGGTTGCCCTATGGCCAAGAGCTTGACCAGTCCCTCTATGGTGGGGTCTTCCGTGATAAGGATTGGCGACAGGGGGGCGTCGGGTTCAGGCTCTAAGGCGCGAAGTCCCACCTGCCGTTCCTCATAAGTCTTGCCCTTGGCGAGAATCATTTCACGGCTTTTTTTGTGAGCGGCCAGCTTGATTTTGTAATCTTCAATCTCTTCGCCGTATTTTCCGGCAAGCTCCCGCTCATGCTTACGGTGGGGCCATAGGGCCACCTGATCGACGGCGGACTTTCGCCCGCCCGACTCGCCCACGGTGACGAAGTTCTCGGAGAGGGGGCAAACCCGGCCGTCAATCTCCACGTCGGCGTGCCCCTGGACGGCCAGCGCGGCAGCGGCCAGAACGGATTGCCCACAGGTGGCGTCCGGGGCCTTGGTGACTTCGGCAATCGCCTGTGCGGCCGGGGCCAGAACATCCCCTAGAGCGGCCATGGGGAACGGGTCCGGTGTAGGTAAGGCGCGGCGTAACGGTTCAGGGGGGCACACCGGGGCCACCGCCTCCGGCTCCGGTTCCCGGGCCTCGGCCAGTTGCGCCCGGACCACCTCCATGCCCCCAGCCCCGGCCAGGTCGTTGAAGTCGGTCCCGGCGCTCGGGTCCACGAACCAGGGAACGGCCAGCTTGCCCTTGATGGCGCGGGCGGCCTCGGTTGCTTTCGTGACGCCGGGGTTGCCCTCGGTCTTGTGGTCATCGTCGGCCACCAGGATAATTTCCCGGTCCGGATACTTCTCCCGCGCCATGTCGGCCACGGCCATGAGGTTGCCCGCGTTGAAGGCCACCAGGACCGTTTCCCCCATCGCGGCGTGGACGGTCAGGCCCGTGGCAAGGCCCTCCACGATATACAACGGGCCGTCCTTCGCCCCGCCCGTGGCCTTGATGGCGAAATATCCACCCGCCACCTGGCCGCCGGTCAGGAACCGCTTTGCGCCGTCAGTCCCGATGTATTGGAGGGTTTGAGCCTGGCCGTGTGCGTCGAGGCCCGGGACCACCAGCCGCCCGTCCTTAGCCAGCCGGAGGCCGTCCACCGGGGCCACGCCCTTTTTGACTAGGTATGGATGCTCCGCCGGGCAGGGCGGACAGGCCGCCAGGATACGCTTTGCCTGTTCCCTGGCCTCGGCATGGCGTCGGGCTTCCTCGGCCTGTCTTGCGGCCCTGTCGCGCTCGATGCGGGCCTTATGCGCGGCCCGTTCCTCCGGGGTCCAATGCGCTTCCCCTTTGGCGGTCCAGGTTCCTTCGTCGCCCGCCCGGTAGTTTTTATACCAGCCCGAAGCCGGAAGGTCGGCATGGAAGACGTAAGCCCCGTCCTGGCCGCGTTCCTTGCCGGACGTGCCGCAGCGGTGAAGCTGGCCGTCAGGGATGATGTCACCGGGGGTCAGCCCGTGGGCGTGGAGGACGGCCCGAAACTCACCAAGCTGGCCGGTCAGGTTGTCAGGATTCCCCTTGACCCTGCCCATCGCCTGAGGCACAAGAGGGTTGCACTTGTCACTTTCCAGTTTTCCCGCGAAGCCCGGCCTGCCAGCCGGGTTTTGCGCGTTCTGGGGGCTATTCATGGGCCACCCCCTCGCCGTTGGAAAGCCTTTCCGCCAATGCGCGGATGTCCGAAGCCTTCCATGCCGTGCAGCGCAACCCAAGTTTGACCGGCGCAGGGAACCGCCCGGCCTTCACTCCTGCCCACCACGTTGAACGGCAAACAGGGATGACCGGCGGCAGGCCGCGCGAAGCGTCACCGATGATCTGTTTCAGGCGTAGAAACTGAGGGGAAAGGATGTCTGACATAAGCCGTCCTCCTTATCGGGAGCTAGCCGCCCGTGGGCGACATTGGCCGCTCTTGGGCGGCAACGTTTATGTGAAACCAAAAAAAGATGAAGATGTCTTACCGGTTAATGTATTCCTTAAGAGTTTAGGAAATCCTTAACGGTGCATGTCAGCCGACAGGCAGCACTTCCTTCTTTTCTATGCACTCCCTGGTTCGTTCTAGCAGGTCTGAAAGTTGGCTATCTCGTTGGTATTTATCAATATAGTATTCAGGCTTCCTCGGGTTCTGATACTGTCCCCGGAAAGCCGCATAGGACTTAGCGCGGTATTCCCATGCGATATTATGTTCGTCGAGGTAGTCCCAAAGCCATAAGCCGATGGCACGAGATATGTTATTTATTTTTACTCGCTGAATCGATTTATTTTTTTCTTTTATTGCATAATATAATTTTTCGCCGCGTATTTCTAAATAGTTAGCATCTTTTTCTTGTGTTCCTGAAACCATACTTTCAACAAGGTCTTTTTGACCATATAAATATTTAATTTCTCTTAATATTACCTCCAGTGGATAGTTTAGATCAAGTACAACGTCAACAATCATGTTGTTTTCAATTCTTGGACGTATCTTCAAAAGGGACTTACTGTGCGAACAAGCAATATGGTTTGGGGATAAATAGTCAAAGTTATTACTAACTATGGAGCATAATATCTGATTAGAATCGTCGTAAAAACACTGTTTCCCTTCGTAGAAGAAAAAATCAAATCCATCTAGCTCACCATAATAGAAAATCCGACCATCTCCATCGCGAAAACGGCCCGCAGCCAGCTCCATAGCCAGCTTCCCCTTATTTTGGGCGGCTCGTCTTGTATATTCCCACATCCAAAACCTTAAAAAAAAGAACTTTTCTGAACAATCCCCCCCCATTTTTACGCCCCCTTAGCGTCCCTGTAGTATCCCCCGGCCAGCCCGTCAGGGTCACGGGTTTTCGGGGCGGGTAGCAAGTCCGCCCCTAGGCCGGGGAAATGGCTTTTTTACACTTCGACGATGACTTTTTGCCCCAAAAGATGCCGAAGCGCCAGGGCATCATAGCCGCCCGCCTCGTGAATTTTCAGTTCCGCTCGTGCCCCTCGCACAATCAGTCCGAGAAGATTACCTACCACCTCGCCTGAAATCTCATCTTCCTTCGCGTTGGCGAGTAGGCCCGCGAGTACTGCAAGCGGCTCAATGAGAAAGGTCGAAAGGTCACGCCCCATGGTGACCCGCTCATCCTCGTGGGACTCCATATTGTCCGCCGTCTCGCCGTTTGGTATCGTCGCGTCAGCCATGACTTGCACCTCCGTTGTGCGGTTGTGGTTAGGCCCTGGTCGGGGAGCCACTACCTCCCCACCCGGGCCGCTTATCGTGATGCCCGCTCGGGCTTCACTCCATGTTCACGCGCCGAAGCGGCGTCACCTTCCCGCCAGCCTTCAACGCATCGCAGAAGTCCGCCCACCGTTGCATCATGCGGCGGCGCTCGGGAAGATATTCCGCCCGGCAATATGCGGCCTTGACTGCGTTGCGCTCGGCATGGGCAAGTTGCGCCTCGATGATATGGCTTGGAAATCCCATTTCGTGAAGCATCGTGCTGGCCGATGACCGGAAGCCATGGGCGCAATGCTCATCTTGGGCGATGTCCAGACGGCGCAAGGCAGCGTTCAAGGTCATGTTCGACATGGGCCGCCCGTTTGTCCGGTTACACGGGAACAGATACCGCCCCGCTCCGGTCAGGGGATGCAGGTCCGCGATGATCTCCACGGCCTGCCGGGAAAGCGGCACAACATGATCCCGGCGCATCTTCATCTTCTCTGCCGGGATGCTCCATGTCGGCCCGTCCGGCGCGTCAAGGTCGATCTCTGTCCACTCGGCTTGCCGCAGTTCCCCCGGGCGCACGAATACCAGGGGCAGAAGCCGCAGGCCCGCCAGGGTCACAGGGCTTCCCATGTAGGATTCAATGGCCCGCAGAAGCGCCCCAAAACGCTTGGGGTCAGTGATGGCCGGACGATTTTTGACCTTGGACGGGACCAACGCGCCGCGAAGGTCCGCGCCGACGTTTCTTTCAGCCCGGCCCGTGGCGATGGCGAAGGCAAAGACGGCTTCGCAGTATTGCCGCAGGCGCTTTGCCGTCTCGTGGTTGCCCCTGGCCTCTATCTCCCGCAGCACGGGCAGGATGGCCGGGGCGCGAAGCTCCGTGACCGGCACCGCGCCGATGACCGGGAAAAGATGCTTTTCCAGCCTGAGCATGACCCGTGCCGCGTGGTCCTCACTCCATGTCCGCACTTGCTGGCCGTGCCAATCCCTGGCGATGATTTCAAAGGTGTTCGCGGCTTCCGTGGCGCGGGCCTCGGCTTCGGCGTCTTCGGTCTTCTGCTTCTGGCGGGGGTCAACGCCTCTCGCCACTAAGGCGCGGGCGTTGTCGCGCATTTCCCGGGCCTGCTTCAAGCTCACGTCAGGCCATAGGCCGAAGACAAGCCGCTTCTCCTGTCCGGCGAACCGGTACTTGAAACGCCAGGATTTGCCGCCGGAAGGGAGGATCGCCAGATACAGGCCGTCGCCGTCGGACAGGGTGAAAACCTTGTCGTGGGTTTTGGCGTTGCGGATAGCGGCGTCTGTGAGGGGGAGGACTTTTCGCGGCATGGCGGTTCGAGTCCTTTTTGGTCCCGGTATCTAAATTGCTTTGATTCCGGGCGGTTCACCCGCATGTCCCCATAAAAAAAGGGACACCGTTTCGATGTCCCTAAATGTGTCCCCAAAAAACGTGGATGTCAACGTACTCTACCGGATGAAGATGGACTCTCGCTTGTCCATCTTCCTATGTTTTCCGGGGGGTTATGGACTTCTTTGGACCTCCCCGGATGCTCACTTGGTACCGGGAGGGGGACTCAAATTGATAGTCTAATGTTTTGAAATAAAAAGGGATTATTATTTAAATTTTCCAACATATCCCTAAATGTGTCCCTAAAATTCTTTGGTACCCCCTTTTCCTGCAAACGAAAGCGGCCCACCTGCCCCTGGAAACAGGCCGCACAATCTTTACCTAGTGGACAGTCCCGCGCCGTCCAGGCACAAGGTGGATGCCCTCGTGTAGTGCGTCTCACCCCGGCCCGGGTCGCCCTCTCCCTGGCCGGGTTTTTATTTCACCACGCCAGCCTTTTTTCTGTTTGAGTCTTTTGACTTGGTTGTGACGTTCGTGACAGCTAAAACCCTACCCGCCAGCCCTCGCGCTCCCAAAAGTACAGATTTCCGCCCCCTTTTAGGTGTCAACTTTTTGTTCACTTCCGGGGGCCAGCCCTGGCACTTTCCCGCACTTTGCTAAAAGCACCGTCGCGGGGATGTTTTCCATGACACTTTGCATGAACCCGGTACGGCCAAGCTGGCAGCGGCCATATTTCCCCCCTATTTTATTCAGCGGCCATTCTGAATCGCCCTACTTTTGAATGGCGAGCATGTTTTCCCATGTTTATTTATCTTCCTGCCATAGAATCCGAAACATAAGAGAGCGGCCACCATTCCGATGACCGCCCACGATAGCTCTTTTTGGGCGGAGGATCGCCCCGGACGCACGGAAGTTCACGCCGAAGGTCTTTCGTCGATCCTGGGGCGAAAACGGGCCTCTCCACCAGCAAGTTGATACTGTTCCCGGGCGTGCTGTCGTAGCTTCGAGCGTTGCTC
>Ga0209800_10004110_pt1 | contig 10975 bp, 7 predicted proteins | sample Higcelweek8metaG_FD_187174 | JGI IMG/M metagenome (GOLD analysis project Ga0209800, IMG submission 187174) | Freshwater pond sediment microbial communities from the University of Edinburgh, under environmental carbon perturbations - High... | ecosystem: Environmental > Aquatic > Freshwater >... | reverse complement strand
ATCACATCGAGCATGCAAGTGCGCGATGCAATGGAGAATTCGGTTACGGCTTTTCCACTCAAACGCGAAAGGATATAATCTTCAGCCTGAAGGAATTTGAAAGCATTTGCGTAAATCTCCTGTTGATGCTTTTTAATCCACAGGATTTTTGATAAAGACCAGGCTGGATTGGCTACCAGCCCGGTAATATCGTATATGGCTTGCTCTCCAAGCTTTTCCACTATTTCATCACCTTCGGCACAGGTACGACCATCGAGCCAAATAATGATGTTACTGAGTGGTTCAAACTTTTCATTGATGGGAACGATGCCTTCGCGCTGACTGGTAGCTGAAATGGCAGAAATAGAATTTCTGATTTCGGGGCTAAAGTCACGAAAAGTTTCTTTCACAGCAGTCCACCAATAATGCGGATCCTGCTCTGCCCATCCGGGCTTTGGATAGAGAATGGGATTGTCCCGTTTCTTAACATCCAAAATTTTGCCCGACTGGTTGTAAACTGTATTTCGAATACTTCCTGTTCCTAAATCAATGACGGAGATTAAGCTCATAAAAATTGTCTTTATTTAGTTAACGATTCGCGGTATTATACCTGAACAAACTCGATACCAAGTATATTGCAAAGGAATTCCCATTTCCGGAGTTGATTGCCCATGAGCATTCCCTGATGGTGAGTTCCGCCTGATTTCAACCACCCGGTATTGGCTTTACGAACACCACTGTCGGGTCTGAAGTGGAAATAAGGCATCTCGATGTTTGGATATTCTTCGGTATCCAACACTGTACCTTTCATGGCAACAACCCTGAACTGGTCTCCTTTAAGTGCAACCAATGAAACCAATGTAGCTTCGCCTGGTTCGGCCATGAATACGGTTGTTGGAGGATTGTCGAGCTGACCAATTCCCAGCGGACGGTTTGCCAAACGGATGGGTTTGTCTTTACGGGCAATTTTCCAGTTTCCTTCGCCCATGTGGCTCATAAGCATTGAGTCGCGCTCAAAATCCATGGCATACATTTCGGTAAAGTTTGAATCTTTATCGAGAACGAAACCGGCTGTAACCAAAATCGTTGAGTTTACATCGCCTTCAGCTCCATAACCATAACCTTTAGCCAATAAATTCGAAGCGGCCAATAACCCGATTTGTTTGAAACGACCGTCGCCTTTGTACACGTCGAAATTGGCTGAATAACCGGCAAAACCGCCATTCACAAGTACCTTTTCAAAAGCGAGCATGATTTTTACGGCATGTTCGTGGTTTTCGTAAGGCATGTTGGCATCGATCACAAAGTTCTTTTTGTCTTCCGCAATCTGATTTTCAATCTCCTCTTTGGTCAGGTTTTCCATGTAGTTGTACAATTCACCCATTCGTACTTCCTGAATATCGGGACCTACAACGCGCATGATCGCCGAAAAATCGCTGATGGTATCGTGCATTCCGTTCATTTTTCCGAACCATGCTATTTTCATACTTTTCAACTGGTTGGCAGTTTGAGCAGCTTTTCCCCAATCGTAAACAAAGCTTTCAAATTCTGGGCTTTTCCAATAATCGGTAACCACGGTGAAATTGTTACCAACTGTTTTAATAATGGTATTTGAGGTATCCTGAACGCCATGAATCCCCTGATTGTAGGTAAGGTCGTCCATGTTCCAGGTAAGCGACACCACTTTTTCGGGTTGAATGTTGGTAACCAGCAACGGAAGCCTGTTCAACTGTAATGCTCTTACAAGATTGGTTCCAGGTCCGTAGGTTACGTTCATCACCATAATTCCATCCAATCCCTGATAATTAAAATCTTTCACGATGGTTTCGCAGTCTTTCCGGTTTCTGGCAGCTCTAGGGAAAATCAGTTCAACACTTGAACTTAGTTGTTTAACTACTTCTCTTACGAACGCTTCCTGATGGGCGGTAATTCCCGGGATCATATCGTCATATAATTCCTGCATTAATGCAAGCAATCCAATTTTTGGTTTATTCTGTGTCATAATCCTTTTGTTTTAAAATGTGTTTATACTATCTCTTTTGATGTGTTTCGTAAACATTTCTCAGGATCGATCCCTGAAATTTCTTTCATGATGAATTCGATACCCTTCTTTTTATATTGGTCGATGATAAAAATATCGTCGGGATGTTGGGCGTTGTTTAAGGTTGCGTAAAAGCAAAGCGCGGCTTTATAACCCTTCAGAATATGATCGAATGGCAACTGATATTGAATGGCATACCTTATTGGAGTCGCAATTCTGTCTGACTTGCCCAGCTTTCTTTTTAAATCACTTCCTACCCGGTAAACGGTGTCACCCAGTAACCTGTTCTCAAAACGGTTAATGAGATCATCGATGTGATTATCTATATCTTGTTTTGTAAACTCCTGCGGATAAATTGCCCTAAGTACAGCTCCCGATTCCTGCATGGCAGCCCTGGTAAGGTCTTCTATTTTTTTATCGGCCAGCACTTCGTACAAATACTCTTTTTCAGGATGGTAGTAGTTCCCAAAGTAAGCCGCAATAGCATGTCCCATGTTGTGAATGAACAGCTTCCTGTCGACCCATGCCTTAATGTTCTCTTTCGGGGCAAGTCCCTGAACGTTGGGGATTGGATTTTTAAACCCTTTGCCATCGACAATCAGCGTATTATAAGCCTCGGCAAAAACCTGCAACGGATCTTCGGCCATATCTTCATCCGACATGATAGGAACCATTTTACCGATAGAGGTTTCGATAAAACCAACGTTATTCGCTAACGGAAACATTTTTGGAAGATGTGATGCTATTTGTCCGGAAAAGTAAAAAGCGGCATTCCTCAGATTTTCAGCAAGAATGATGTCTGTTTTTGAATCTGGATTTGCAACATATTTCTTTAACAACCCTTCGGCAATTACAGGTGCGATGAGGGGCAGTGCATTTAATCCCACACAGGTAACAATCAGGTCAGTATCTATTATTTCAGCTACTACCTTCGCGTTATCTCTCGCATGGATTGCCCTGACATTTTCAACGGTGATTATGTCGGGCCTTAAATCGCGGATAACGACGTTGTATTTCTGATGCTGATTTAGTAAGTCGACAATGCTTTGAACAGCATCGACAAATACAACTTCATACGAAGCATTGCTGAAAAGTTGACCGATAAAAGCCCTTCCAATTTTTCCTGCTCCAAATATTAGTATCTTCTTCATCTTTCATTTCAGGTTTAATCCGGTTATGAGATATTCCAACCAGCATTCAAAAATAAGAAGGGTACAAGACCTGCTAAACCAATAATTTAGCTCTTTTGTATACTATATTGGCATTCTTATTTTCATTGAATGAGCAACAAATATTGGCATGAGCGGTTAAAACAGACTGAAATTAGCGATAAAAGCTATAATTAAACGAAGAGTTTATTTAGAGCGATTGATTTTGAAAGCATGGATATTTAAAGCTTTACGTTATCTATTTGGAATTTCTACAATTTTTGCCCTAAAATGATCAATCTTGTTGAATTGTTTTTGGAATTCATCAATCGTGTAAAAATAAAATTTTGCAGAATGCTAACATTATATAATTAATTGTTTATTTTTGGCTAGCTCGTTAATGAGTTCAAAATCCCATTCCCCGTAAATAATTGCAAATTGATGGCACGATAATGAAACCAGTTCTTGAAAAAATCATTCGCCCACTTGACCACTCCTTCTATGTAAAGGTTTATGAAGAGAAGTATTTTACCTCTCCCTGGCATTTTCATCCTGAAGTTGAAATTATACTTGTTACAAATGGCTATGGAACCCGTTTTGTGGGCGATAGTGTCAAAAATTTCTACCCGGGCGATCTCTGCATCATCGGGTCGAACACACCTCATGTGTTCCTATGCAACAACGATTTTTATAAACCCGACTCAGCAAAAATATCCAGGGCAATATGTATTCAGTTTGATGAAACCTTTTGGGGAGCTGATTTTATTAATCTGTCGGAACTTAAAACGATTAAAAACCTTATCGCTAACTCTTCAAGGGGAATCCGTTTTATTAAAAACACACAAAAGTTATTGGAAGAAAAAATCTCGGAATTTCCCGGAAAAACAGGTGTACACCGTATAACACATCTTTTGGAGATACTTGACATCATGGCTTCGGGAAAAAACCAGATGGTGCTTTCGTCGCCAAATTATGCCAACATCAAAATCAATTACGAAGACGTTGGGCGAATGGAAAAGCTATTTGATTATGTTTTCCGCAACTTTAACCATGAAATCCGTATTGAGGATGTTTCAACAGTTTTGAACATTTCAAAAAATTCTTTTTGCCGATATTTTAAATCGAGGACGAACAAAGTATTTTCGGAATTTTTAAGCGAAGTAAGGGTTGGAAATGCTTGTAAATTATTAATCGAAAACAAATTGAGTATTTCCCAAATTTGTTATGAATCGGGATTTAACAATGTATCAAATTTTTACCGGCAATTTAAACAGATCAAAAAAGTTACCCCTTCCGAGTTTCAAAAGAGATATTTAACGAATATGTACCTTGACCCACAAAATCAATAAAGGATGAAGAGGATTATGTTCTTTTTACTGGTTCTGTTAAGCCATCCGGGTTTTCAAGCCCGGGCGCAACTGTCGCCGCTGATCACCCATATCAACAGCGACCAGGGACTTTCGAACAACGGTGTAACCTGCATCCTTCAGGATCATTATGGTTTCCTGTGGTTTGGCACCTGGGATGGTTTGAATAAATGGGACGGCAAAAAAAATACAATTTATAAACCAACATCCGGATATGAATCGGGATTAAGCAACAACAACATTTCTTGTTTGTACGAAGATAAATCAGGGTATCTGTGGATTGGAACCAAATCGAAGGGGCTGAACAGGATGAATCTGGCGAACGGCTTGATTGAGAACCTCTCAGATCCTCAAATCGGGATTGAGGCTGCCTGGATAAACGACATTCAATCTGATAAACACGGGAATATTTGGATTTCAGCCGAAGATGGCATTTATCGGTTGGATTCGGCTTCGCGCTATTCCGGGGAGATGGTTTTTAAAAGGATACTGACACACAGCTTTGTTTCTGATATACAACCCGACAATAATGGAAATTTGTGGTTCGCGGCTTATGATGGACTGTATTTCTTTTCTGATAAATTAAATAAGCTCTTTTCATCAACAGATATTAAAGACAACCTGCCAATCTCCCTGACTAACCTTACGTCGATAACCATCGACCAATCAGGAATTTTCTGGATATCTTCCTGGACTGAAGGCCTTATAAAAGGAACACCTCTCAGAAACCTGAATGGAAATATTCAAAATGCGAACGAAGTCTTTAACCAGTATGAATTCAGAAAGATAGACCTCAACCCTTACATCAACCCAACCGAATTCAAAGGGGCTTATAAAACATTTGTCGATTCGCGAAATTCAATTTGGGTTGTGCTTTGGGGAAAGGGTTTGCTCCGCATGAATACGAACACGGGCCAAGTTGAGGTTTATCGACATTCAAAGAAATCGGCTTCAACCATCAGTAACAATTATGTACTCTCTGTTTTTGAGGATGAATCAGGGCTAATATGGGTTGGCACCGACGATGGCGGAGTCAATAAAATAAACGTAAACGCGAAACCATTTTATACCTATACCGAAGGTTTCGGCGACGATTTTGGAAGAATTGGTCCCATAGCTCAAACCCGCGATAATACCCTTTTTGTTGGCACACGCGACGCAGGTCTTTTTTATACTTCATTTAGAAGCAACATTTTTAAAGGGAATCCAGCTCTGGATTTCAAAAAAATTCCGGTCGACCGTGACAAACAAGATGCCATCTCATTTCGCGAAATCATCGCCCTGTTTGAAGACTCACACGAGAATTTATGGATTGGGACTACTGTGGGTTTGAATTTGATTACAAAAGAAAACCGTTCGGATAAAAGCTTTAAAATCCGAAAATATTACAGTGACCCAAAGAACCCGCGGAGTTTGAGCGACGATAATATTTCGCACATTATGCAGGATGCAAGGGGTACGATTTGGGTCGGCACCATCAACAACGGGCTGAACCGTCTGGATTCGGTCGACAACAAACAAAATCTTTTCTTTACCAGGTTTCTTCCGACGATGGGCGATAGTTCAAGCATCAGCCATTTTCGGATCAGGACCATTTTTAGCGATCGTGACGGGAACCTGTGGGTTGGTACCGATTGCGGCCTCGACCGGTTGGTGATCGATAAAAAAACCGGAAAGTACAGTTTCAAAACCATCTGCCGGAAAAAGGAACCAGGTAGTTTGAGCGACAATTCCATCATTTGCATCAACGAAGATCAGCATGGAAATCTCTGGATAGGCACAACCAATGGGCTGAATATCCTTTCAAAAGAGGAAAAGCTGAAGGATAATCCGACCATCAAAACCTTGGGGATGAATGACGGTCTGCCCAGCGACTTTATTCTTTCCATTCTTTTCGACGACAGCAATCAGGCCTGGATTACAACCAACGGCGGAATGGTAAAAATCAACAGTTCTGATAATTCGATCAACGTTTTCACCCAAAGCGATGGTTTTACCGGAAACGTTTTTTCAGAAGAGAGCGGCTTCAAGAATAAAGATGGATACCTGTTCTTTGGCGACATAAACGGGTTGAATATTTTTAATCCACAGGATATCAAACAGATAAATTATATTCCAAAAGTCAGATTATTAGCCATATATACCGATAGCCCGAATCTGGGAGTTCGGCTGAACCCGACTGAAAAAAACAGTTTATTAAATAGCGAATCGGTTAAACTCAAATACAATCAGCGAAATTTTACACTTGAATTTATTTCACTCTGTTTCATCACACCCGATAAGAACCAGTACCAGTACATGCTCGAAGGGTTTGATAAAGAGTGGATCAGTTCGGGCACTCGAAATTTTGCCAGCTACACCAACATACCACCGGGCAAATATACGTTCAGGGTAAAAGGCTCGAATGGGAATGGTGCCTGGAGCCCCAATGAAGCCAAAGTCGACATCCGAGTGAAGTCGCCCTGGTGGTTCAGCCCGTTCTCGTTTATCGCTTATGCAATCATCATCTTTTTGTTGGTTTATAGCCTGACCCGTATCAATATGCTCCAGGTTAAGCTGAAGAACCGAATCCTGATTGAAAAACTTGAAAAAGAGAAGATCGAAGAGGTTAACTACGCGAAGCTGAAATTCTTCACCAATATCTCGCACGAATTCCGCACCCCATTGACCCTGATATTGATTTCATTAAAGAAAATGATGAGCAAATCGGGGAAAGATGAGGAAGAAGACAAGTCGCTGAACCTGATTGAAAAGAATGTCAGCATCCTGCTGCGTCTGGTGAACCAGATCATGGATTTGCGAAAAATTGAAAACAACATGATGGTTCCGAGACCGGGAAAATACGATTTGGTTCGCTTTGTCAAGCAAATTTACGATGCACTGGTCCCGCTGTCGGAAGAAAAGCATATAACCTATACCTTCAATTCTGAATTAGCCAATGCCACGGTTTGTTTCGACTACGCCATGTTGGAAAAGGTTTTTTGGAACATCCTCTCGAATGCATTCAAATACACTTACAACGACGGGGAAGTAAAGATTAATCTTAGCCTGAACACCATTTTGACCGGAAAGGAAGAAAAACAATACATCAGGGTGACCATCAAAGATGACGGACCAGGGATACCTCCGGGCGATTTAGATAAAATATTTGACCGCTTTTACCAAGCAGGCCTTCAAAATACGGCAACCTACCGGGGAACAGGCATCGGGTTATCGATTGCCAAAGAGATGGTTGAGTTAAATAAAGGCTTTATTCATGTACGGAGTTCGGAAGATGGCGGTGCCTGTTTTGAAATAAACCTTCCTGTAAAAAATCCTGATTTCGAGAAGATTGCTTCAAATATCAACTCATTGGAAGGCTCGGTCATTGAGCCTGATGTCTATTTTGCCGATGCTCGTTTCAACCCCATTCAGGAAAAAGTTGAAAAGACAATAAGCCCGAAAGACAAGCCGTTGTTGCTTATCATTGAAGACAACCGCGATTTGAGATTGATGCTCCGCGATTCTTTTTCGCCTTCGTTCAAAATAGAGACCGCTGCCGATGGCAAGGAAGGTCTTGAAATTGCGTTTGAAACCATGCCCGACATCATTGTCTCCGATGTTGCCATGCCCGAAATGAACGGGTTGAAGCTTTGCGAAAAACTGAAATCGGATATCAAAACGAGCCACATTCCCATCATCCTGCTAACGGCTAAAACTTCGGTTGAGCACCATTTGGATGGATTGAACGCCAATGCCGATGATTACATCACCAAGCCATTCGACCTGAGGGTACTGGAGGCCAGGATCAACAACCTGCTCCGCGAGCGGAAATACCTGAAAGAAAAATACAAGAATGCGCCCGATATCGACACCAAACAATTGGAACTCAACCCAACTGACCAGCGGTTCATCGATAAATCGGTGTATATCATCGAGAAGAATCTTTCGGACTACAACTTTTCAATCGATGATTTTGCAAAAGAGATCGGCATGAGCCGTTCCTCGTTGTACCGCAAGATACAGGCTGTCACAGGGCAATCGGCCAAAGAATTTATCCGGGATATAAGGATCAAAAAAGCGGCCAAACTTCTTGAAGATGGAGAAAGAACTGTTTCAGAAGTAGCCTTCGACGTGGGTTTCATAAGCCGGTCGTATTTTGCCAAATGTTTCTTTGAGTACTACAAGATGCTGCCATCGAAATATGCCGAGGAAAAGAAGAACATTCACCCGGGAGGTACAAAGTCATAAATAGGAATCACACCTCTCATTATCCTATCTCGAAACCGTTAGATTCTTATCATTTGTAGTAAAAATATCAGGAATAAGCTGATTGGAGTGATACGAATAGTAATTAGCCGTTAAAAAAATCCAGCGGAGTTTAATGTCAATTTTCTTTTCTATGAAACTTTCAGTACCAATCATGAAACGTTTGGGTTAAACCCAATAAAAAACGGGAAATGGGATTTTTGGGGCATTAATTGAACCGTGAGGACACCATGAGGAGTCATTGAAGGTATACTTTTAGTCTGAAAATTGATTAATCCAACATCTCACATGGACAATTTAAATCAACGACAAATTAAAATCCTGAAAGTAGTAATACAGATAATTCTGTCATTGCTCCTGATTGGAATCGTATTCTTCATTTATTTTACTAACTAATTAATTCAACTTGTATGAAACACTTATTACTCTTTGGTTTTATTCTTTGTATCACGTTTTCTGCCTCTTTTGCTCAAACCGAGCTGGTAAGTAACGGAACATTCGAAGACACAATAAAAGCGCCCTGGGGCTCATGGGCTGCCGATGCTGCAACGATAGACCTTTTCAGGGTCGATAACCAGGCTTATGAAGGAACCCATTCTGCCAAGATTTGGGATCACACCTGGGGTGTTATGTTATGGAACGATGCTCCGGGTTTTAGCGATAATGCAAATTATACCGTATCATTCTGGTATAAGGGAGATGAACCCATGAAATATACATTGGCAATCGGCCGCGACCTGGGCTATGATTTGGTAACCGATGCCGATAAAATTGTACCGGCAGGCGCTACGGTTGAAAAAATTGGCACCACTGAAAATGGCCGCTTAACCTGGCCGTTACCTGCTGTTGCAGAATGGACAAAATTCACCTATACATTCAATATTAAAAGTTGGTTGGGAAAAGATCCTGAATCGGGTGAACCAATTTCAGGCGTTTGCGCATTCATGTTTGAAAACACTTCGTATAAAGTCGATGGTGGACCGAGTAGCTTTATCGACAATGTTTCAATCATCAAAAAAGATGGACTTTCGTCAACTTCGAATGTTTCAAAACCGTCAATTCAGTTGTTCCCTAATCCAGCAAGTAATTACATTCAGATTAGCGGATGCAATACCGTTGAAACAGTTCAAATCGTAAATATTGCAGGACAAATAGTCAAACGCATTCAACGTCCGATAAGCAACACCATTGATGTTTCCAACCTATCATCAGGTATCTATCATGTAAGCATCATCACCGAAAAAGAAGGTCATTTTGTTAGTAAGTTTGTTAAGGAATAATGTTAAACTTTGAATCGGGGGAACAGAAATTAGTCATAAATTTTCATGTTTCCCCGGTTTCTATCTATAAACCTAAATCAAAAGATTGGATCATGTATTTTAAACCATTGAATCGATTCCTTATCTCCGTATTGATTGTTCTGGCAAGTGTGCAAATTTGCTTCGCACAACCAGTCACCGTTACCGGAACAGTCAACGACCCTGAAAATAACCCGCTTGTTGGGGTAACTGTATTCGTCAAAGGAAAAACCATCGGTACATTAACCGATCTGAACGGAAAATACCAATTGAAGGTACAAAAAGCCGACACACTTGCTTTCTCTTTTGTGGGATTGAAAAATGAAGAGGTCGTTGTTCGTAACCAAACTGTAATCGACATAAAGCTGAAGGAAGACTTGGTTACCATGAATGACGTAATGGTTATTGGTTATGGAACGGTCAAAAAAAGTGACCTGACAGGAGCTGTTGCTTCGGTCGATGCGGAGGAGTTGACCAAGATGGCCTCTTCAAATGTAATCCGGTCGCTTCAGGGCCAGGTTGCCGGGGTCAGTATCGAGTCATCGAATGGTTCGCAACCCGGTGGAGGGATGAGCATCAAAATCCGTGGTACCAATACTCTGAACAATAACCTCCCCTTGTATGTAGTCGACGATATTATCACCGGCGACATTTCACAACTGAATTCGTCTGACATCAAATCAATGGAAATCCTGAAAGATGCTTCGGCTTGTGCTATTTATGGCTCCAGGGCATCGAACGGGGTTGTTATCATTACCACCAAAAAGGGGCAATCGGGTGAACCGGTTGTCAACTTTTCAGCTTACACCGGGGTACAGTCACCCACAAAATATTTGAACCTTGCAAACCAGAAAGAATACTTGGAAATCAATGCCGACGTGGTCGCTAATTCAA